>OLPV01000116.1_pt1 | contig 74285 bp, 67 predicted proteins | sample 1671961 | NCBI WGS metagenome assembly OLPV01 (sample SAMEA3136630, study PRJEB25190) | human gut metagenome | biome: human gut; feature: human-associated habitat; material: faeces | place: Austria | collected 2013 | reverse complement strand
CATGTATGTAGGCATACATATTGTTCTAATATGGCGAAAGCTGGAATGAATCCGAAAGCACTCCAATATTTAATGGGACATTCTGATATAGGGGTTACATTAAATGTATATACGCATCTGGGATTAATTGATGCAAAAGAAGAGATGAATAGGATTGCAAAACTGGCATAGTATGATAAAATAATAGAAAAAAGAATTAAAAATAATCTGATTATAAGGTTCTTAGAAAGCCTGTTTTCTAGGCTGATTATTACTAAGAAGTTACTAAATTTGGATAAGAAAATATACGAATTTATGCTGTGATATACAGGAAAATGACAGGATTGAAGATTATCGGAAAATGCCTGTAAACAGCGTGAATACAGCATTTCAAGGAGTTTTAAGCAATGATAAGAGTGTTATTTGTCTGCCACGGCAACATCTGCCGTTCCCCAATGGCAGAATTCGTCTTCAAAGACATGATTAACAAAAAACAACTACAGTCTGATTTCTATATTGCGTCTGCTGCGACGAGTACGGAGGAGATCTGGAATGGAATCGGGAATCCGGTTTATCCGCCGGCGCAGAGGGAGCTTGCGAAGCATGGGATTTCCTGTGGGGGCAAGCGGGCGGTGCAGTTTAAGAAATCGGATTATGATAAATATGATTACCTGATCGGGATGGAAGGTGTGAACAGGAGAAACATGCTACGGATCCTTGGCAGTGATCCGGAACGCAAAGTAAGTCTTCTGCTGGATTATTCAGACCGGCCGAGGGATATTGCAGATCCATGGTATACAGGAAACTTTGAGCTGACATACAGGGATATTGTAGAAGGCTGTGAGGGATTTCTGGAATATCTGAGGTGCAAAGGCTCTATATAAAAATAAACAGTAATATTTGTCAGTACGCAGAATGGACAAATACCTTCGAAATAAGTTTGGATTCTTTTTTCTTCAACGACATTCAACATCGACGGGGAGAATTTGTCGATGAAAACTTCTTTACACACATTTCAAATCTGTATATACTGTTCATACAGCAACTCTTAAAAGGGAGCAGTCAGGCTCCCTTTCTATCTATCATTTATCAGGGGCGTTCGCCCGAACATTCAGAAAGACGAGGAAATTAAATATGGAAATGGCATACGAAAGTTTTGTAGAAACACTTCGTGCAGAATTACTTGAAGCGACAGGATACGATGAGGAAATGATCTGTTATAAGCAGGAAACGGAATATCCACCTACATCGGGGGACCGGCTTTTGCTGAAGAGACAGAGGAATGAGGAGATCATGGAAGTCTGTGCGCTGTATGTGCAGGATCTGTACAGGGAATATCAAAATGGCTGGAGTATGGAAGAGATTGTGCGGGAGATCGTTGAGAGGCTGGATGCGATCGCAAGATCAGAATGTTTTCAGCGCTCCAGAAATCTTGAGGATTATGATAAGATAAAAGAGGACTTGTTTATCCGTCTTTTAAATATAGAAAAAAATCAGGTAGAACTTGAAGAATGTATTTACAGAACGATTGGCGACATTGCGCTGGTGCTTTACGCGAGAATGGGAGAACTGAATGGCAGCAGTGCAAGTATCAAGATTAAACGACACATGTTGGAAAAGTGGGAACAGGAGCCGAAACAGGTTTTTGAGGAAGCGTTGCTGAATACATATTTTATTTCACCGCCAAGGATCTATTGCTGGGAAAAACTGATTTTTGATCCGGATTATGCAGGAGAGAATTTCATGAATCTGTTATGTGATTACAAGCTGAAGAAAGATGTCCTGGGGAACTGTCTCAGTACGACGATCCGAACGAATGGGGCTGTGGCAATTTTTCTGCCGGGTGTGGCGGAGCGGATCGGGCAGCTGATGGGCGGAGGATTTTATATGGTGTTTACCAGCATTCATGAGGTGATGATCCACAATGAGAGGAGTGCAGATCCGGAAGAATTAAAAAAGGTTCTAGCGGATACCGTGAATGAAACGACTCCGCCAGAAGATTTTCTGACATACCAGATTTATCATTATGATCTTGAGACTGGTGCGTTCAGTGTCTTTTGACATAAACGACAGTGCCAAAAGCCGGGTAGATACATATAATATTAAGAAAGGATTTCAGGAGGAAAGACTTTGGCGTATAAAATTGTGCTGGATGCAGGACATGGCGGAACGGATCCGGGTGCTATATATAAGGAAAGAAAAGAAAAAGATGATAATCTGCAGCTGACTCTGGCAGTGGGTAAGATCCTGGAAGACAATGGGATCGATGTGGTGTATACTAGAACTACAGATATTTATCAGACACCTTTTGAGAAAGCGAAGATCGCAAACGAGGCAGGTGCGGATTATTTTATTTCTTTCCATAGAAACAGCAGCCCGGAGGAGAATCAGTATCAGGGAGTAGAAGTGCTGGTATATGATAAAACCGGAATCAAGTATGACATGGCGCAGAATATCGTGGGAGCCCTGGGAGAACTTGGATTCAAAGAACTGGGAGTCAATGCGCGGCCAGGTCTTGTCGTTCTTCGTAAGACCAGGATGCCGGCACTCCTGGTGGAGACAGGATTTCTGAATTCAGATGAGGACAATAAGCTGTATGACGAGAAACAGAAGGAAATTGCAGAGGCGATAGCGACATCTATCCTTGGAACCCTGAATGATGAGACGATAGAACAGCCGTTGTATTATCGGGTCCAGACAGGAGTTTTCCGGCGGCGCGAAAATGCAGACAGGATGCTGTATCAGCTGACAGATCAGGGATTTCCTGCATTTTTGCTCTATGAAGGTGATCTGTATAGGGTTCAGGTCGGAGCTTTTCAGCAGATCGGCAATGCGATCCAGATGGAACAGAGACTCCGGGACGCGGGATACAGTACGATAATCGTTACAAAATAAAACACAGACAGGAGAAAGTTATGTACGAGAAATTTTTGGAGGAAGTAGGAAACTTTATTTTTATGGAGGATCAGCCGGAACTGGCAGATATCATTTTTGTTCCGGGAAACAGTTACCCTTATATGGCAGAAAAAGCGGCAGAGCTTTATCGACTGGGGCTGGCACCGATGGTTCTTCCAAGTGGAAGATACAGTATTTCTTCAGGAAAATTTTCCGGAGTGACAGGAGAAACAGAGAAATATAATGAAGACTACCAGACTGAATGGGAATTCCTGAAGGATGTACTGATGAAGAACGGCGTGCCGGAGAGTGCCGTTTTAAGGGAAGACGAGGCAACTTTTACATGGCAGAATGCACTTTTTTCGAGAAAAGTGACAGATCAGGCCGGGTTGAAAGTGAAAAAGGCAATTTTGTGCTGCAAGAATTATCATGCAAGGAGAGCATTTATGTATTATCAGAGGGCGTATCCGGAAACAGAATTTCTGGTATGCCCTTGCTCTGTGGATGAAATTACAAAAGAAAACTGGAAACTGACGCAGCATGGAATTGATGAAGTGCTGGCAGAGACAAAACGAATTATCAGCCAATTTCAGTTGATGATGTAAAAAATAAAAATGCAATAATCAAATTCTAAAAATAATTTAGGGGTGTCGAAAAAAGCAGAACTGTGATATAATACGTGTGTCGTAAAAGAAAATATTATGTTACGAAATATTTACAAAAAAATAAAAGTTTGGTATATTAAAGTCTGGCATATCGCAAAAAATAAAGTGTCAGAAAATTTGAATAAAATTTACTTATAGATAGAATATAATTGACCGGATTTTGTGGACAGGCAATGAATCAGTCATTGCGAACTATAACACAAAGTATATCTGTATCTGGTCAGAACAAATTGTTGATCATTTATATAATGTTTAGAATAGATTGAGGTAGAATAATTATGAAAAATAATAATAAAAATATGCATCTTTTTGCAATCGCAGCTCTTGCAGCAACTCTTATGGTAGGACAGGTTTCGATTTCATCGGTTTACGCTGGGAGCACGTCTGTGCAGTTAAGCAGTCTGATCCCGGATAACGTAACCGTAGAACAGCCGATGCCGCTTTCTGATATTTCACTTCCGGACAGTGAGTACGGAACACTTTCCTGGGTAGATTCATCCAGTGTGCCGTCTGAGAGGGTACAGTCATATGATGTCGTATTTAAGCCATACGATTCTTCTGTACTGTCCAAGATTTCTGGATGGGATGGAGAATCTGATGAGATTTATGGCAGCGTGACAGTTGTCGTGAGCGGCATGGAGTCAAATTCGGAGGAATCTGATGAGTGGAACGAGGATTCTTCAGATGATTATGACGAAAATCAGGATAATTATGACGAAGACCAGGATTCTTCTGGTGCAAATGAGGAGCAGAAGGACGATTCCGCAGAGGATGACCAGGAGGTAACCCCGGAAGCAACAGCAGCTCCGTCCAAAGAAGAAAATTCAGAGGAAGAAACAGAGATTACGGAGAAACCATCAGAAAAAACAGAAGACGAGTCAGAAACAGTTAAAACAGATACAAAAGAAGAGCAGGACTCCGAAGATAATAAAGTAGAAGATACTACCGAAGAAGATGCGAAAGTCACCCCATCTGAAACACCGGAGGTGACTGAGACTCCAGAAGCAACAGAAACACCGGAAACACCGGAGACAACAGAGACACCAAAAGCAACAGTGACTCCGGAAGCTGATAAGGACAATATTTTTGACGCCGCAGACAAGGATATCAAAGAAGACAACCGCTCCACAGATTTTGTGGAAGATCTGACAGACGCGCAGAAAGCAGAACTTGCAGAGGAAAACCACAGTGCAAATGGAATTACAGTATCAGGAATCGACCTGCCGTACTATGTTCAGTTCCGTGTTACCAGCGGAGATGACTATGAGTTTACCAATGCATCAGAGGCAAATGTGTTCCAGTCTTATGAATTTGAACTGTGGGATCTCAAGAATGACACAGAATATGAGGTCCCGGATGGAGAATATGTCAGTGTGACAGTCCCGGTCAAAGCCGGCTACAGTTATACAATTGAACATCTTTTGGACAGTGGAGCAATGGAGACGATCGTACCGAGCGTTGACGGAAGTACTATGATCTTCAGCACGCATTCTTTCAGCCCGTTTGGAATCGCCGGAAGCAAGACTCTTGTTGGTGAAGAAATCGAAGAAGACGGATATGATACGGGTGTAGTTACAGAGACACCGGATTCTGTTCAGGCTGCTGATCTTACGCCGGCTGGTGACAATACGGCAGATACCGCAGATTCTTCAAATGCTGCTTCAGACAGCACAGCAGATACATCAGAAGTAACATCTGCGCCGGCAGATTCTACAGATCAGACAGCAGCGGATACATCTTCTTCAACAGATCAGAATAGTGAAGAGGACGGCAGCAGTTCTGTCAAGGCAGTACATACAGGTGATAATACTATTATCTGGCCATTTGTGATCCTTGCAGTACTTGCAGGTGTTGTCGCTCTTGCATTAATAATTTTCCTGATTATTGTTGCAATAGAGAAAAAAAATAAAAATAAATAATCTCCATTTTTAAGGTATATAAGAATGACCCGTACATATAATTTATATGGGAGGGTTGCCTGCATGAAAATAAAAGCAGTACTCAGATCTTTGTTTCTGGCGTATGCGCTGACAGGAATATGTCTTTTGCTTCTTGCATTTCTTGTATTCCAGATGGATATCGGGACAGGTCCGGTCACGGTTGGGATTATCGTGATTTATGTGATCTCCTGCATGGCTGGTGGATTTCTGGCGGGAAAGATCACCAGGAGAGAGAAATACCGCTGGGGCGCCCTGGTAGGTCTCTCTTATTTCATACTTTTGGGAACTGTTTCTTTTATCGTGAGCGGAAGCTGGGATATGAGCCCGGGACATATGATAACAACGCTTTGTATGTGCCTTGGAGGAGGCACTCTTGGAGGCATGCTATCTTAAGAAAAAAATGCTTTTAATTGAGCAGGATTTATGCTATACTATGCCCAGACAACTATACATAAGGAGGTATGATAATATGGAACATATCAAAACATTAAATACAAAGAATCTGCAGAACACAGTGAAAAAAGGTGGATGTGGTGAATGTCAGACATCTTGCCAGTCTGCTTGCAAAACTTCCTGTACTGTAGGAAATCAGAGCTGCGAGAACAAATAAAGCAAGTTCAAAGCAATCAGTTAAGCAGCGGAGTGAAATCCGCTGCTTATTCTTATGATAAAAAGTTTTTATAATTATGAAAGGATTTTCAGAGAGATGAGTCTGATTCACAGATATCAGAACAATGGATACAATATTGTTCTGGACATAAACAGTGGATGCATCCATCTGGTGGACCTGGTTACATACGAAGTGCTTCCATATATGGAAGAAGGATTGAACGCAGAGGAAATTGTTTCCAAATTAAAGGATCGTTTCCCGGAAGAAGATATCCGTACTTCTGTTTCCGAGTGCGAGAAACTTAAGGAGCAGGGAATGCTCTTTACCAGAGATGCATATGAGAATGTAATAGAAGAATTTACCAAGAATCGACAGACCGTAGTTAAGGCTCTGTGCCTGCACATTGCCCATGACTGTAATCTGGCCTGTCGATATTGTTTTGCCGAAGAAGGAGAATATCACGGAAGACGTGCGCTGATGTCCTTCGAGGTTGGAAAGAAAGCACTGGATTTCCTGATCGCAAATTCCGGTTCAAGAAGAAACCTGGAAGTTGATTTCTTTGGCGGTGAGCCGCTGATGAACTGGCAGGTGGTCAAGGACCTGGTTGCCTACGGAAGAGAACAGGAGAAACTTCATAATAAGAAGTTCCGTTTCACACTTACCACGAATGGTGTCCTTCTCAACGACGAAGTGATGGAGTTCTGTAACCGTGAGATGGGAAATGTTGTTCTCAGCGTAGATGGCCGTAAGGAAGTCCATGACTTCATGCGTCCGTTCCGCAAGGGAGCCGGAAGCTATGACCTGGTCATTCCGAAATTCCAGAAATTCGCAGAATCCAGAAATCAGGACAAGTATTATGTAAGAGGTACTTTTACTCATCATAATCTTGATTTCTCCAATGACGTTCTGCATCTGGCAGATCTCGGATTCAAGCAGATATCTGTAGAGCCTGTAGTTGCGGCTGACACAGAGGATTATGCGATCAGAGAAGAAGATATCCCACAGATCAAGGAAGAATATGATAAACTGGCAAAGGAAATGATCGCCAGGGAAAAGGCTGGCAAGGGCTTTAATTTCTTCCACTTTATGATCGACCTTACCGGTGGTCCTTGTGTGTACAAGCGTCTGTCCGGATGTGGTTCAGGAACCGAATATCTGGCGGTAACTCCGTGGGGTGATTTTTATCCATGTCATCAGTTTGTTGGTGAGGAACAGTTCCTTATGGGAAATGTGGACGAGGGAATCACAAGACCGGAGATCCGCTGCGATTTCAGCAAATGTAATGTATATACAAAGGAATCCTGCAAGGACTGCTTTGCAAGATTTTACTGCAGTGGCGGATGTGCTGCCAATGCTTATCATTTCCAGAAAGATATTAATGGCAATTATGATATCGGATGCGAACTTCAGCGTAAGAGAGTGGAGTGCGCGATCATGATAAAGGCCGCATTAGCGGAATAAAATAATTCAGGAAAGGAAAGAACGATGAAGAAAAACAGAGCAATCGTTGCGCTGCTCCTGACCGCCATTATCACAGTCTTTCTGTGTTACACGGCTGGGATTGGCCTCGGATCAACAGGAACCGGTGCAGCAAAGAACATCAAGACCGGTCTGGACCTGTCAGGTGGTGTCAGCATTACCTATCAGGCAAAAGACAGCAACCCAAGTGCTGAAGACATGTCAGATACTGTATACAAGCTCCAGAAGCGTGTAGAACAGTACAGTACAGAAGCACAGGTGTACAAAGAAGGAAGCGACCGTATCGCAGTAGAAATCCCAGGAGTAACAGATGCAGACCAGATCCTCAATGATCTTGGTAAACCTGGTTCTCTGTGTTTTATCACACAGACAGACGATGACGGTAATGCAAACTTCTCAAGCACAGGAAGCGGTTATGCGCTTGCAAGAAGTCTGGATGAGATCCGCGAAGCAGGATCAGTAGTACTGGAAGGTACAGATGTAAAGGATGCCCAGGGAGGCGCTTTCCAGTCTGACAAAAACAGTTCCAGAGAATATGCTGTCAGCCTGACTCTTACAGATGAAGGTAAGACGAAATTTGCAGAAGCAACAGAAGCAAATGTCGGAAAACAGATTGCAATCGTTTATGATAACCAGATCTTAAGTGCTCCGAAGGTAAATGAAGCAATCACCGGAGGACAGGCACAGATCACCGGTATGTCAGGTGTAGAAGAAGCACAGAATCTTGCTTCCTATATCCGCATCGGTTCTCTGAGTATCGAACTTAAAGAACTCCGTTCCAGCGTAGTAGCAGCACAGCTTGGTGAGGAAGCAATTTCCACCAGCGTTATGGCAGGTTTGATCGGACTTGTGATCGTCATCATCTTTATGATCCTGATGTATCGTGTTCCTGGTGTGGTTGCAGGTGTAGCACTGGTTCTGTATACAGCGATCGTGCTGATCACACTGAATGCATTTGATATCACACTTACTCTTCCAGGTATCGCGGGTATCATCCTTGGTATCGGTATGGCAGTGGATGCCAACGTTATCATTTACGCACGTATCCAGGAGGAGATCGCAGCAGGAAGCTCCGTGAGAACTTCCATCAAAGCAGGTTTTGCCAAAGCGTTCAGCGCAATCCTTGATGGTAATGTTACAACTCTGATCGCGTCACTGGTCCTGATGTGGTTAGGTTCCGGTACGGTTAAGGGATTTGCATACACACTGGCTATTGGTATCATAGTTTCTATGTTTACCGCACTGGTTGTGTCAAGACTGATCGTAAATGCACTGTATGCAGTAGGTGTCCGTGATCCGAAATTCTACGGAAGTGCAAAACAGCGTAAATTTGTTGATTTTGTTGGAAAGCGTAAAGTATTTTTCATTATTTCCATTATCCTGATCCTGAGCGGTCCGGTTGCAATGGTGGTTCATCATCAGACTGGCGGAACAGCATTAAACTATGCACTTGACTTCTCCGGTGGTACAGCTACAACAGTAACATTCAACGAAGATATGGATATCAAGCAGATCGATTCTGAAGTTACACCAGTTGTAGAAGAGGTTACAGGAGACAAGAATGTACAGCCGACCAAGGTATCTGGAACAAATCAGGTAGTGATCAAGACACGTACTCTGTCACAGGAAGAACGTGAGAAACTGGATCAGGCTCTGGTTGAGAACTTCGATGTAGATGACAGCCTGATCACAACAGAAAGTATTTCTGCTACTGTAAGTTCTGAGATGAGAAGAGATGCGATCGTTGCAGTTCTTGTTGCAACACTCTGCATGCTGGTATACATCTGGTTCCGTTTCAAGGATATCCGTTTTGCGAGCAGTGCGGTCCTTGCACTTCTCCATGACGTTCTGGTTGTTCTTGCATTCTATGCGATCTCCAGAATTTCTGTAGGTAATACCTTTATTGCCTGCATGCTGACAATCGTTGGTTATTCTATTAACGCAACGATCGTCATCTTTGACCGAATCCGTGAGAACATGCATGGAAGAAAGAATCCGGATAATCTGGAGCAGATCGTAAACGATAGTATCACACAGACACTGACAAGAAGTATTTATACTTCCTTTACAACCTTCGTAATGGTTGCAGTACTGTACATCCTTGGAGTATCCTCCATCCGTGAGTTTGCAGCTCCTCTGATGGCAGGTGTGATCTGCGGTGCATATTCTTCTGTATGCATTACAGGTGCACTGTGGCTGGTAATGAAGCGCCGCCAGGGCAAAGCCGTGGCACAGGCAGCGCTGGCTGGCAAGACAGCAGGTTCCAGCAAATCTTCTGCAAAACAGCCGACCAATACAGCACAGAACAATCAGCCTTCCAAGAAGGATAAGAATCAGCCGAAGAAGAAAAACCGCAAGAGAGTTGCAGAACGTCTCGCAGCTCAGGAAGCAGCGGCAAAAGAAGCGGCAGATAACGAAAACAAAACAGAATAATCAATAAATAAACCATATTCCCGGGCAGGATATCTGTTCCGGGAATATGTATTTTATGGAAGAAGACACAGGGAGAAAGAACTATGGAAAAATGGGTAGTCTGCGCGAAACGTGCAGATTTTCAGAAGATCAGCCAGGAATTCGGGATCGATCCGGTGATCGCAAGACTGATCAGGAACAGGGATGTAGAAGGAACAGAAAATATCCGTTCCTATCTTTATGGGACATTAAAGGAACTTCCATCACCGTGGCTTTTGAAAAACATGGACAAAGCAGTGGAGATCCTTCAGGAAAAAATAAAAGAACACAGAAAAATCAGGATTATCGGGGATTATGATATAGACGGCGTTACCTCGACCTGCATTCTGCTCAAAGGATTCCAGAGACTGGGGGCGGATGCGGACACCTATATTCCGGACAGGATCAAAGATGGGTATGGAATCCATGAACAGCTTATCCAGAAAGCAGTGGAGGATGGGATTGATACGATCGTCACCTGTGATAATGGAATTGCAGCTTCGGCAGAGATCGCGGATGCAAAGGAACGTGGCCTGACGGTAGTTATCACTGACCACCATGACATTCCATTCCAAGAGACAGAAAATGGAAAAGAATGGATCATACCGCCGGCAGATGCGGTGATCAATCCGAAACAGGCAGACTGTGCGTATCCGAACAAAAACCTCTGCGGGGCAGTCGTTGCATGGAAACTGATCTGGGCATTATATGAAAAAAATGGAATCTCACAAAGTGAAGTTCTGGATTTTACAGAACTGGCAGCTGTTGCGACCGTTGGCGATGTCATGGATCTGCAGGGAGAAAACAGGATCATCGTAAAAGAAGGTCTGAGACAGCTTTCGGCGACACATACACCGGGACTTCGGGCACTGATCCGTGCGAATAATCTGGATGGTGCGGAGATCACGGCATATCATGTAGGTTTTGTGCTTGGACCATGCATCAATGCCAGCGGACGTCTTGACACGGCTGCGAGGTCACTGGAACTTCTCTGCGAAACAAACGAAGAAAAGGCAGCAGAGCTGGCGGGAGATCTTCTTGCCCTGAACCAGAGCAGAAAGGCAATGACAGAAAAAGGAAAAGAAGAAGCCATCCGCCTGATCGAAGAGACGGGCTTAAATGAGGACCGTGTGCTGGTGGTCTATCTTCCGGACTGTCACGAAAGTCTTGCAGGTATCATTGCGGGCAGGATCCGTGAAAAGTATCATAAACCGGTCTTTGTTCTCACAAAGGGTGAAAACTCTGTCAAGGGAAGCGGCCGTTCCATAGAAGCGTATTCAATGTACGAAGAAATGGTCAAATGCGGAGATCTTCTGATCCAGTTTGGCGGACATCCGATGGCAGCAGGACTTTCTATCGAAGAAAAAAATATTGAACTGTTCCGAAAACAGCTGAATGCAAACTGTACTCTGACAGAAGAAGAACTCCGTCCAAAGATCGTGATCGATGTACCAATGCCGGTTTCTTATCTTTCCAGGGAACTTACAGAGCAGTTAAAAATTCTGGAGCCGTTTGGCAAAGGGAACACCAAGCCGATTTTTGCACAAAAGGGGTTACGGGTTTTAAACTTAAGGATTTTTGGGAAGAATCAGAATGTGGCAAAGATGAAACTGGAGGATCAGACCGGCATGCAGATGGATGCGGTATACTTCGGAGAAGCGGAGAAATTTGCGGATTTTGTACGGCAGCAGGAGGAGATTTCCGTGACATATTACCCGGAGATCAATGTATATCAGGGACGTGAAACCCTGCAGGTTGTCATTCGCAACTACTGTTAAAAGTCGAAAATCCCTGTATTTTCACGACTCTTGTCGGGTTAGACATTGATTCCATCAAAAAAAAGTGATATACTGATTACCTAGATTTATACAAAAAGTCGGAGGTACGCATATATGAAAAGAGTAGAGGATTATGTAAGAAGCATTCCGGATTTTCCGGAACCGGGCATTATTTTTCGTGATATAACAAGTGTTCTTCAGGATGCAGATGGTTTACAGCTTGCAATTGATTCTATGCAGGCCTGTCTTAAGAATACAGAGGTAGATGTGATCGCAGGAACAGAATCCAGAGGATTTATCTTTGGCGTGCCGATTGCATACAATCTTCACAAACCATTTGTACCGATCCGTAAGAAGGGCAAACTTCCGTGCGAAACTGTCTCACAGAGCTATGATCTGGAATATGGCAGTGCCACGATCGAGATGCATAAGGATTCCATCAAACCAGGACAGAAGGTTGCAATCGTAGATGACCTGATCGCAACAGGCGGTACTATCGAAGCTGCGATCAAACTGGTAGAGGAACTTGGCGGCGAAGTAGTCAAGGTTGTTTTCCTTATGGAACTTGCCGGACTGAAAGGCAGAGAAAAACTTGCAGGCTATGATGTAGCTTCTGTCATCAAATACGATGGCAAATAATGTAGAAGTAACCCGATAAGAAGCACAGATACAAAATCTAAACGATGGCAGGCAGGTGGGAGAGAATGGCAGAGAAGAAACAAAATGCACAGCCTGAGAAGAATCTGGATCAGGTAGAAAAAGAAAAACTGGAATCTGTAAAACGGGCAGATGCGGCAGTAAAATCCATGAATGATTTTACAAGCCCGGAAGTCTTATACGATGAGCTGATCTCCAGCGTAAAGAAATATCATCCTTCTACGGATATTTCTATGATAGAGAAGGCATACGAAGTTGCAAGAGAGGCACATAAGGATCAGAAGCGAAAGTCAGGAGAGCCGTATATCATTCATCCGCTGTGCGTTGCGATCATCCTTGCCGATCTCGAACTGGACAAGGAAACAATTGTTGCAGGTCTTCTTCATGATTCTGTAGAAGATACCTGGATGACCTGCGAGGAACTGGAGAAGGAATTTGGCGCAGAGGTTGCGCTTCTTGTAGATGGAGTAACAAAACTGGGACAGTTGAGCTATTCCTCAGACAAGGTAGAACAGCAGGCAGAGAACCTTCGTAAGATGTTTCTTGCTATGGCAAAGGATATCCGTGTAATCCTGATCAAACTTGCTGACCGACTTCATAATATGCGTACCCTGCAGTATATGAGACCGGAGAAACAGCAGGAAAAGGCAAGAGAGACCATGGACATCTATGCACCGATCGCCATGCGTCTTGGTATTTCCAAGATCAAGGTGGAGCTGGATGACCTGTCACTGAAATATCTCAAACCGGATGTATATTATGATCTTGTGGACAAGGTCGCTCTTCGTAAGAGTGAACGCCAGAAATTTGTCAATAATATCGTAAGCCAGGTCAAGCAGCATATGGACGATGCCGGAATCAAGGCACAGGTGGATGGAAGAATCAAGCATTTCTTCAGTATTTACAAGAAGATGGTCAATCAGGACAAGACGATCGATCAGATTTATGATCTGTTTGCAGTCCGTATTCTGGTAGATACAGTCAAGGACTGTTATGCAGCCCTTGGCGTCATCCATGAGATGTACAAACCGATCCCGGGCAGATTCAAGGATTACATTGCCATGCCGAAGCCAAATATGTACCAGTCCCTGCATACCACACTGATCGGACCCAATGGACAGCCATTTGAGATCCAGATCCGTACTTTCGAAATGCACAAGACAGCAGAATATGGTATCGCTGCACACTGGAAATATAAGGAATCTTCCGATGGCAAACTGCCGGTAGATAAGCGCGAGGAGGAGAAGCTGAACTGGCTCCGTCAGATCCTTGAATGGCAGAAGGACATGTCCGATAACAGGGAGTTCATGAGCCTTCTCAAGAATGACCTGGACCTTTTTGCGGACAGTGTTTACTGCTTTACCCCGCAGGGAGATGTCAAGACTCTGCCGAATGGTTCCACACCGATCGATTTTGCGTACAGTGTACACAGTGCGGTAGGAAACCGTATGGTAGGTGCGAGAGTAAACGGCAAGCTTGTTCCGATCGAGTATCAGATCAAGAATGGTGACCGTATCGAGATCATCACTTCGATGAACTCACAGGGACCGAGCCGTGACTGGCTCAAGATCGTCAAGAGTACACAGGCCAAGAACAAGATCAATCAGTGGTTCAAGAAAGAACTCAAAGAAGATAATATCCTCAAGGGCAAGGAAATGCTGACACAGTATGCGAAGTCCAAGGGATATAAGATCAGTAATTATACCAAATCACAGTTTCTGGAATCCGTTATGCGTAAATATGGTTTCCGCGACTGGGATTCTGTGCTGGCAGCAATCGGACATGGTGGACTGAAAGAAGGTCAGGTCTTCAACAAACTGCTGGAAGCTTATGAGAAAGAAAATCAGAAGCATCTTACCGATGAGCAGGTTCTTGAGGCTGCCGGTGAACAGCAGGAGAAGCTTCATATAACCAAGAATAAGGGCGGAATCGTAGTAAAGGGCATCCATGATGTTGCAGTCCGCTTTTCCAAGTGCTGCAGTCCGATCCCGGGAGATGAGATCGTAGGTTTTGTCACAAGAGGCCGTGGAATCACGATCCACAGGACGGACTGTGTAAACGTTCTGAACATGTCAGAGACAGACCGTTCCCGTCTGATCGAGGCTGAATGGCAGCCGACAGAGAACAAGAGCTCTGAAAAATATATGGCAGATATTCAGGTATTTGCAAATAACCGTACAGGTCTTCTGGTAGACCTTTCTAAAGTGTTCACAGAACGTAAGATTGATATGCGAACGATCAACAGCCGTACCAACAAGCAGGAGAAAGCCACAATTTCCATCAGCTTTGAGATCGGAAGTAAGGAAGAACTGGCATCTCTCATTGAGAAACTCCGTCAGATCGAGAGCGTACTTGATGTAGAGCGTGGAACTCCAGGCTGATGAACGATATATAGGAGAAAGAGTGCATGAAAAAACTGGAATTACAAAAATGCATCGTCGGAAGTGTATGTACAAACTGCTACTTCCTCAAAAATAAAGAAACCGGCGAACTGCTGATCGTGGATCCGGGAGATGCGTCAGATACGATCGAGCGCAAAGTTTCCGAGATGCAGGGCAAGCCTGTCGGAATCCTCCTGACACATGGTCATTTTGATCATATCATGGCAGCAGATGAGGTAAGAAAGAAATACAATATTCCGATCTACGCAAGTGAGAAGGAAGAGACGACACTTCTGAACCCACGTGTAAATCTGTCAGCATTTGGACGGGGAAACTGTACACTGGATGCGGATGTTTATCTTAAGGATCTTGAGGTTGTGGAACTGGCCGGATTTTCTGTACAGATGATCGAGACACCGGGACATACTGTTGGAAGCTGCTGTTATTATCTCAAGGATGAGGGTGTGCTTTTCAGTGGCGACACCGTATTTCAGGGATCAGTAGGAAGAACGGATTTTCCGGAGGGCAGCACAGCAGCAATCGTCAGAAGCCTTCATCGTCTTCTGGATGCACTGCCGGATGAGACAGAGGTATATCCGGGGCATGATGCATCGACAACAATCGGTTATGAAAAGAGGTACAATCCATTTGTATAAGATTGATATACTTTTTCTTGATAAAGAATTTGAACATGATATTTATGAACTGATCCGTGCTTTTTATCCAGGAAGTGAGATCACTTCTTCCTATGATGAGAGAAAGGAAGGCTGTGATCTTTATTTCCGGATCGAAAAGCAGGATGAGTCCTGCATGATCCGCTATGAGGACCATGAGAACAAAGGTGTGACAAGTGCAGAATTTGTAGAAGGGCAGTCTTCGGATGCCCTTGTTTCTTGTTCGGCGTCAGAAGATGCTGATGCGAAAGAACAGGCACATGCAATCCGTAAAGAACGCAAGGACATCGTGAAACTGGCACTGTACAGGTTATTGGTCAGACTGACGGGCAAAACCCTTCCATGGGGAAATCTGACCGGGATCCGTCCGGCGAAGCTGGCAATGGGACTGATTGAGTCCGGAATGAAAAACACAGAAGCAGCGCAGGAAATGAGAGACCGCTACATGGTCAGCCCCGAGAAGACTGCACTGGCGATCACAATCGCAAACAGAGAGAGGGAGATCCTTAAGGACATTGATTATGAGAATGGTTACAGTCTTTACGTCGGAATCCCGTTCTGTCCGAGCATCTGTCTCTACTGTTCTTTCAGTTCCTATCCTCTGAAACAGTGGAAGGACAGGGTAGATCTGTATCTCGAGGCTTTGTGCAAAGAAATCAAAGCTGTCTCTGAGATCATGAAACAAAAGGGTAAAAAACTGGACACTGTCTACATTGGCGGCGGAACACCAACTACTCTGGAACCGGAACAGTTGAAAGTCCTGTTTGATTCCCTTATGGAACATTTTGATTGCGAGCACCTTGTGGAATTTACGATCGAGGCAGGAAGACCGGACAGTATCACCAGAGAAAAACTGATGATGATCCGAAATTACCCTGTCACGAGGATTTCTGTAAATCCACAGACCATGAACCAGGAGACACTGGATATCATCGGACGCAGACATACGGTACAGGAAACAGAGCAGGCGTTTAAACTTGCAAGAGAGTGTGGCTTTGATAATATCAATATGGACCTGATCGTGGGACTTCCAGGTGAGGACAAAGCGATGGTGGAGCATACATTAGAGGAAGTCAGACGGCTTGCACCTGACAGCCTGACGGTACATTCCCTGGCGGTAAAGAGAGCAGCGCGCCTGAATATGTTCAAAGACAAATATCAGGAAATGACGTTTGAGAACAACCAGGAGATCATGGATATGACCATGAAAACAGCCTATGAAATGGAAATGGGACCTTATTATCTGTACAGACAGAAGAATATGAAGGGTAATTTTGAAAATGTAGGCTATGCAAAGGTTGACAAAGCCGGGATTTACAATATACTAATTATGGAAGAAAAACAGCCGATCATTGCCCTTGGCGCAGGCGGCTCATCCAAACTGGTCTTTGACCATGGCAGACGCATCGAGCGTGCAGAGAATGTCAAAGACGTAACTAATTATATTTCCCGTATCGATGAAATGATAGAAAGAAAACGTGCAGGAATACAGAAATGGCTCTAGGCAGGAGGTATATACGTTGGAAATGACACAAGAAGAAGAGATAAAGTCCCCGGACAGGCTTCTGGAATTTGATCTGTCTGCCGAACTGAATCACGGAATTGCGGTCAGTAATCTTGCGTATGCGGTAGCGAAGGAGCTGGGGCAGGATGAGGAGTTCTGTTATCAACTTGCCATTGCAGGAATACTTCATGATATTGGCAAACTGAAACTTACAGGATACATTAACGGACAGGAAAACGATCCGCTTCTGATCGAGGAACTGAAATATGTCAGGATGCATTCGACACTTGGTTATGAAGAACTGAAAGATCAGGATTATTCGGAAACAGTTCTTCAGAGTATCCTTTATCACCATGAGAATTATGACGGAAGTGGATATCCATCCAATCTGTCCGGTGACAGTATTCCTCTGGGCGCCAGGATCCTGAGAGTCTGTGATGTATATGCAGCACTGATCTCAGACAGACCTTACCGCAAGGCATTTGATGTAAGCAGTGTGATAGAGCTGATGATCGATGAGATCAAAAACTTTGATATGGAAGTTTTTCTTGCATTTCAGAGAGTGGTACATGATAACAAATAACAGGAGGACAGCATGGCATTAAAGAAAAAACCGGTAACCGGTATGAAAGATATTTTACCAAAGGAAATGGAGATCCGTAATTATGTGATGAACATGATCCGTGAAACTTACGGCAAATTCGGATTTACAGCAATTGAGACTCCGTGCGTGGAGCACATCGAGAACCTCAGCAGCAAACAGGGTGGGGAAAATGAGAAACTGATCTTCAAGATCCTCAAACGTGGAGAAAAACTGAAACTTGATACAGCAGAGTGTGAGGCAGATCTGGTAGACTCCGGACTTCGTTATGACCTGACTGTACCGCTTTCCAGATATTATTCCAACAATGCCAGCCAGCTTCCGGCACCATTCAAGGCACTGCAGATGGGAAATGTATGGAGAGCAGACCGTCCGCAGAGAGGCCGTTTCCGTCAGTTCATGCAGTGTGACATCGATATTCTTGGTGAGTCCACATACCTTGCAGAGATCGAGCTGGTCATGGCGACTACCACACTGCTTGGCAAACTGGATTTCCATAACTTCACGATCCGTATCAACGACAGAAAGATCCTCAAGGCTATGGCACAGTACAGCGGCTTCCCGGAAGAAAGCTTTGATACTGTATTTATCATTCTTGACAAGATGGACAAGATCGGTCTTGAAGGCGTAGCAGAAGAACTCGAAAAAGAAGGCTTCAGCAAAGAAAGCATTGATACATACCTTGGTATGTTCAAAGAGATCACTTCCGATATCGAGGGTGTACGCTACTGCAAGGAGAAACTGAGCGATGTTCTTGATCCGAAGGTTGCAGAGGATTTGGAAACTATCATCACAGCAGTAGATTCTGTAAAGAATGCAGACTTCAAGATCTCCTTCGATCCGACTCTGGTCCGTGGAATGTCCTACTACACAGGCCCGATCTTTGAGATCGCAATGGATGAGTTCGGCGGCTCTGTTGGCGGCGGCGGACGTTATGATGAGATGATCGGCAAATTTACAGGTCAGAATACATCTGCATGCGGATTTTCTATCGGATTTGAGAGAATCGTTATGCTGCTCCTGGAGAGAGGATATGAGATCCCGACAAGTGCAGCCAAGAAAGCATACCTGATCGAGAAAAACATGCCGGCAGACAAGCTTCTTCCGATCCTGAAACAGGCAGAAGAAGAACGTAAGAACGGTGTTCAGGTCAACATTTCTATCATGAAGAAAAACAAGAAATTCCAGAAAGAACAGATGACCACAGAAGGATATACAGAATTTGTAGAATTCTTTAACAAATAATATAAATGCTTCAAAAGGAGAAAAATCATGGCTGAAAGTATGAAAGGTCTGCACAGAACATGCCGATGTGCAGAAGTAACAAACGATATGGTCGGCAGCAAAGTAACCCTGATGGGATGGGTCCAGAAGGCTCGTAACAAAGGCGGACTTGTCTTTGTTGATCTTCGTGACCGTTCCGGAATCATGCAGGTTATTTTTGAAAACGGCGGTATTGATGAGGAAGGTTTCGAAAAAGCCGGCAAACTGAGAAGTGAATTTGTCATCGCTGTAACAGGTACTGTTGAGAACCGTGGCGGTGCAGTAAACGAAAATCTTGCTACAGGTGCACTGGAAGTTCGTGCAGAGTCCTTAAGAATCCTGGCAGAGTCTGATGTTCCGCCTTTCCCGATCGAGGAGAACAGCAAGACAAAAGACGAGATCCGTCTGAAATACCGTTACCTTGACCTGAGAAGACCTGACCTTCAGAGAAATCTGATGATGAAGAGCAAAGTTATGATGCTCACCCGTAAATTCTTCACAGACGAAGGATTCCTTGAAGTTGAGACACCAATGCTTGGTAAGAGTACACCGGAAGGTGCGAGAGATTACCTTGTTCCGTCCAGAATCCATCCAGGTTCTTTCTACGGACTTCCGCAGTCTCCGCAGCTTTATAAACAGCTTCTGATGTGCTCCGGATATGACCGTTACATTCAGATCGCACGCTGCTTCCGTGATGAGGACCTTCGTGCAGACCGTCAGCCGGAATTTACACAGATCGATATGGAGCTTTCTTTCGTAGATGTTGATGATGTCATCGACGTAAATGAGAGATTTCTTGCATACCTGTTCAAAGAAGTTCTGGATGTAGATGTTAAACTTCCGATCCAGAGAATCACATGGCAGGAAGCTATGGATCGTTTCGGATCTGATAAACCGGATATGCGTTTCGGAATGGAACTGCATGACGTAAGCGAAGTCGTTAAGGACTGTGGATTTGTAGTATTCAAGAATGCTCTGGAAGCAGGCGGAAGCGTTCGTGGTATCAACGCAGAAGGACAGGGCAGCATGCCGCGTAAGAAGATCGACAAACTCGTTGAGTTTGCCAAGACTTATGGTGCAAAAGGTCTTGCTTACATCGCAATCGCAGAAGACGGCACACGTAAATCTTCTTTTGCCAAATTCATGACAGAAGAAGAGATGGATGCACTTGTTCAGGCTATGGAAGGTAAGCCGGGTGACCTGCTTCTCTTTGCAGCAGACAAGAACAAAGTTGTATACGATGTTCTCGGAGCTCTCCGTGTAGAACTTGCAAAACAGATGGATCTTCTTGATAAGAATGAATATCGTTTCGTATGGGTAACAGAGTTCCCGCTTCTTGAGTGGAACGAAGAAGAAAATCGTTACACAGCAATGCATCATCCATTCACCATGCTAATGGATGAGGATATCCCGCTGATCGAGAGCGGAGATCTCGGAAAGATCCGTGCAAAAGCATACGATATCGTACTGAATGGTAACGAGATCGGTGGTGGTAGTGTTCGAATCCACCAGAATGATATACAGGAGAAGATGTTTGAGATGCTTGGCTTCACCAAAGAAGCTGCTTACGAACAGTTCGGATTCCTCCTGAATGCATTCAAATACGGAGTTCCGCCTCACGCTGGACTGGCTTACGGACTTGACCGTCTCGTAATGTTGATGGCAAAAGTTGACAGCATCCGTGATGTCATCGCCTTCCCGAAGGTAAAAGATGCATCCTGTCTGATGACAGAATCACCGAGCAGAGTAAGCGAGCAGCAGCTTGAAGAACTTGGACTTGAGACAGCTCCGGAAGAAGCTAAATAATTAATCACATACAAAAACTCCCGCCAGTCTCTGATATAGAGACATGGCAGGAGTTTTTTTAATAAAAATCATTCTTCATAAAAACTATCGTCAGAATCGTAATCATCTTCAGAACTACTGTAATCCTCAGAGCCATCCGACAGTTCGCTGTCAGAATCTGAGCCTGCATCATCATATTCCGACGAATCCGACAGATCTTCATCGCTTTCATTTTCGGTAACGGCTTCATCCGTATCGGAAACTGGCGTCTTACTGAGTGTTCCGAATATCGCATTTCCAATGGCAGAACTGTTCTCTTCCAGTTTCCAGGAAGCCCCGTCATTGACTAAATGAAAAGTGACCGTAGAGGTGACGGTATCTGTATTGTTCTCGATGCAGTTTAAGAGAAGTTCCAGAGAATGTTCGTATCTTTTGGAAGAACCATCAATCACTGCGTCGGCAGAAGAAAGATAGTCGTCCAGAGCTTCCTGATATTTGGAGATGATAGAGGCACTGTCAAAAGTAGTGATCTCTGTATCAACAGTAGCTTTATAACTCTGGATATCGCAGTTTGTGATTTTGTAGTCGAGGGTTTTATGCACCTGATCGACAAGAGCGGATGCAATGGAGTTTTTGGCAGAATCTGAGGTGTTCAAAAGACTTTCAAGGCCAAGATAATTTCCCATCTGATCCACATCCATAGTTTTGAGGGTATCTAAATAGACAGTCAGTGTTTTTTCCGGAGTCATGAGATCACTGTCCGACAGATAAGTCATAAGACCGCCGACAAGATCATTTTCCAGAGAATGAGTCCGTATGATCTCCCATTCCTGCGTAGAAGTACCTTTGTCTGTGAGGTTGATGGTACATTCTTTCTCCACAGTACCATAGTGATTCTGTTTCAGAAGATCATCTAGGATGAGATAACGTTCTTCCAGTGAGTCAGTTTTTTGTTCGGTATCATCAGAATCAGAACTGGCTGCTTTGAGAATCGCTGCTTTAAGAGAAGCTTCTGCATAATCAGAGGCTAGGGACTGCGCGTCTATGGTAGTCAGTTTTATTTTGGCTGTGGCTTCTTTTTTATCTTCATTGACGTCGATATCAAGGATCTGATAATCAAAATCCTGAAAGAAAAGTGAAAAAACTTCTTTTACTTCTTTGGAAAGTCCCGTTTCTTTCGTTGCGTCGGGGAACAGTTCTTTATAGAATACGTATTTCTGGGTAGTGTCAGAGTCCAGATTCTTGAGGAGATTCAGTTCATTACTGATCACTGCTTTAACATCGGTCTTATCAATGTGGGAACAGCCGTCAAGACAGACAACTGCAAGGATAAACACGAGAAAAGCAATCAGATTTTTAGCAATCTTCATAAGTATCTTTCCTTTCAAAAAATATTCCTATACATTTTACCAAAAATCAGCTCAAAAGTCAAAAAAATGGATATTTTACTCCATTTTTAGAAAGAAAACGTGAAAAAAATGTGAAAATCTTAATGATTTTGCGGAAGACTTTCTTTTTTTGAAGTAATCTGCTATGATAGATAAGATAAAAAAATCGCTGTTACAGAATTACGGCAGTAATCATGTAACATAAATCAAGAAGCACAAAAACAAGACAGAAATATGTCAGTATGTCCGATGACGAAGGGCTGTAAGGAGGAAACTTCATATTATGAAAAAAAGAATTCTGATCCTTTTGGGGATCCTGATAATAGGAGGAGGCGCAGCGGGGGTCTGCTGGAAAACTGGTGTGTTTGGTCAGCAGGAAGTCAGCGGAGATGTTATATATGTAACACAGATCAGCGAGATCAATGGGGAAACTTCCGGAGTATCCAACAGATATGCGGGAGTTGTTGAGCCACAGGAAACCGTTGAAGTGGAACTGGAAAGCGGAAGAAGTGTCAAGGAGGTCCAGGTCAAAACAGGCGACCAGGTCAAAAAAGGGCAGCTGCTGTTTGAATATGATCTCAGCAGTATCCAGGACAGCCTTGAGGAAGCACAGCTTGAACTGGATCGTCTCAAAAACGAAGAAAGCAGTCTGAACGATCAGATCGCAACGCTTGAAAAAGAAAAGAAACAGGCGACGCAGGATAATCAGCTTTCTTATACTATTGAGATTGAGACCAACAAAATGAACCTCAAGAAAAATGAATACAGCCAGAAAAGTAAGCAGGCTGAAATTGACAAACTGCAGAGTGCGACTGGCAATACTGAGGTCAGAAGTTCGATCGATGGTGTGATCCAGAAGATTGATACATCCAAACTTTCAACGGACGACGGGGACAGTCTGGATGATACCAGCGATACGGATATGTCTGCGTATTCTGACACAGGCAGTGGAAGCAGTAATGCATTTATCACAATTTTGAGTACTGGTTCCTACAGGGTAAAGGGTACTGTAAATGAGCTGAATATTCAGAATATCGTAGAAGGAGAGCCTGTGATCATCCGTTCACGTGTGGACAGCAGCCAGACCTGGAAGGGAACAATGGGGACGATCGACAAGGACAGTGCCTCAACAAACAGCAGCAGTAGTGCATATTTTGGTATGATGGACGCAAGTGGAGATTCTCAGACATCATCCAGTACGTATCCATTTTATGTAGATCTGGACTCTTCTGATGGTCTGATGCTGGGGCAGCATGTCTACATAGAGCGAGATGAAGGACAGGAAGAGCAGAAGGCCGGTTTGTGGCTGAGTGAGGTTTATATCGTAGATGCAGATACGGACCAGCCATATGTCTGGGCAATGGGAAAAGACAAGAAGCTTGAAAAGCGAAGTGTAGTGCTCGGTCAATATGATGAGGACCTTGGGGAATATGAGATCGCGGACGGACTTACAAAGGATGATTATATTGCGTATCCATCCGAAAACCTCAAAGAAGGTATGGCGACGACCAAGAACAGGGACGAAGCGGTAGAGTCTGACAATATTGATATGGAGCCGGTTGGAATAGATTCTGATGAGATACCAACAGAGGAAGATATGGGCAATATAGATGATACTTATGAGGATGACCCTGAAGGTGCAGTCAGTGACTATGAGATGAGTGATCAGGGAACCGTGATCGATGATACTTATGATACAGCAGATGACTGGAACTCAGATGCAGGAATGACAGATGACACATGGTCAGACGACTCAGATGGTACTGAGGAGATGACAGACAGCGGGCTTCCGGACGAAGATCTGGTTCCGGCTGGTAATGATATGGAGGCAGAATAATGATCCTGGAACTAAAGGGAATTTATAAAGAATATCAGCAGGGCAAAATGAGCGTTCCGGTCTTAAAAAACATTAATTTTTCTATGGAAGAGGGGGAATATGTGGCGATCATGGGTCCTTCTGGTTCTGGCAAGACAACACTTATGAATATCATTGGCTGTCTTGACAAGCCGACACAGGGTGAATTTTTTCTGGATGGCCAGGAGATTGGAAACTGTTCAGAGAATGATATGTCAGATATCCGGCTTAACAAGATTGGATTTGTTTTCCAGAGTTTTCATCTCCTTCCGAGGCAGTCAGCAGCAGCAAATGTAGAGCTTCCGCTGAATTACGCCAAAGTTCCAAAGAAAGAGCGCAGGCAGAGAGCCCTCAAAGCACTGGATCGTGTCGGGCTTGCAGATCGAGTCGACTTTAAGCCAAATCAGCTTTCTGGAGGACAGATGCAGAGAGTGGCGATCGCCAGGGCAATCGTCAACAGTCCGAAGCTTCTTCTGGCAGATGAGCCGACAGGAGCACTGGACAGTAAATCCGGGGCACAGGTCATGGAACTTTTCCAGAAATTAAATGATGAGGGGGTAACAGTTCTGATGATCACCCATGATCCGGAAATTGCAGCGCATGCGAAACGTGTAGTAACGATCCGTGACGGTGAGCTCAGGGAAAAAGAGGTGGATTCATGAAGAAAAAAATCATCATAGGAGTTCTGATCGCTGCACTGATAGCGGGCAGCACTGCCAGTGGTGCGGTTTATTACAGAAAATCACATCAGAATGAAGTATCTGTGGTAAGCGTAGACAGTGTGGCGAGTCAGTATTATACAGATGACACCAGTCTGGAGGGAAATATTGCTACGAGTGCTGTCCAGAATATTTCTATAGATAAGGATATGATCGTTCAGGATGTGTATGTTTCCAAGGGGGATTCTGTCAAAAAAGGAGATAAACTGGTCAGCTTTGATATGACCCTGGTTCAGATGGAACTTAAGATTGCAAAGTTGAAACAGGAGCAGCAGGAACAGAATCTTGCCAAGGCACAGAAACGTCTGACAAGCCTTCAGAATGGAGGACCGGTTGAAGAAAGCGACGCGGACAGCAATGATCTGAATGCAGATAAAACATCAGATACAGATACCAGTAGCAGTGGAGATGAACTGGCTATGAACGGTTCGCTGAATGGTACGTATCTTGCGGCTGTCATTCGCCCGGTCCTTGCGTCAGCTATGCTTGATAATGCAGCGGCAGAGAGTGAAGTAGCTGAACAGCAGGAGGTATCTTCAGCAGGCGCGGAAGATGCAGGTGCAGATGTGGATTTTGGTTCAGGCGATACAGATGGAGACAATACAGAGGTAACGCCGAGCCCGGAACCAACAGAGACACCGGATCTTACGCCGACACCGGAGGTAACTCCGACGGTAACGCCAGGAACGCAGGATGACTTTGTGGACGATATAAAAATAATCGACACACAGCCAAGCGAGAATACGGACAGACTGATCGATGGAGAATCGCAGTTTTATCAGGTTCTGACTGATGAATCAGAACCGATCACAGGCAGTGGTACACAGGAAGACCCATTTGTATTTCTGTGTGATTCAAAACAGGGATATGTGACTGCAAAAGGATCTTTCCTGAATAAAATGGCACAGTTTAATGAGGACGGAACCAGAGATAAAGGCAAGAACGGTTACTGGTATCAGCTGGAATTTCATCAGGATGATCAGGTTGCAGATTTCCAGAACCGCAAAGCTTCCTGTATTGGATATTATCTGATCGATGGAAATCTTCTGGACAAACGAGTAGACAATGATTCGGAGATAGAGTATTCACTGGCCGATGCGGATCAGTATACTGATGATATTCCGGATGATTATGGTGGAGATGATGGCGGTGATCCGGGTAACGCCACGATCAGCAGAGATGAAGCCATAAAGATCCAGAAATCCAGAATTGAAAGTCTGAAACTGGATATCCGTGAAAGCAAACTGAATATCCGAAAGCTGGAGAAAAAAGTCAAAAAAGAAGTCGTATACAGCAAACTTGACGGAACAGTAGCTAAAGTTGGAGATTCGACAGCTGCGTCTTCTGATGGAACAAATTTTATGTCAGTAAAGAGTAAAGAAGGCTACTATGTCAAAGGAACTGTCAGTGAGCTGATGCTGGATCAGGTGCAGGAGGGAACAGAACTGAAATGTTCTACTTCAAATGGAGATTTTAATGCAAAAGTAGCTTATGTTTCAGAATATCCGGTATCAAGTGACTCATCTTCCTACTATGGCAGCGGAAACCCCAATGCTTCTTATTATGAATACACAGCAACGATTGAAGACAGCTCCGTAAAAGTTTCGGATGATGACTGGCTTACCGTTATGCTGGCAGGGAATGTGGTCAGCAATGGGATTGTTCTGGACAGAGCTTTTGTTCGGACCGAAAATGGAGTCAGTTATGTATATAAAGACGATAATGGCACATTGAAGAAGCAGATTCTGAAAGTTGGTGGAAATGTCAACAGTGGTTACAGCGTTCTGGTGACTGGTGGAATCACAAGAGAAGACAAAATTGCTTTTCCTTATGGGGATGGTGTGGCAGATGGCGCCAAAACAAAAGAAGTTAGCTCAGATGAAATGTACGGTTACTAGGAAGGTGGTAGTTTATGCTTGAAAATATCAGAATATCCATTCAGGGAATCTGGTCTCACAAAATGCGCTCCTTTCTGACGATGCTGGGTATTATCATCGGTATTGCCTCTATCATTGCAATTGTCTCGACGCTGAAAGGAACAAATGAGCAGATCAAAGAAGATCTGATCGGCGCGGGCAATAATAACGTTTCCATTACGCTTAATTACGGAGATAATGCTTATGATTCTGAATATGGAATGGATGATGGAACAGAGGCACCGCTTCTTTCAGATGAACAGAAAGAAGATGTGAGGAAACTGGATCATGTAGAAAATGCGACATTCTTTTACAGCCGCTCCTACGCGAGCAATGTTTATTATCAGAATGTCAGTTTCCAGGGTGGAAGCATTTATGGGATTGATATGAATTATCTCGAAACTTGTGGGTATATGGTCAGAGTGGGTAGAGGTTTTGTACAGAAAGATCTCAATGAGATGAGAAAAGTCGTTCTTGTGGATGACAATGCAGCAGAGAATCTGTTTGCAGGAGAGAATCCAGTAGGCAAGACGATTGAGATCGGATCAGAACCGTTTACTGTTGTCGGGGTTGTTCAGCAGAGTGATGACTATCTTCCGAACATCAAGACGATTGACGAGTTCAATGAATATTATCAGACCATCATGGGAACAGTTATGATCCCGGAAACCACCTGGCCGACAGTTTTTCAGTTTGACGAGCCGCAAAATGCAGTGATCCGTGCGGATTCTACAGACAATATGAGTTCTGCCGGAAATGCAGCAGCGGAAGTTATGAACCAGGGAATCAATACAAATTCTTCCAAGTTCAAATACAAGGCTGACGATGTGATGCAGCAGGTAAGAAATATGCAGAAACTCAGCGAAAGCACCAATACACAGCTGATCTGGATCGCAAGTATTTCTCTGCTGGTAGGAGGTATCGGTGTTATGAACATCATGCTGGTATCTGTCACAGAGCGAACGAGTGAGATCGGTCTAAAGAAAGCGATCGGAGCAAGAAAAAAGGTCATTCTTTTCCAGTTTCTGACAGAAGCGGCCATGCTGACAAGTATTGGCGGTATCATTGGAGTTATTGTCGGAATTGTCCTGTCGAAAGTGGTCTCCAAGCTTTCGGGAGCACCGACGGCGATCAGTATTCCGGCGATCATCGGATCAGTAATATTTTCCATGCTGATCGGAGTTATCTTTGGACTGCTCCCATCTGTTAAGGCAGCAGACCTGAACCCGATCGATGCACTGCGAAGTGAATGATAAAATTACAAAAACCTCCATGGTTCCCGGGAACCATAGAGGTTTTTTTATATAAAATGTAAAAAATATCCGGCTTTTATATTTTTAATTGAGATACCGGGTGAGATGTGCTAAACTATAAACAGTATGCAATGATTCAATAAGGATATAAGTATTGTTATCTGAAAACAGAAAAACATATGAGGAGATACAGTATGGGAAAAATTGCGATTGTAACAGACAGTAACAGCGGCATTACACAGGATGAAGGACGAGAACTTGGAATTTCTGTCCTCCCGATGCCTTTTTATATTAATGATGTTATGTATCTTGAGGGAATAACTCTTTCTCAGGAAGAATTTTATGAGAAACTCAAGAACGATGAAGCAATCTCTACCTCACAGCCAAGCCCGGCAGAAGTCTGCGGGCTGTGGGACAATCTTCTGGAGGAATACGATGAGGTTGTGCACATTCCGATGTCCAGCGGATTAAGTGCAGCCTGCGATACTGCAACAGCACTTTCCAGAGAATATGGCGGCAAAGTACAGGTTGTCAACAACCAGAGGATTTCCGTAACACAGCGTCAGTCCGTTCTGGATGCACTGGCACTGCGTGATGCAGGCAAGACAGCCGCAGAGATCAAAGAAGTTCTCGAAGCAGAAAAAATGGAATCCAGTATCTACATCACACTGGAAACGCTGAAATACCTTAAAAAAGGAGGCAGGATTACTCCGGCGGCAGCTGCGATCGGAACCGTCCTCAACCTGAAACCGGTCCTTCAGATCCAGGGAGAGAAACTGGATGCCTATGCCAAGGTAAGAGGTAAGAAACAGGCAAAGAAAGTCATGCTCAAAGCAATGAGAGAAGACTGGGACAGCCGTTTTAAGGAATATGCAGAAGCAGGAGAGATGTGCCTCCAGATGGCATACACAGGAAACAAAGAAGAAGCAGAGGAATTTAAGAACGAAGTTCAGGCAGCATTCCCGGGTATGGACATCCATATGGATCCGCTTTCTTTAAGTGTAGCCTGCCACATCGGACACGGAGCACTCGCCGTAGCCTGCTCCAAAAAAGTAACTGTAAAATAAGGAGATATGATAATGAAAAAACTTATGGAATTAATGGCAGAGGAACTTGCTTCTGCTTTTGAAAAAGCCGGATATGATCCGTCATATGGCAAAGTAACCGTTTCCAACCGTCCTGATTTATGCGAATATCAGTGCAACGGAGCAATGGCAGGAGCCAAAGCTTACAAGAAAGCTCCGTTCATGATCGCAGATGATGTAGTTGTATATCTTAAGGACAGCAAGATCTTTTCTATGGCAGAGGTTGTAAAACCAGGTTTCATCAACCTCAGAGTCAGAGAGGAATTCCTTGCAGACTATCTTAAGGAAATGGAAGCAGACCCGAAATACTCTGTCAAGACTGCAGAGACACCAAAGACCATCATCATCGACTACGGCGGACCGAACGTAGCAAAACCGCTCCACGTAGGACATCTTCGTTCCGCGATCATTGGAGAGAGTATCAAACGTATCGGCAGATATGTAGGACACAAGGTGATCGGTGACGTACATCTCGGTGACTGGGGACTCCAGATGGGCCTTATCATCACAGAACTCAAACACCGCAAACCGGAGCTTGTTTATTTTGATGACAGCTATCAGGGAGAATATCCGCAGGAAGCACCGTTCACCATCAGCGAACTGGAAGAAATCTATCCATGTGCAAGCGGCAAATCCAAAGTAGATGAGGAATACCGTAACGAGGCACTTGAGGCAACACATCAGTTACAGCAGGGCAAACCAGGCTACATGGCTCTCTGGAACCACATCATGCAGGTTTCCGTAACTGACCTCAAGAGAAACTACAGCAATTTAAATGTATCCTTCGACCTCTGGAAAAAGGAATCCGACGCACAGCCATACATCCCGGATATGGTTCAGATGATGAAAGACCAGGGCTTCGCATACGAAGATCAGGGAGCACTCGTTGTAGATGTCAAAGAAGATACAGACACCAAAGAAATCCCGCCATGCATGCTTCTCAAATCCGACGGAGCATCCCTTTATACAACAACAGACCTTGCAACGATCGTAGAACGAGTAAAACTCTTCGATCCGGATGAGATTCTCTACGTCGTAGACAAACGCCAGGAACTCCACTTCATCCAGGTATTCCGCTGCGCAAGAAAGACCGGCCTCGTAAAACCAGAGACAGAACTTTCCTTCCTCGGCTTCGGTACCATGAACGGAAAAGACGGCAAACCATTCAAGACAAGAGACGGCGGCGTTATGCGTCTTGAAAACCTGATCGCAGACATCGACGAAGAAATGTTCCACAAGATTGTCGAAAATAGAAGCGTCAAAGACCAAGATGCCCGGGAAACAGCCAAAGTAGTAGGCCTCTCCGCAATCAAATACGGTGACCTCTCCAACCAGGCAACCAAAGACTACGTCTTCGACATCGACCGCTTCACCTCCTTCGAAGGAAACACAGGTCCGTACATCCTCTACACAATTGTACGAATCAAATCCATCCTGAACCGTTACAAAGAAGAAGGCGGAAACCTCGAATCCGGAGAACTCCTCCCGGCAGTAAACACCAGCCAGAAAAACCTCATGCTGGAACTGACCAAATTCGGAAGCACCATCGAAAACGCCTTCGAAGAGAAAGCACCACACAAAATCTGCGCTTACATCTACGAAGTCTCCAACGCCTTCAACAGCTTCTACCACGAGACCAAGATCCTGAGCGAAGAAAACCAGGACCAGAAAGAATCCTTCCTCAAACTCCTGAGCCTCACCAAAAACATCCTCGAAACCAGCATCGACCTCCTAGGCTTCTCAGCCCCAGACCGCATGTAACTAAGGTTTTTAACACACTCTACAACTTGGTAATATCCAGGAAACAGCCACATCGCCACGTGCCCCCTCTCCGAGGGGAGCGCGCGGCCGATTGCTGTTTCCGTCCCTTAAACCACAACCCCTGTCCACACAAAGCGTGGCCGAAAAAGGGGGTGCCCGAGGGGGGGAAAACGGCCTTCGCAACTTTGAGTGCGTTCCCCCTCGGACGGTTTTGGGAAAACTAGAAAGGAGAATAAATATAGATTTAACAGGCAAAATTCTAAAGAACCGCTACTGCATCATATCCAAGATAGGAGAGGGCGGGGAGGGAACCACTTACCTCTCCCGCGATATGGACCTGGGCACCTTCTGGGCCATCAAACAACTCCCCATCTCAAAGAAAACCGAAGCAAAACTTCTAAAACATCTCAACCACCCATCCCTCCCAAGAATGACAGACTACACCGAACAAGACGATTCCTGCTACCTCGTCATGGAATACATCAAAGGCAAATCCCTTGAATTCCATCTAAAAGAATCTTATCAATTTTCTTTCGCCCAAATCTTAACGATCACCCATACAATTCTTCAAATTTTTCAATACCTGCATTCACAAAAACCCCCCATTTATTATGGCGACTTAAAACCAGACAACTTAATCTTAGATGAAAATGGAAAAATCTACCTCATAGATTTTGGAAGCGCCCTGTGCAGTTACAAAACTGCAAGAAAAACGATAAAGGGAACAAAAGGCTACGCCGCCCCGGAACAATACGAAGGCATCCTGACCGCACCCAGCGATTTCTACGCCCTCGGCAAAACACTGCAAAAACTTTGCGGAAAAAAGAAATACCACTATTATATCCGCTCCCCGCAATTCGCAAAATTCATCCACAAATGCTGCCGCCAGGACCCGGACAAACGCTGGCAGAATGCAGAAGAAGCAGAAAAATATCTTGCAAAGATCAATTGGAAACCATTCTCCCTGAAATCCGTCCTGGTTCCGGTCTGTGCCGCACTCCTCACCCTCCTGGCAGTTATCCACGGCGCAGAACAGCAGCCGGTACTTCCAGAATTCCAGAACGCACTGGCGGCCGTGACAGCCAGATTTTACAGCATGGAATATCAAAGCAGCGATAAAAAATCCAGAGAACTTTTCTGCCTGGATACGGAACACAGATTACAGCAGATGCTCAAACTCTACAGAAAAAGTGAAGAGCAGATCCGCCTCCTAGAATTACTGGCGTGGAACGGAGAACTGCTTGGCAAAGCAAACAAAGCAGAGTTTTATTACAGACAGCTGATCACATACGAACCGGAATACGGAGCAGGTTATCTGGAGTTTGGAAACTTTCTCAACAGACAGGGGCGATATGAACAGAGTATGGAGGTATACAGAGAATGGGAAAAACAGACATCAGAAAAGAAAACAGACAACAGTCGGATAACGCAGAACCAGATAGAAGCATGGAAAAAAGAAGCATCCTCAAAATAAAAAAGAACTTTCTGGCAGGAGTTTCGCTGTTGATATTTTTACTGCTCACAGTAAAGGTTGTCCAGGCAATCGAACTGGGCGGCTTTGATGTTGATATGGGAACAGGAAGTTTCGAGGATGATTCCAGCTGGGATCAGGAAGAAACCACAGGCGGGACGACATCGTCCGACAATGATAATTATGACAGTAACAACAATTGGAGCAACACAGAAGATTCCTGGAATACAGGAGACGATTCCTCTGGCGCAGGTGCAGGAAGTTACACGACAGGAAACACCAATACCGCACAGCCAGAAACAGACTGGAACGATTTTTTCTCAGCAGACTCGTATGAAGATGGAACTTCAAACAACACCGTGTCTCAAAATAACAGCTCAGAAACCGCCAGGGCCGCAGACCATCAGAACAGTAATGATACCCTTTACAATATTGAAAATACAGAACAACAGATCGCAGACATATCTCCAACACCAATTCCTTCCCCCACACCAACAATGACACCAATCCCATCCATCAGTCCCACTCCAACCCCGGTCTCAGAAATCCAGAAAAATATCCTGACAGTCCCACAAAAAGAAGAAGAACTTACTGAGGAAGAATGCCGCCAGAAAATGCAGCTCATTTACTGCAGAAAAGAGATCCGGAATGCAGCAGAGGCGGAAATCATCCCTGATCGATCACTTGTGATCGCAGTCATCTCGATCCGGACAAATGGAAAAGAAGCAGACTGGCACTGGAGGGGCAGCAGGATCCTGCTAAAACTGAACCCACAGGAAATGCAGACAGAAATCGAGACAGCCGTGATGTGCAGGAAAGAATTGTCGTGGACGGAAGCAAAAAAGAATGCTATACTAACGTATAATATTTTTTGACAATGGAGGAAATTTATGTATAAAGCAATCTTTTTTGATCTGGATGGAACATTGACAGAGTCTGGTGAGGGAATCACCAAATCCGTTCAGTATGCACTGGAAAAGATCGGAAAACCGGAAGAAGACCTGGAGAAACTGAAAGTCTTTGTCGGACCGCCGCTCATGGAACAGTTCATGAAATATGCAGGCGTGGACGAAGCGACTGGACGCAAGGCAGTAGAATTTTACAGAGAACGATATGAAGTAAAAGGAATTTACGAGAATCATCCATATAAGGGTGTGGAGGAGATGCTTCAGGAACTGAAACGCAAAGGTTACATTCTTGCAGTCACTTCCTCAAAACCAGAGTACTATGTAACGCAGATCCTTGATTATTTCAAACTGAGTTCTTATTTTGATGTGGCTGTAGGAAGCGAAATGAACGGTGCCAGAACAAGCAAATCAGAGGTGATCGAGGAAGCACTGAAGCGTATCAACATGAGCGATAAACGAAACGAAGTTCTCATGGTAGGTGACAAAGAGCACGATGTTCTTGGCGCGCGTGCGGCAGGACTTGACTGTGTGGCAGTTGCATATGGTTATGGAACACAGGAAGAACTGACAGAGGCGAATCCTCTCAAGATCGTTGATTCTGTCGATGAACTGCTTCATTTTTTCGACTGAGCCCTCTGCGTAAACAAAGCCGCATCCGCCGGATATGGAGAGTTCTTTATCCATGCGGAATCCATTTCCTGATCTCACAGATCATAGGGTATGCAGGAATCTGGCTTGCGATGCAGCTTTTGGGCGAAGGGGGAACGGAGGCTTATTATAATAATGCGATCCTGCTCACCGGGTTTACCGGACTTATCACTATGATTCCCTGTCTGTACTTTTACAGGAAGGACCGTCGGGCGAGAATAGCCGGCGGGCTGGTAACAGGACAGAAACCGAATCGGTTAGGCATTGGCGAATGCGGACTGATCCTGGTCATGGGAGCTGGTTTTGCACAGTTTGCAAATATGTTCGTCAATATGATAGGTTCCTTTCTCAATGCAGAGGAATATCAGGAGACGATGAGCCAGCTGACGGATGGCAAGAGCATGTTTTTCCTGATCGTGTGCATGGGAATCATAGCACCACTTGCGGAGGAGATCGTGTTCCGCTGGCTGATCTATCTGAGACTCCGGGATTATATGCGCTCCGGTGCTGCGATCGTGATCTCCGGTCTGTTCTTTGGCATTTATCATGGAAATCTGGTGCAGGGTGTTTATGCAAGTATACTTGGATGTCTTTTTGCGTATTTTCTTGAACAGACAGGCAGCCTGTGGACAAGTGTCCTGCTCCATATGGGTGCCAATATATGGTCGCTGGTCCTTCCTGAGCTGGCGGCATGGCTGCTTGATAGATATCCGATGGGAATCGCCGTGATGCTGGTTCTGCTTCTGACTGGAATGTGCGCCGGGATCAGCTATTTCCGGAACCGTTCGGATACAGAACAGCGAAGGATCATATAAGAAAAAGAAGCTTCTGGAATGAGATTTTATTCCGGGAGTTTTTTTATTGCCCGAACGGCTCAAACCGGCTTTATGGAAATTTTAGATTTGAAAGTATTGTCTGAAAGGCATGGATATGCTAGAATGAGTGTATTAAAACAATTAGTACACTATATACACATAGAAAATGCAGGAAAGGAGGACCTATGATCGTTTTAGACTATCAGGACAGGCGGCCGTTGTACGAACAGGTAACAGAGAAATTCCGGACGCTGATCTATCAGGGCGCACTGCCGGCTGATTCCAGACTTCCATCTGTACGGCAGCTGGCAATAGAACTGTCGATCAACCCAAACACGATCCAGAGAGCGTATATGACGTTGGAGCAGGAAGGACTGATCTATCCGGTGAAAGGCAAGGGGAATTTCGTGGCAGACACACAAAAGATACAGGAAAAATACAAAGAAGATTTTCGCAGCGAATTTCTCGAACTGGTAAAGCGAGGCTGTCGAAGTGGATTTGAAGAAAAGGAACTGCTCACATTAGTACAGAGAGGGTACAAGGAGGAATAGAAATGATAGAGATCAGAGAGTGCAGCAAGGCATTTGGAGCACTTCAGGCGGTCAATAACGTTTCCATGGATATTGGAGAGAGGGAAGTGTTCGGACTGGTTGGAAGCAATGGCGCAGGAAAAAGTACCCTGCTTCGAATGGTAGCAGGAATCCTGAAGCCAGATAAAGGCAGCATCACCGTTGACGATATGGAAGTCTATGACAATGAAACTGCGAAAGAGCTGTTTTTTTACATATCTGATGACTGCTATTTTCCGACAAATTTTACACCGGCAGATATGGCGGCTTTTTACAGGCTTCATTATCCGAAGTTTGAGATCCAGCGTTTTTCCAAACTGATGCGGCAGTTCCGGCTTGATGAGAAACAGCGGATCAGCAGTTTTTCGAAAGGAATGAAGAAGCTGCTCATGGTACTTCTGGGAATCAGTGCAGGAACGAAATATCTTCTCTGCGATGAAACTTTTGACGGACTGGATCCGGTGGTGCGGCAGGGTGTCAAGAGCCTTTTTGCAGCAGAGATCCTGAGCCGGGAATTCACACCGGTCCTCGCATCACATAACTTGAGGGAACTCGAGGATATCTGTGACCATGTGGGTCTTTTGCATAAGGGCGGCATGATCCTCAGTAAAGATCTGGAAGACATGAAATTCCATATCCACAAGATCCAGTGTGTGTTACAGGATAAGAAACTGGAAGACGCACTCAGGAAAGAACTGGATGTCCTCAAAATCGATCATCAGGGATCCCTCACGCTTATCACTGCAAGGGGGACAAGGACAGAGATCATGCACAGGATCCAGGAAAAAAATCCACTGTTCTGCGAGGTACTTCCACTGAGTCTGGAAGAAATTTTTATCAGTGAAACGGAGGTGGCTGGTTATGAGATCCAGAATCTTTTCTTCTAAATATATCAAAACGGTATCCAAAGGACAGGCATGGATACCGGCGTTTCTGACACTTGGATTTATCCTGGCATTTCCGGTGATAGGACTGGAGAAACTGGGATCCTGGAGAAATCTGGGATATACGCAGGATCAGATCACACTTTTGTATTATCGTTTGTGGAAGGATGGATTTGTCCTGACAGGAATGGCTGTTGCGATGGCGGCAGGATTTATGAATGCAGTAAATGGATTCCTGTATCTGTATTCCAGAAAGAAAACGGATTTTTATCACAGTCTTCCAATGAAACGGTCAGAACTTTTTGCAGAAAAGGCAGTAATGGGACTGATCTACTATCTGGTGCCATATATCGTTATAGAATTTCTGACAGTCTGTGTTGGGGCAGCGAGGGGGCTTTTCAGCCTGGAACTTATGGGAATGGCAGTAAAAATGCTGTGCCTTCACCTGCTCGTTTATCTGATGATCTACTTCAGTGTTGTACTGGTCTTGTGTATAACGGGAAATATGCTGATGGGAATCCTGACTTTGGGCGGAATGTATCTGTACGGGATCGCACTGGAATTTGTTCTGGCGGCATGCGGACTTACTTTTCTGGATACTTTTATAGATAAGAGATATGGGATCATGGCATTTCTTTTGAAGGATGCTTCGCCTGCGGCATTTGCGTTCAGTCTGGCAGATGCCTACTCAGCCGGACACGCGGCGAAATATCTTGTGGCACTTGTGATCCTTATCGTTGTACTGGCAGTTCTTTCCTGGATCGCCTATGAAAAAAGACCTTCTGAGGCAGCAGGAAGATCCATGGTATACAGATGGGTAGCAGTACTGGTGAAATTCATGGTCGTGATCCCGACAGGACTGGCAGTGGGCTGGATCTTTTATCCGCAGGCAGATGGAGGGACAAAACTGATCTGGTGGGTGTTCGGCCTGATCCTGGGAACGGTACTTTCACATGGTATGATAGAAATTATCTACCATATGAGCTTCCAGAAATTTTTTGCAAAAAAAATGCAGCTTGTACTGGCAGGAGTGCTTGTGTTCGGATGTGCGATGATCTATCAGAAGGATCTTCTTCATTTTGACAGCTATCTTCCGAAACAGCAGGAGCTTGCATCCGTGAGTCTCAGCAACGGTTTTGACATGGATTATTATTCTCATATAGAAAGGTCAGCAGATGGGAACTTTTATGCTCTGACAGATAATTATAACTGGTATGATCCGTCAAATGCACTGACAGGAGCAGAGGGGATCGGGGACGAAACATACAAAGCTCTTGAAAATATCGTAAAAGACAGCCCGAATGTTGATACAGAGCAAAAGAGATCAGCGTTTATTTCTGTGAAATATACCTTGAAATCCGGGCGGGTCGTATGCAGAGGCTACTGGGCTGATGTACAGAATCTGAAATCTCTGATGAAAGGACTCTACGCAGAAGAAGATCTCAAAGAGAAGAAATATGAATTTCTGGATCTGGATGAAAAATATCTGACCAGAATAGGTATGACGGATGCAAGTGGAATGGGGTACGATATCTTCCAGAATGACAGCAGACAGAAACAGGAGCTTCTCGATGCACTGAAAAAGGATATAGAGTCTGCATCGGCAGAAGCGATGGTGGAAGAAACAACGATCCGGCTTGATTTTAATTATGTACTTCCGATCAGAAATGATGTAAACAGTCTTGTGCCGGGGCAAAACAAGGAAGAGGTTACGTATGCAGACTGGAATCTTGGAGTTCCACCTTCTTTCAAAAATACGCTTGCAATTCTTGAAAAAACAGGATATCCTCTGAGCATAGAAGAACTGGATATCAACAAGATCTCACTGACTTATTACGAAGAGGAAGATGCTTCCACACAGGAAGAAGTTTCTTATACGAAACCGAAGGAAATAAAAGCAATCCAGAATGCACTGATCCTGGAGCAGACTGACTACGCAAGTGGTGATACGAAAGTAGTTTCCAATGTAATTGTTACTGTTTATACGGAAAAGGGAGAGACGGTGAATTCCATGGTATTAAAGAGCGCAGATGTGCCGGATTTCGTACTGGATAAAATGCAGGAACTTGGGATCAGCCCGGAGTTTTCTGATGACAGTGACGATGACGGCGATACAATAACAACATACCAGAAGACCATAAACAGTTCAGGCAGGTGGCTCGCCTGGTTTGGAAAGTGAGACAGAATGAGGAGTAATTATGGCAAAAGCAGTAAGGCTGGACAAATTTCTCGCAGATGCGGGGAAGGGAACCAGAAGTGAAGTAAAGAAATTTATACAGAAAGGACAGGTTCAGGTCAACGGGGTACCGGCGAAGAAGCCGGAACTTAAAGTCAATCCGGACAAAGACGTAGTCGTGCTGGCAGGCGAGACGGTCGGCGCAGCACCGGAGTTTGTCTATTATCTTCTGAACAAGCCGGCAGGCTGTGTCAGCGCAACAGAGGACCGAAATGACAGAACCGTTATGGAATATGTGCCATCTGACAGGAAGGGCCTTTTTCCGGTAGGGCGTCTCGACAAGGACACAGAAGGACTGCTTCTGATCACCGACGATGGAATGCTTGCACATGAACTGCTTGCTCCGGGAAAACATGTGGATAAGACCTATTTTGTCAGAGTAGAAGGAAACGTGACACCGGAAGCAGTTGCGAAACTTGAAGAAGGCGTGGACATCGGAGAAGCAAAGCTGACTATGCCGGCAAAAGCAGAGATCGTAGGCGGAAGCTTTGAGGCAGAAGCGGAAACTTTTTCAAAGACAGTACGTGTCCGAAGGGAAAATCTCCCGGAGGTCTACACAGAACTCTACCTGACGATCCACGAGGGAAAATTCCACCAGGTTAAACGGATGATGGAAGCTGTCGGAACCCCGGTCATTTACCTCAAAAGGCTCTCCATGGGAACGCTCACTCTCCCGGATGATCTCAAAAAAGGCGAATGCCGTCCGCTGACAGAGAAAGAAGTAACAGAACTGAAAGAAAGCGTAAAACGTTAAAGAATCAGTAAAATTCATAAGAAAAAGTGCGAAAACCCTCTTTACACGGAGGGTTTTCTTATGCTATACTCTAGAAGTTGCAATGTGCGTAAAGACGCACAAATAAAAAGTCACGTACAGAGATTCCGATGGATGGTGCCCTTACGGTGTGAGGTTGGGTCCGGATAGAAAGTGATCTGTGCGGAAGAATTTAACCAAAAAGGAGAAAAATCATGAGCGTTATTTCAATGAAACAGCTTTTGGAAGCAGGTGTTCATTTCGGACATCAGACAAGAAGATGGAACCCTAAAATGGCTCCGTACATCTACACAGAAAGAAATGGTATCTATATCATCGACCTTCAGCAGTCTGTAGGTATGGTTGACGATGCTTACAATGCAGTAGCTGATATCGTAGCTAACGGCGGAAACATCCTTTTCGTTGGTACTAAGAAACAGGCTCAGGACGCTATCAAAGTTGAAGCAGAGCGTTGCGGACAGTACTATGTAAACGAGAGATGGCTTGGTGGTATGCTTACAAACTTCAAGACAATCCAGAGCCGTATCGCAAGACTGAAACAGATCGAAGCTATGGAAGCTGACGGAACTTTCGAAGTACTTCCAAAGAAAGAAGTTATTGAATTAAGAAAAGAACTTGCTAAACTGCAGAAGAACCTTGGCGGTATCAAAGAGATGAAACGTCTCCCAGACGCAATCTTCATCGTTGACCCTAAGAAAGAGAGAATCTGCGTTCAGGAAGCTCATACATTAGGTATTCCGCTTATCGGTATCTGCGATACTAACTGTGATCCGGAAGAACTTGACTATGTAATCCCGGGTAACGATGATGCTATCCGTGCCGTAAAACTGATCGTTTCCAAAATGGCAGATGCTGTTATCGAAGCAAATCAGGGAACAACAGAAGCTGAAGAAGCAGAAGTTGAGGAAGCTACAGAGGAATAATTAATTTAATAATTCCAGGAGGAAAATACAATGGCTATTACAGCAGCTCAGGTAAAAGAATTAAGAGAAATGACTGGCGCCGGAATGATGGATTGTAAGAAAGCTCTTACAGCTACAGAAGGTGACATGGACAAAGCAGTAGAATTCCTGCGTGAAAAAGGTCTTGCTACCGCTCAGAAGAAAGCAAGCCGTGTTGCGGCAGAAGGTCTTTGCAAGACTCTCGTTGCTGATGACGCTAAGAGCGCAGTTGTTGTAGAAGTTAACTCTGAGACAGACTTCGTTGCTAAGAACGAGAAATTCCAGAGCTATGTTGCAGATGTTGCAGCACAGGCACTTACTACTTCCGCAGCAGATATCGATGCTTTCCTTGCAGAAGCATGGGCACTTGACACAACCAAGACTGTAAAAGAAGTTCTTGCAGCTCAGGTTGCAGTTATCGGTGAGAACATGAACATCAGAAGATTCGCTCAGGTGAAAGAAGAGAACGGTTTCGTTGCTTCCTACACACATATGGGCGGAAAGATCGGCGTTCTTGTAGACGTTGAGACAGATGTTGTTAACGATGCAGTTAAAGAAATGGCAAGAAACGTAGCAATGCAGATCGCAGCTCTGAAACCGCAGTACACATGCGACAGCGAAGTAAGTGCTGAGTACATCGAGCATGAGAAAGAAATCCTTCTTGCTCAGATCCAGAACGATCCTAAGGAATCCCAGAAACCGGAGAAGGTTATCCAGGGTATGATCACTGGACGTATCAAGAAAGAACTCAAAGAAATCTGCCTTCTTGACCAGGTATACGTTAAAGCAGAAGACGGAAAACAGTCCGTTGGTAAATACGTAGAAGAAGTTGCAAAAGCAAACGGCGCTAAGATCACAATCAAAGGTTTCGTTCGTTACGAGACAGGTGATGGTATCGAAAAACGTCAGGATGACTTTGCAGCAGAAGTTGCAGCTCAGGCCGGAATGTAATCTGTAAAGATTAGATATCTATCATAATTCAACTACTAAAAGGCTCTGGAAGTCTTATAGCACTACATTTTGGAGTGCGTATAAGGCTTTCGGGGCCTCTTTTTCAATGGCTTGAGGAGTAAGTAAAAGCAACGTATGCCTGAAACGCATACCACAGCATATAAGATAAGCATTTTACAATTCATCTTTTCTGTACTAGAATATACCAGGTAAAAATCAGAAGGGATGGAGAAACCTATGTTTTCAAATAAAGATCTGAAAAATCTGATCGTGCCGTTGTTTCTGGAGCAGCTTCTGATGGCACTGGTGGGGATCGCGGATGTTTTTGTGATCGGGTTTGTGGGGGAAGCGGCGGTGTCGGGCGTTTCACTTGTGAACTCGTTTAACACGATCTTTCTTAATTTGTTTACGGCGCTGGCATCGGGCGGCGCAGTTGTGATCAGTCAGTATATCGGCCATAAGGACAAGGAGCATGCGGGACAGGCGGCGAGTCAGCTTTTGACTGCATCTGTGATTCTGTCGGTGGCAATATCAGTGGTGATCCTGCTGACGAATGCTTCCCTGATGCGTCTGATGTTTGGAAAAGTCGATGCAGATGTTATGGATGCCTGCGTGACATATTTAAGGATTTCAGCGTATTCCTATCCTGCGCTTGCAATCTATAATGCAGGTGCGGCATTGTACCGGAGCTTCGGCAAGACAAGCACAACCATGTACATATCGATTCTGGCAAATATCATCAATGTGATCGGAAACTGCATTGGCGTATTTGGACTTCATGCAGGCGTGGTAGGAGTTGCGGTGCCATCCCTTGTGTCCAGATGTTTTTCAGCGGTGGTGATCACGATTTTATGTTTTTCTGCAAAAAATCCTGTCAGCTACCTTGGCTCCTGGATCATGAAACTGGATGTCAGTCTGCAGAAAAAAATCCTCCGGATCGCGGTTCCGAACGGAGTGGAGAGTGGTGTGTTCCAACTTGTAAAAGTTGCCCTTTCCAGTGTGGTTGCACTGTTTGGAACGTATCAGATCGCAGCGAATGGCGTGGCGCAGAGTATCTGGAGTCTGGCGGCACTTGTCTGTGTGACGATGGGACCGGTATTTATCACAGTCATTGGACAATGCATGGGAGCTGGTGACATTGAACAGGCAGAAATGTATTTCCGGAAACTGACAAAGATCACGCTCGTTTTTGCGATTGCATGGAATGCACTGATCTTTGCAGTTACACCGGTATTTATGTCGTTCTATGCATTGGAAGATCAGACAAAACGTCTGGTGATCCTGCTGGTCCTGATCCACAATATCTTCAATGCAGTGGCATTTACTTTCGCAGATCCGCTTGGCAAGGGCTTGCGTGCAACCGGTGATGTCAAATTTACAACAGCGACATCACTGTTTACAACGATCGGTGTGCGCCTGATCTTTTCAATGATCTTCGGAATCTGGCTGAACCTTGGGGTGATCGGAATCGCATTTGCGATGTGCCTGGACTGGTCGGTACGTGGAATTATCTTCTGGTGGAGATTTAAGCAGGGAAAATGGAAGACATTTAAAGTAATATAAAAAGTATAAGAAAAATACCTTGAAACGTAAGATTCAGAGTGCTAACATAATAAAACGTACCTGGGACTTTATGAGGTCAGGGTATTTTTTATTTTAATGAAAAGGAAGAAAAACAAATGAAAGTTCTGGAAATCATATCGCCGGTACTGGTGATGATCATTCTTGGTATTTTATGCCGGAAATGGAAACTGCTCAACAAAAACGGCATCGACAACATGAAAGCACTGGTCACAAACATCATGCTTCCTGTAGCAATCTTTCACGCGCTGGCTACGTCGGATTATGGGGCAGAAACGGCGAAATTGGTTGGGATCATGTTTATCATGCTTGTGGTATCTTTTAGCATTGGATTTCTTATGAAACCGCTCATGACCGAAAATTACCGCAAGTATCTGCCATTTATGGTCAGTGTGTATGAGGGCGGCTCGATGGCATATCCTCTGTACACAAGTCTCTGCGGACAGGAAAACCTGTCACAGATCGCAGTTCTTGATATTGCGGGACTGCTTTTTGGATTCAGTATTTATATGGGAATGCTTGGACAAACTGAGAACGGTGAGAAAATTAATGTAAAGAACCTTGCAGTAAGCGCCGTAAAGACACCGGCATTTATCGCGAGTGTTTTGGGAATCATTGCAGGACTGACAGGTGTGATCAAACTTCTGCTTGCAAGCCCGGCAGGCGGGATCTATACAAGCGTGGAAAGTATTCTGACCACAGCTTTGACAGCGATCATCCTGATCGTGGTAGGTTTCAGCATGGAACTGACACCGGAACTTTTTGGTCCGTGTATCCGGACGATCGTGATGCGTATCGTTCTACAGGCAGTTATGATCGTGGGAGTACTTCTGGCGGTACATAGTTTTATCGGAAGTAATAAACTGCTGGATCTTGCAGTGATCACTTACATGTCTGCCCCGGCTACGTTCAGCATGCAGACATTCCTCAAGCGAGAAGACGGAAGCGCATATGTGTCTACAACAAACTCGCTGTATTGCATTGTGTCGATCGTGGTGTATATGATACTTGCGTTTTTTACATATTAATATAGAGAATAATTATAAACAAGTGCCATACGGATTTCTGCTGCTCCGTATGGCACTTATTATATGCATGTATATAGCGAAAAAATAAACGGAATATTACCGGCAAATAGAAGGAACCGCAATACCGGATTCAGGCAGAATGGGCCATACCGGAAGCAGGAAAGGGATTCCTGGAAGAAATCTGAAGTGAGGCATAAGCCTGTGCGACATCTGTGGCAGTCGTATGTTCCAGTTTTTCAAGAAATTCAGAAGAATCGTCCTGATTAGAGCTGAGATAGAGTAACTGATGAAATAAATCGTAAGTCATAAACGATCCTCCTTTTTGAATGATGAATAAGTAATCGTGTATAAAGTGAAATCTAACGTTTTTATAATAATAACGCTTATAACATGAGAAAAAAATAGAAATAACGCCATATATATGGTAAAATAACGCCAGAATAAATTAAACTGGAGTGAGAAAATGTTACTGGAAGATCTGATCATCACAGACACAAGCAAAGAAAACGTGTTTGAACTACAGGAGAATTATCCATGCTGCAGCAGAGACATGGTCATAACAGCGGGGAACAGCCGGGTTGTTCCCTGGCACTGGCATGAGGAACTGGAGATTCTTTATGTCCGAGAAGGGGAAATAGATTACTGGACAGCAGGAAACTGCATCCATCTCAGAAAATCAGATGGTATTTTTATTAACACAAACGTGATGCATCAGGTAGTTTTTCCGCAGGAAATGGAGGATGCCAGAAGCCAGATCTTTATGTTCCGACCAGAATTTCTGGCAGAAGAGGGGAGCCTTTTACATAAAAAGTATATCTGCCCTGTTTTGTATGATCACAAATTTCAGGCGGCGGTACTGCGTCGGGAAAGTGAAATGCAGAGAAAAGTCCTGGAAGATATGCAGGAAATGAATCGAATCCAGGACGCAAAGGCATTCGGATATGAGATGGCGTTTCGCAATAAGATGGCAGAGATGTGGATTGATTTTATTCACATGTTAGGCGTGGAACCGGAATCAGCAAAACTGCGTACTTCAGAAAAAGAAGAACGTCTCAAAGAAATGCTGGCTTTTATCCATCAGGAGTATGGAAATGAAATTTCATTGAGCGATATTGCAGGTGCGGCGAAAGTGAGCAAAAGAGAAGCACTTCGATGTTTTCAGGAAGAAATCCATATTTCGCCGGGCGCTTACCTCAAAGAATACCGCCTGCAGATGGCATGCACTATGTTGAGAAACACTTCTGAGACGATCACGATAGTTTCTCAGAACTGCGGCTTTCATTCTGCCAGCTATTTCGGCAAAGTTTTCCGCAGCCAGATGGGATGTACGCCATATGAATTTCGAAACAGAAGCGTTTGACAGCAAAAGCAGGGTTTGCTACACTGAAATCATATCAGCAGAAATCAGAGGAAAATACAATGAATTATAAAAGTGTAAAAATATCAGAAAATGCGAGAATCGCGAAGCAGTCTGTGATCACAGGAGATGTGACGATCGGGCGGGACAGTTGTGTGCTTTACTTTGCAGTGATCCGTGGAGATGAGGCTCCTGTTGTGATCGGGGAAGAGTCGAATATTCAGGAGAACTGTACAGTTCATGTAAGCCATAACAAGCCGGTCCATATTGGAAATAATGTTACCGTAGGGCACAATGCCGTGATCCATGGCTGTACGATCGGAGACAGGAGCCTGATCGGAATGGGTGCAGTGATCCTTGACGGCGCGAAGATTGGAAATGACTGCATTATAGGAGCAGGAAGCCTGGTAACAAAGAACACTGTGATACCGGACGGTTCCCTCGTAATGGGAAGTCCTGCCAGGATCAAACGAAACCTTACCTGGGAAGAAAAACTGGGAATCCTTGAGAACAGCAAAGAATATGTTTCCGTGTCCAGAGAGATGCAGGAGCAGGGCGTATTATAAGCTGCCGTGAACGTAGTGGACAATAACTATTATAATTTACAGAGAGTGAGGAAAATTGCATGTCCTGTACAATAAGAAAAGCCACACCACACGATCTTCCGAGAATCCGGGAGATCTACGAGATGGCAAGACAGTTTATGAGAAAAAACGGCAACCATTCACAATGGGGCAAAGGTGACGAACCGGAAGCTCTGATCGAAGAAGATATCCGCCAGGGAAATCTGTATGTACTGGAGGAAGCGGGCATTCATGCAGTATTCGCCTTTATTATAGGAGAAGATCCGACCTATCTGGAGATAGAAGAAGGCAGCTGGAAGTCAGAGGAACCTTATGCTGCCGTGCATCGGGTAGCTAGCGACGGAACCGTGCAGGGTGTCCTTGGTCATGTCATGGATTATTGTAGCGCGCAGGTGCCACATCTTCGGATCGACACACATAAGGATAACAAAGTAATGCAGCACGTACTGGAAAAATACGGTTTCGTAAGCTGCGGCATCGTGCATGTCCGGGATGGAAGCCCGCGCATTGCGTACGAACTGCTCCCATAATATGTTTTTTGATAAAAACTTGCATTATTTGGTTTAAAGGAACATAATGTCAGAGGCGGCATGGCCGCCGGTGAATTTTATAAATTGTTTTATGGGGGAGTTGAGGTAGAAAAATGGAACAGCAACAGCATATGTTCACGAATCGCATGATCCGGAATCTGCTTATTCCGGTCGTGCTGGAACAGTTGTTGAACTCGATCATGGGAACTGCGGATACCATGATGGTAAGTAATGTCGGTTCGGCGGCAATCTCGGCGGTATCGTTGGTGGATTCCATCAACGTGCTCGTCATCCAGGCGTTTTCCGCACTGGCAGCAGGCGGTGCGATCGTCTGTGCACAGTATATCGGGCAGAGAAACAAAGAAAAAGCAAACGAATCTGCAAGACAGGTGTTGTTTATCATCACAGCCATTTCAGTAGCGGTGAGTCTGTTCTGCCTTGTTTTCCAGAAACCACTTCTGAGACTGATCTTTGGCTCAGTCGAAGAGAAAGTTATGAGGGCATCAGAAATTTATTTCTTTTATACAGCCCTGTCCTTCCCGTTTATCGCGGCGTATGATTCAGCAGCATCTATTTTCCGCGCGCAGGACAATACCAGAGGTCCTATGACCATTTCCATGATCTCCAATGTGATGAATATCGCCGGAAATGCCATTATGATCTGGGCTTTCCACATGGGAGTAGCAGGTGCGGCACTTTCTACACTGATCTCCCGTATTTTCTGTGCGGTAGTAGTACTGATCCAGCTTCGAAAAGAAAGGGAAGGTCAGGAGATCGTAGTACGTGATTATTTCAAGATTCGTCCGAACTGGTCCATGATAAAAAGAATCCTCGGAATCGGAATTCCATCTGGTGTCGAAAACAGTATGTTCCAGCTCGGCAAACTGGCAATCCAGTCTACGGTTTCTACTCTTGGAACTGCGGCGATCGCAGCACAGGCGATGACGAACATTCTGGAAAACCTGAATGGTATCGCAGCAATCGGTGTGGGGGTAGGTCTGATGACGATTGTCGGTCAGTGTCTCGGCGCAGGAAGAAAAGACGAGGCAGTCTACTACATAAAGAAGCTCTGCGTAATTGCAGAAATCGTAGTACTGACAAGCTGCCTGATCGTATTTGCACTGACAAAACCAGTCACGATCCTTGGAGGCATGGAAAAAGAAAGTGCAGATATGTGTTTCCATATGGTGATGTGGATCACGATCATGAAACCGCTTGTATGGACCATGGCATTTGTTCCGGGGTATGGGCTCCGTGCGGCAGGAGATGTGAAATTTTCCATGATCACATCCTGCTGTACGATGTGGGCATGCAGATTCTGCCTCTGTGTATTTCTGATCAGAGTCATGGGCTTCGGACCGATGGGCGTCTGGATCGGAATGTTCGCAGACTGGACTGTCCGCAGCATCATTTTTACCTGGAGATTCCACAGTCGCAAGTGGCTGCAGCATAAAGTAATCTAAAGAGAATATAAGGTATCAATTGCGAAGTCCGGCTTTCATGACAGAAAAAATGAAAGCCGGGCTTCTTCTATATAGAAATATTTTTTATAATTAATGCATAATTCTTATGAATATACATTTTGCTATTGCGGGATTTTGTGGTAGAATAGAGGGAAAATGAATAGTTATACATAGAAAGGAATCATTATTATGGAAAAAGGCACAATTTTTAAATTTCATAATGACCTTGATACAGACCAGATCATTGCATCCCAGTATCTGCTTCTGCCGAACCTGGATGAGATGAAAGGTCATGCATTTGAATCATTAGATCCTGATTTTGCAAAGAAAGTAAAACCAGGAGACTTCGTAGTAGGCGGGGAGAACTTCGGCTGTGGTTCTTCCAGAGAGCAGGCACCGGGCGTTCTCAAGGCACTTGGTGTACAGGCAGTCATCGCCAAATCCTTCGCAAGAATTTTCTTCAGAAATGCGATCAACATCGGGCTTCCGGCAATCGTCTGTAAAGATCTTCCAGATGATGTACAGACCGGAGATACCATGGAGCTTCATATGTCCGATGGCACAGCAGTTGCAAACGGCAAGACATATACCTGTACCAAGCTTCCAGAATATATGCAGGGAATTCTGAATCAGGGCGGTCTGATCGCTTCACTGAACAAGGAGGAGAAATAACCATGGGAATGACAATCGCAGAAAAAATCATCGCAGCAGCAGCCGGTGTAGACAGCGTCAAACCTGGCGATATCCATACCGTACAGCTTGACCGTCTGATGAGTAACGACGGAACCACTCATCTGACTGTAGATATGTACAAAAACAAACTGAACCATCCACACATCGCAGATACAAAGAAACTTGTTTTCATCGTTGACCACAACGTACCGTCTGACTGCCCGAAGACAGCAGCATCCCAGAAGAAGATGAGAGATTTTGCAAAAGAAAACAACATTGATTTCTGGGAAGGCAAAGGTGTCTGCCATCAGGTTATGATCGAGAATTATGTTCGCCCGGGTGAACTGATCTTTGGCGCAGACAGCCATACCTGTTCTTATGGTGCACTCGGTGCATTCGGTACCGGTGTCGGATGTACAGACTTCCTCTATGGAATGGTGACAGGAACTTCCTGGGTACTGGTTCCGGAATCTGTAAAATTCAACCTGACCGGCAAACTTCCGGAAGGTGTTACCGCCCGTGACCTGATCCTTACCATCATCGGTGAAGTAGGCGCAAACGGATGCAACTATCAGGTAATGGAATTCACCGGAGAAGGTGCAAAAACTTTAAGCATCAGCGACCGTATGACTCTCTGCAACATGGCAGTAGAGGCTGGTGCAAAGACCGGTATCTTTGAAGCTGACGAAAAGGCAATGGAATACCTCAAAGAGCACGGACGTGAGCCAAAAGCTGTATTCCACAGTGACCCGGATGCAAAATACGTAAGAGAATATACTTTTGACCTTTCTAAAGTCCGCCCGGTAGTTGCAAAACCGGATTTCGTAGACAATGTTGTTCCGGCAGAAGAAGCATGTGGAATCGAGATCAACGAAGCATTCCTTGGTTCCTGTAACAACGGACGTATCGAAGATCTGCGCGTAGGTGCCGAGATCATCAAAGGAAAGAAAGTATCTGACAAAGTACGTTTCCTTGTTGTTCCGGCAAGCCAGACTATTTACCGTCAGGCATTAAAGGAAGGCCTGATCGATATTTTTATGGAAGCAGGCGCGATCGTTATGAACCCGAACTGCAGTGTATGCTGGGGAAGCTGCCAGGGCGTTATCGGTGAAAATGAAGTCCTGATCAGCACAGGAACACGTAACTTCAAAGGACGTGCAGGACATCCGAGCTCCAAAGTATATCTTGGATCTGCAGCAACCGTTACTGCATCTGCGATCGCAGGCAAGATCGCACTGCCGTCTGAAATCTGATAAAAAGAGGGATAACATACATTATGGAAAAGTTTATAGGTAAAGTCTGGGTACTTGGCGATGACATCGATACCGATATCATCATTCCGACCGAGTATCTGGCACTCAAAACAATCGACGATATGAAACAGTATGGATTCTGCCCGCTCCGTCCGGAACTGGCAGGACAGATCCAGAAAGGCGACATCATTGTTGCCGGCAAAAACTTTGGCTGCGGTTCTTCCAGAGAGCAGGCACCGGAGATCATCAAGGCACTGGGCGTTCAGTGCGTCATTGCAAAATCTTTTGCAAGAATTTTCTTCAGAAACTCCATCAACAACGGACTTCTGCTGATCGAGCAGCCGGATCTCCACGATGACATTAAAGAAGGAGATACTGTGACCGTTGTGATGAATGAACATGTTGACTATGATGGAAAACAGTACCCGATCGCTTCTCTGCCGGAGAACCTGATGAGCATCATCCAGGCCGGCGGACTTGTAAAAGCCATGCGTAAACTGAATGGACTGGACTAAGGAGGTGGGTCAGATGGGCGAAACAGTTATCGAAAAGATTATCAGAAACAATGTGGGTCATGCCGTAAAACCTGGCGATATCGTAACAGTCAATGTAGACAGAGTGATGATCCATGATATTTTTATTCCGTTTGTTGGGGATAAATTTGAAGAAATGGGATTCAAGAAATTATGGGATCCGGATAAGGTAGTCTTGATCTATGACCACCTTGTTCCGGCAAGCCAGCTTGATGATACCAGACATTTCCATACAGGAGATGCTTTTGCAGAGAAATACGGAATGAAAAACGTACACAGAAGCGACGGAATCTGCCATCAGCTGATGACAGAGGCTGGCTATGTCAAACCGGGCAACATCGTATTTGGTACAGACAGCCATACAACTACTTATGGATGTGTCGGCGCATTTTCTTCCGGTATCGGATATACAGAGATGGCAAGTATCCTCGGAACAGGAACCATGTGGATCAAAGTTCCAGAGACCATTAAAGTTGTGATCGAGGGAGAGCTTCCGGAGAACGTGATGTCCAAGGATGTGATCCTGCGTCTGATCGGTGATCTCGGTGCAGATGGCGCTACTTACCGTGCACTGGAATTCACAGGAAGTGCAGTAAAGAATATGTCCGTGGCAAGCCGAATGACCATGTCAAACATGGCAATCGAAGCTGGTGCAAAATGTGCTCTCTTCACACCGGATGAAAAGACTGCAGAATACTGTGAGATTGAACTGAACGATTTCCAGAAGAGCCTTGTCGGCGATGAGGACGCAAAATACATCAAGACTGTAACTTACCGTGCAGAGGACCTTGTTCCGGTCATGGCATGCCCGTCACAGGTAGACAAGATCCGTGACGTCAGCACTCTTGAGGGAACTGAGATCGATCAGGTATTCATCGGTTCCTGTACAAATGGCCGTCTGGAGGATCTCGCAGCAGCAGCGGAAGTCCTCAAGGGCAAAAAAGTTGCTGACTATGTAAAACTGATCGTGACACCGGCGAGCCGCAAGATCTACAGACAGGCGATCGAACTTGGTATTCTGGACACTTTGGCAGAAGCAGGTGCAATGATCACACATCCGGGATGCGGACTGTGCTGTGGACGTGCAGGCGGTATCCTGACAGACGGAGAGCGTGTTGTGGCGACAAACAACCGTAACTTCCTTGGCCGTATGGGAACTTCCAAGGTAGAAATCTATCTGGCATCTCCAAAGACGGCAGCAGCATGTGCAATCGCAGGTAAGATCGTCAGCCCGAAATAAAACATCAAAAAACGCCAAAAAAAGTCAAGAGGGAAGAATATTTTTTCCCTCTTGACTTTTTTATGATTTAGCACTATAGTATAACGCAGTAACAGCAATAACGAGGAGAAGTTTGCAGGAAAGAGGCGCATGCCCACCGAAGGAGTAAAACTCTCAGGTATCCGTAATATCGGACACAAACTGCAAATGGATCGTTTCTCTGGAGACGCCTGTTTTATTACAGGGGCCGAAGGTGCAAGCGACGCGCAAGCGTCTTGAATCTCTCAGGCAAAAGGACAGAGGATGCTATGACCTAATTACATCCTGAATTCTATTTTTTGATTTTTATCTATTTTTTATTGTCTGATATTATTAGATTCTTACCAGTCTATCTGAGAACGATTCTTTATCTTTATTCCCTTTTTATGATGCTGAAAAATACATACAGAAGGAGAACTTTTTGAGATGTGGGAAGCAATCAACAATTTCTTAGTTGCAGTGGATGACAAAGTCTGGGGCGTGCCGCTTATGGTACTGATCATAGCCGGTGGTGTTCTTCTTACCAGCAGACTTGGGCTGCTTCAGGTACGCCGCCTTCCATTGGCACTGAAATGGATGTTTAAGAATGAAGAAGAGGGAGACGGTGAGATCTCCAGTTTTGCAGCTCTGTGTACAGCATTGAGTGCAACAATCGGTACCGGTAATATCGTAGGTGTTGCAACAGCAGTCTGTGCCGGAGGTCCGGGAGCACTTTTCTGGATGATCGTGGCAGCATTCTTCGGAATGGCAACCAAATATTCCGAAGGTCTTCTGGCGGTAAAATACCGTGTGGTTGCAGAAGACGGACACAGTCTTGGCGGACCATTCTACTATATTGAGAAAGGTATGGGACCGAAATGGAAATGGCTTGGTAAGATCTTTGCATTCTTTGGTGTCTGTGTAGGTCTTTTTGGTATCGGTACATTCAGCCAGGTAAATGGTATTTCAAGTGCCGTACAGAATTTTTTTGATCCGGACAAGACAAACTGCATCAATATCCCATTCCTGGGACAGTATTCCATCGCAGTTGTTGTTTCTTCTCTGATCCTTGCATTCTGTGTAGCAGCGATCCTGATCGGAGGAGTAAAACGAATTGCAGCAGTCAGCCAGATCATCGTGCCATTTATGGCAGTAATCTATATCATCTTCAGCGTTGCCCTGATCATCTGCAACATTACAGAGATCCCGACAGCGATTGTAACGGTTGTTACAGCGGCATTTAATCCTAAAGCAGTGACAGGTGGTGTTGTTGGTTCTATGATCGTGGCAATGCAGAAAGGTGTTGCACGAGGAATCTTCTCCAACGAAGCAGGTCTTGGTAGTGCACCGATCGCAGCAGCGGCAGCTCAGACAAAAGAGCCGGTACGTCAGGGTCTGGTAAGCATGACAGGTACCTTTATTGACACGATCCTGATCTGTACTATGACAGGTCTCTCCATCGTCCTGACAGGTGCATGGCAGGTAGAAGGAATCGAGGGTGTACAGGTTACTACCTACGCATTCCAGCACGGACTTCCACTTCCGGCCAAGTTTACAGCATTTGTATTGATGCTCTGCCTCGTATTCTTCGCATTCACAACAATCCTCGGATGGGATTACTACAGTGAACGCTGTCTCGAATACCTGACAAACGGACACAAGACGAAGATCATTGTATACCGCTGGTTATACATTTTTGCAGTATTCATCGGACCATACATGACAGTAAGTGCTGTATGGACCATCGCAGATATTTTCAACGGCCTGATGGCGATCCCGAACATGATCGCACTGTTCGCACTGAGCGGAGTTGTTGCGAAAGAAACAAAAGCATTCTTCAAAGCAGAGAAGCATAAAATCTAAGAGCCATATTTACGCACAAATCTTATAGGAAAGAAGCACAGCAGAAGGACAATTCCTTTTTAGCTGTGCTTTTTTGCATAAAAACTATAAATATTCCAGATTACAATAGCATCATGCATTAAAATTATTTTTTTTCGGGACAGGCGGGGCTTATAATAGCGTTATGCATAAATCTGGTGCGCACTAAATCCAAACTTATGTATACGGAGGAAAAATGACTGAAAAGTCTGCGAAAAAGAATTCATTAAGTGACCTGAAATTATACGGTGCTCCATGGTATATTACGGTCATTGGCTGTATTGTTGTAATTGCAGCAGCATGGCTTGGAGCACTGGGAACCGATTTCTCAAGCACTATGATACTGATCATTGCTTATGGTATTCTGTTTTTTGAACTTGGCGAGCGTCTGCCGATCTGGAATACTTATATCGGCGGCGGTGTGCTGGCTGCATTTTTTGGAACTGCGATCATCCGCCAGTTATCTCTGATCCCGGAAATGTATCTGGATCCGATCAATGAATTTATCGGAGGAGATACCGTTGGATTTACAACCATCTGGATCATTATCCTGATCACAGGTTCTGTACTTTCACTGGAAAAGAAGATCCTTCTGAAATCCTTTGTGGGATATTTTCCGGCAATTCTTGGCGGTCTTGCAGCAGCGATGGCATTCGGTGCACTTGGCGGTCTGATCTTTGGGATTGACCCGACAACGGTTATCCTGAAATATGTGCTTCCTGTCATGGGCGGCGGAAACGGAGATGTTGCCGTACTTGGTGCAGCGAAACGTATGGATCTGATGGCATACGCACAGCTTTCTTCCAGACTTGGCGGTGGAATCGTGCTGATCATCGCAAGTTTCCTGTTCTCGTTCTGGATGTAAAGACTAAATAAAATAGTTACGCATAATTCCTTCTGTTATTCATACACTAGACAGTGATGATGAGAACAGGAGGAATTTTTTTGAAGAAAAAAACAAAAACTCTGCTGACTGTGCTTGCGGTGCCGCTGGGAGTCGGGGCGGTTTCGGGATTTCTTACGCAGGGAAGCATGGATACGTTTGAAAAATTAAAACAGCCGCCTCTGACACCGCCGGGCTGGGTATTTCCTGTTGTATGGACAGGACTGTTCGTGATGATGGGGACGGCATCTTATCTGATCGCGGTTTCGCCAAAAACAGAAAAACGAAAGAGGGCACTGATCCTGTATGGAGTACAGCTTGCAGTAAATTTCCTGTGGCCGGTATTTTTCTTTAATGCAGGATGGTATCTGTGTGCGTTCGCATGGCTCGTACTTTTGTGGTATCTGGTGTACCTCTGCACGAAAGGATTTGCGGATATCTCCAGGAATGCAGGATACTTGATGATCCCGTATCTTGTATGGCTGACCTTTGCAGGTTATCTGAATTTCTTTATCTTTCTTTTAAATTAAGCGGAAGCACTGTCTGAAAATGGCAGTGTTTTTGTATTTTATGGAAAAACATCTGATTTTCATACAAAAACAGCACTTGACAAAAAGATGGCAATCCTGTAGTATAGATTAGGAATATGATTAACGTTAAAGATTACAGTAACCATTTTTCCAACTGCCGTAATGAATGGAAGTGACAGGATCCGTCACGAGAAATTCTGCGACAGCTTTTTTTATGCAACAGGACGGAGGGTTCTGCTGTATACGGATGAGGTATATAAACAAAAGGGAAGTAATGCTTACAAGGAGGAAATGGCATGAACTATGATGTGATCATTATCGGCGCTGGTCCTGGAGGGATTTTTGCAGCGTATGAATTAATGAAAGAAAAGCCGGATTGCAAAGTGGCAGTTTTTGAAGAGGGATATTCCCTTGAGAAGAGAAAATGCCCGATCGACGGCAAGAAGATAAAGAACTGTATCAACTGTAAGAGATGCTCTATCATGTGCGGTTTCGGCGGTGCAGGAGCATTCTCCGATGGAAAATATAACATCACCAACGATTTCGGTGGAACTCTGTACGAGCATATCGGCAAGAGTCAGGCGATCGGGCTGATGAAATACGTTGATGATATCAACATGGAATACGGCGGTCAGGGAACCAAGCTTTATTCCACAGCAGGAACCAAGTTCAAGAAACTCTGCCTGCAGAACAAACTGAACCTTCTGGATGCATCTGTACGTCATCTGGGAACGGATATCAACTATATCGTTCTTGAGAACCTGTACAATGCAATGAAAGATCATGTAGATTTCTACTTCGATACACCGGTACAGAAACTGGAGATCCTGGAAGACGGCTACCGTGTGATCTGCGAAAAAGGAACTTACGACTGCAAGAAATGTATCGTTTCCGTTGGACGAAGCGGAAGCAAATGGATGGAAACTGTCTGTAAAGACCTGAACATCCCGACCAAATCCAACCGTGTGGATATCGGTGTCCGCGTGGAACTTCCGGCAGTTATCTTTTCACATCTGACAGATGAACTGTATGAGAGCAAGATCGTCTATCGTACAGAGAAATTCGAAGATAACGTCCGTACTTTCTGCATGAATCCGAACGGAATCGTAGTAAACGAAAATACCAACGGCATCATCACTGTAAACGGACACAGCTATGAGGGCGATGAGAAGAAAACCGACAACACCAACTTCGCACTTCTCGTTTCAAAACATTTCTCCGAGCCATTTAAGGACAGCAACGGATACGGCGAAAGTATCGCAAGACTTTCCAATATGCTTGGCGGCGGTGTTATCGTACAGCGTTTCGGTGACCTTGTCCGCGGACGTAGAAGTACTGTGAAACGTGTTGAGGAAGGTCTCGTAACACCGACCCTCACAGCAACACCTGGAGACTTAAGCCTTGTACTTCCGAAGCGTATCCTAGACGGAATCATCGAAATGATCTACGCCCTGGACAAAGTAGCTCCGGGAACTGCAAACGATGATACCCTTCTGTACGGTGTGGAAGTTAAATTCTACAATATGGAAGTTGAGATCGACGACAACCTCGAAAGCTGTCACAAAGGCCTGTACGTGATCGGAGACGGAAGCGGCGTCACCCACTCCCTGTCCCATGCATCCGCAAGTGGTATTTACGTAGCAAGACATATTGTAGAGCAGAACTAAGCTGATCAGATATAAACTAAAAAATCCCATGAACTGTAAGATAACAGTTTGTGGGATTTTTTAAGTGTGCCTATTTCAGTATATTCAATCCATTTAGCATAATATCCTCCGTATAGCGGGCGAGTTCCTCCGGGCTCTGGCGGGTGCCGTTTCGGATCCAGTTTTCGATGATGCCGATACAGCCGGACAGGACGTAGGAAGAGTAGATCTCGCTCAGTTTGGGATCGGCATTGGCGAAGAGTGGGATTAAAGAATATACAGCAGTCCAGAAACTCACTGCAGCCGTCAATGGTGATGGAAGCGGTCAGGACCTTACCACAGGTTCCGCACAGCTCACAGAAGGCCTCAAAGGACTCAAAACGCAGGTGGATGAGCTGGCACAGTCGACAAGCGCACAGCAGCTTACACAGCTTGTACAGGGACTGCAGCAGGCAAAATCTTCTTTGAGTTCGCTCTCCGAGCAGTCTGCACAGCTCTCACAGCTTCTTCAGGCAGATGCGGTGGCAGCACAGTCGATCAGTGCAAGCCACAGTGCTGTTATGGAAAGCCTGAGCGGTCAGGCAGCAGCTGCAAATGAGCAGATCGCGGCAAGTGGAGCAGATATGGCAGCGCAGGTCAATGCACAGGTGGATCAGGTGAACGGAGAGATCGCACAGAGAAATGACCAGCTCAGTTCAAGTGCCGCTTCTGCAAACAGCCAGATCGACGCAGCGGTTACAGCCGTCAATGAGGCAGCAGCTTCCGGTGCGATCGACGGAGATCAGGCAGGAGATCGGGCAGCGGAGATCATCGGAGGTCTGGAAGCATCCAGCGTCAGTGTAGAAGGAGTTGGTTCTGTTGACCAGGTAGCAGCACCGGATAACACTTCTGTATCCATTTCCATGCCGGAAGAAGATGCCAATATCTAGGCACAGGCAGCACAGCTTGCAGGTTCTGCATTTACATTCTCTGATGCGGCAGCAGGCTTCCAGTCTGCATCTGAGCAGTTCGGGGCAATGACCTCCCAGATCAACGTTTCTGATGATACGGAAAATATGATCGGGCAGTTGCAGAGTGCTGTAGCCAGTGCATACCAGGGAGCAGCGGTACTCCAGAGCGGAAGTTCTCAGGTTGGCAGTGGTCTGACACAGCTTCAGGCAGCGACAAAAGATCTTCCGGAAGCTGCAAAAGGAATGAAACAGCTGAAAGCAGGATTTACGAAACTTACAAAGAATGACTCCAGCCTTCTTGAAGGTGCAAATCAGTTATCGGTCGCATCTCTTTCCTTAAGAAACGGTGCCTCCAGCCTGGTATCCGGAGCAAGCCAGCTTACCGGAGGAATCGGAAGTGCAGCCAGTGGAATCCAGTCACTCAAGAGCGGAGCAGATTCCCTTAAATCTGGAAGCAGTGAGCTTACAGATGGACTGAAAAAACTGGATGACGGAGCAGCAGAACTGAAAGACGGAGCAGCAGAATTCAAAGATAAGACATCTGATATTGACCAGCAGATCGATGATGAGATCGATGAAATGCTTGACAAGATCTCAGGAAGCGATTACACACCGGTATCCTTCGCCTCAGCAGACAATAAGGACATAGGACTGGTACAGTTCGCGATCCGCACAGACGATATCAAAAAATAAAAAGAACAAAAGACATAAAAAGAGGGAAGTCCCCCGTCGCAACTGCAGAAAGTGCAGGCGGTGAGGAATTTCCCTTTTTCAGTTAGAAATACAAGATTATTATTTAATTGAGATCACATAAGATTTCTCAAATGTTTTTGCAGGCTCAAGTACATTGATGCCCGGTTTATCGGACAGTTCTCCGTTGTATCCTGTGTTATCGCAGCGTCCCATCCATGGTTCCAGGCAGACAAACGGTGCACCAACAGCGGCCCAGATGCCGAAGTTCGGGAATCCTTCGCAGCTGATCTCCACATAAGGAGTTCCATCTGGAAGGGCAATTCCAGCTTTGGTGATCTGACCGTTATCGAAGACCAGAGCATCATGGTCAAACATGTGCTCGTCGATCGGGCAGGAGTTGTTAGTAAGAGAAAACGTGTAGGTTTTGTCAGGAATTGCAGTACCGTGGTTAGGGTCAAGCAGGCAGTAGGTCAGTTCTTTTTCTCCATTGAAGGTAAGGTGATACTGACTCTGAACGGTATCAGGAAGTACAGGCACATTAAATGCAGGATGAGCACCGATCGTGAAATACATGGTTTCCTGGTCTTTGTTTACGACTTTCCATGAAACAGTCAGGTCACGGCCATTGAGCGTATGTGTGATAGAAAGCTGGAAAGCATATGGCCAGATCTTCTGAGTTCCTGCGGTGGATTCCAGCAGATGAGTAACGGATGTATCGTTTTTGTCCGTGCAGGTGAATTCCATATCGCGGGCAAATCCATGCTGACCGGATGTGTAGGAGTTACCGTTTATCAGACAGTGATCTTCATAATAGCGTCCGACATTCGGGAAAAGCACCGGAGCATGGCGTTTCCAGTAGGCCGGATCAGCATTCCAGAGTACCTGACGGTCGTTTGTTTTATCGTAGATTTCTGACAGCTCAGCACCGTGATCGGCGATCTTTACACGGAGCTGGTCATTTTCAAGTGTGTGGATCATACAAAAAACCTCCATAATATTTGATTTGAGACAAGTATAGCAGAAAAAATCGGGATTGGAAAGAATGCATAAGAATATTGAAGATTTGGATTGAATAGTTGTCGATTATATAGTAAAGTGAAAGTAAGAAGGGAGGCATCAGAATATGAAAAAACTCAAAAAAAGATTATGCGGCGTATTGACATTCATGATGCTGATACTGGCGGTTTCCATGGCATTTCCGGGAGCTTATGGAGCGAAGGAAGTACAGGCAGCAGCTAAGGTGGCGGCTCCGAAACTGGTGTCAGCGAAGCCTTATGGAACGAACAAGATCGTACTGAAATGGAATCAGGTAAAAGGTGTTCACGGATACCGCGTTTACAGGAAAACAAACGGTGGAAACTGGCAGGGACTTCGAAATCTGTCCGGCTATCAGACAACGACCTATCAGGATACTGCTGTGACAAAAGGTGAACAGTATACCTATACTGTCCGTGCCTACAAGAAGATCAACGGCAAGGTAGAGTGGAGCGGGTATGACAAAAAGGGCCTGACAACGATCGCAGGGCTCAATTATCTGAAACTCAACAAGACCAGCATGACCTTATATGTAGGAAACTATGATACACTTAAGATCAATGGAACGAAACTGGTGCCGCAGTGGACATCCAGCGATTCCAAAACTGCCTGGGTATACCGAAATGGAAGAGTCCTTGCAAAAAAAGCAGGTAAAGCAACTGTTACAGCAACACTGGGAGGAAAGAAATTCAATTGCACAGTAACTGTAAAAAACGTCCCGGTGTCCAATAAACTGACCCAGAATTATACAAAACTCAAAAAATATATCCAGCAGAATGGTGAGATCAATGATGATGGAAATTATGAAGTGGAACAGGATTTTTCGAATTCGGCGGTCCTTGTAGCCTATAACAGAAAAGATGATCTGATAGAAGCTACATATATTGAATTTCTCGACACCACGGGAGAAAATTACCGTGGGATCACGATGAGCTTTAACTGCCAGAGAACAGATATTGCACAGGCTGTATTTGCTTATATTAAAGGTGGAAAAGCATATGTGACATATTCAAATCTGAATCCGTCCAGATATACTGCAAATACAGAATATGTATTCAAATATGCAACAAACGATAAAACAGCAAATGACTTTTTCCAGAAGCAGTCAAATGCTGTTCTGAAAAGAACGATGGGGGCATTTGATGTATTCCTCGCGAACGTGCAGATGACAGCGAAGGATCTTGGCTTTACTTCTTACTCATAAGAGAGAAGATCGTGGATATCCGGAAGAGTGTTTAACATTCTTCCGGATTTTTTCTGGAAAAAACAGTGTTTAATTTTAATGTAAAATATGGTATAGTTACTTGCATAGTATCAGCTTGATACTGACGACAGAGGGGGGAGAAACGGTGATACAGACCGGAGTACATAAGAAGAATGAACTGGATTACTTCTTTGTAGAAGAATCCTATGGGGGAAATCAGGATCTTTTTCCAGAGGTATCAATGAGAGACGGAGGATGTGGAGCAGTGGCAGCTTGTGAGAGCTGTATTTATTTTGCCCGAAGAGCGGATAAGAAGAAACTTTATCCTCATAAACTTGAAGAGATCAAATGGGAAGAGTACCATGATTTTGCATATATCATGAAGCATTATCTCTGTCCAAGGCCGAATGGGATCGATACCCTGGAATTATATATGGAAGGTTTTGGAGAATATCTGAAGGATGTACATGAGGAGGGCCTTGAGATGGAGGCTTTTCATGGGACACATGCTTATGAAGAAGCAAAAGAGGCTGTCATAAGACAGATTGACAGCGACAGCCCGATCCCATATCTGATGCTGAAACATCAGAACAAGAACGGACATCTGGAGGATTACATATGGCACTGGTTTATCCTTGCAGGTTATGAAGAAACAGAGGATGATCTTATGGTGAAGGCAGTTTCCTATGGGGAATACAAATGGTTTTCTCTGAAGGAACTCTGGGACACCGGATATGACAAAAAGGGTGGCATGATTTTGTATCACATAAAGTAACAGACGGGGAGGATACATTTTTTGGAAGCAAGAGAAATATTGACCCGATTCAAAAAAAACGAGATCACTTTGGAAGAAGCGGAGCATTACTTTCGAAAAGAACCATTTGAGGAAATGGGAGGCTATGCGAAGCTGGATTCCCACAGAGAGGTCCGCTCCGGATTTCCGGAAGTGATCTTTTGCAGCGGCAAGGCAGATGAGCATTTTGTCCGTATTTTTCAGAAGTTATATGAGGACAACGGAGAAGTTTTTGGAACGAGAGCGTCCAGACATCAGTATGATCTGGTGAAAGACCTTCTTCCGGGCGTGGAATACGATGATCTGTCACACATCATCAAAATCGAAAAGAAGCACAAAAAGCACATCGGCAAGATCGCAGTCTGTACCGCAGGTACAGCCGATATCCCGGTTGCAGAGGAAGCGGCACAGACTGCGGAATACTTCGGAACTCACGTAGAGCGTATCTTTGATGTGGGCGTGAGTGGAATCCACAGACTTTTTTCCAGACTGGAAGTGATCCAGGAGGCAAACTGTGTGGTTGCAGTTGCCGGAATGGAGGGAGCGCTTGCGAGTGTTCTTGGCGGTCTGGTGGATAAGCCGGTGATCGCAGTCCCGACTTCAGTGGGATATGGAGCGAGCATGAATGGACTTTCCGCACTTCTGACGATGATCAATTCCTGCGCGAATGGGATTGCGGTGGTAAATATCGACAATGGCTACGGGGCAGGTTACATTGCAACGCAGATCAACCGCCTTGCAGTCAGAGAAAATCAGGAACAGTAATTAATGGGAGATATTATGGGAAAAACTTTATATTTGGAATGTTATTCCGGAATCAGCGGTGACATGACCGTGGCGGCACTTCTGGATCTTGGTGCAGATCAGAAGCATCTGGAAGCGGCATTATCAGGTCTTCCGGTCCAGGGATTCCGTACAGAAGTTTCAAGGGTTGTGAAGTCCGGGCTCGATGCCTGTGATTTTTCCGTGATCCTGGATCAGGATAATCACGATCATGATATGGAATATCTGCATGGACACTCTGATGAGGAACATTCACATGAACACCATCACCACGAAGAACATTTACACGGACATACGCATGAACACGACCATCACCATGAACATACTGATGGAGAACATTTACATGTCCATAAACACGGACACGAACACCGCGGAATGAAGGAAATCCGGGAGATCATCGAGGGCTCTTCTATCACAGCCAGAGCAAAACAGACAGCTCTTAAGATATTTGAGATTCTTGCACAGGCAGAGTCCAAAGCCCACGGAGTTCCGGTAGAAGAGGTACATTTTCATGAGGTTGGAGCAGTGGATTCCATCGTGGACATTGTATCGATCGCAGTCTGCCTGGATGATCTGGATATCACGGATGTGATCGTGCCGGTACTTTATGACGGAACAGGTTTTATCCGCTGTCAGCACGGCCAGATCCCGGTTCCGGTTCCGGCTGTTGTAAATGTGGCACAGGCAAATCATCTCAAACTTAAGATCACAGATATCGAAGGAGAACTGGTCACTCCGACAGGGGCAGCAGTCGTAGCGGCAGTCCGGACTTCTGAGAAACTTCCGGAAGATTTTGAGATCCTTGCAACAGGGCTCGGAGCAGGCAAACGCCAGTATCGCTGCCCGGGAATTCTGCGAGCAATGCTGATCCAGCCGGTTGAGGCAGAAAACCAGGAGTCAGATCATATCTGGCGTCTGGAAACAGATATTGACGACTGCAGCGGCGAGACAATGGGACATGTAATGCAGATCCTTCTTGAAAACGGAGCAAGAGAGGTGCACTATACACCGGTCTTTATGAAGAAAAACAGACCGGCCTATGAGCTGGTAGTCCTCTGCAAAAAAGAGAAGATTTCCAGAATGGAGGAGATCCTTTTTACAGAGACGACGACGATCGGCATCAGACGGAGTGAACTGGAACGGACGATCCTGAAACGTCGTGCAGAGAAGATCCGGACTTTCATAGGTGAGGCGCAGGTAAAAATCTGCACACTTCCGAATGGAAAAGAGAGATGCTATCCGGAATACGACAGTGCATCCGCACTTGCAAAGGAAGCAGGGATCAGTTTCCGGGAAGCATATGACACAATAGTAAACTGCTGGAAGACAGAAAGGTGAGACAACAACGATGAAAACAGGACTGGTTTTGGAAGGCGGAGCAATGCGCGGTATTTATACCGCAGGCGTGCTGGATGTATTTATGGAGCAGGGGCTGCATTTTGACGGGGTGATCGGAGTGTCCGCGGGGGCACTTCACGGCTGTTCTTTTGTTTCGGGACAAAAGGGCAGGAGCATCCGGTATTTTAAGAAATACAGGAACGATAAGCATTTTATGAGTATGTGGAATCTGGTCCATACAGGGGAAGTGGTCGGAAAACAATTATGCTACCACGACATTCCGGAAAGACTGGACCCGTATGACTACGAAGCGTTCCTGAAGTCAGATACAGAGTTTTATGCAACCTGTTCCAATGTGGAGACAGGGAAGGCAGAATACATAAAGATCACAGACATGCTGAACCAGATTGATGTCCTGCGCGCATCCGCATCCATGCCATATGTGTCGAAACTTGTAGATTATCAGGGAATGAAGCTTCTGGACGGCGGCTGTACAGACAGTATTCCGTTGGAAGCATTTCGCAGGATGGGTTTTGAGAAAAATGTTGTAATCCTCACACAGCACAAAGGCTATGTAAAGAAGCCACAGAATGCAAAGATGGCAGAGCTGAGATACCATAAATACCCGGAATTTGCCGAGGCACTCAAAGAGCGTCATAGTGTCTACAATCAGTCATTAAAGGAGATCCACCGTCTGGAAGAGGCGGGAGAAGTTTTTGTGATCCAGCCATCTGAAAAGCTTGAGATCAGCCGTATGGAGACAGATCTCGATGTGATCCAGAGTGTCTACGAGAGGGGAATGATGGATGCCAGAGTCCGTATGAAGGCACTGAAAGAATGGATGGAAGAAGCAAAAAGGTAAGAGAGCTTTTTTCGGAGGATTTAAAATTCTGACCATTAAAGATAAAAGCCAGTTGCAAAAAGGACTGGGATTCAGTATAATAAAACACATAAGTGTGACACTGAAACAGTGAAAAGGAAAGTACAAGGGTGTACAGACATAAGAATGTTTGTGCGCCCTTTTGTTTTATCTGAACAGTCAGAAGTTCCTTCACACAAAAAACGACAAGGGAGGACGAGAGATGTATAGTGCAGTTGAAAACATGATCAATCAGATCGACACCTGGGTATGGGGCTGGTGGATGATCCTTCTGCTCCTGGGAACCCACATTTTTATGACGATCCGTACAGGAGTCATCCAGAGAAAGATCGGCACCGCGATCCGCTTATCTGTGACAAAAGATCCTGACGGAGAAGGCGAGGTCAGCCAGTTTGGCGCACTGACGACAGCCCTGGCATCTACGATCGGAACAGGAAACATCATCGGTGTGGGAACCGCGATCGCACTGGGAGGTCCGGGTGCAGTCCTGTGGTGCTGGCTTACCGGCGTTTTTGGGATCGCAACGAAGTACAGTGAATCTCTGATCGCTGTAAAATACCGTGTAAAAACGAAGGACGGACGTATGCAGGGCGGTGCGATGTATGCGCTGGAACGTGGACTGAATATGAAGTGGCTTGGAATGATCTTTGCTGTCTTTGGCGGCTTTGCATCTTTTGGGATCGGCTGTGCCACGCAGGTCAATGCGATCGCGACGGTCTGTCAGGAAAACTTGAGTATTCCACCGTTTGTAGTTGGAATCGTCGTTGCAGTACTGACAGCACTTGTTATTTTTGGCGGGATCAAATCTATCGCAAATGTATGTGAGAAACTGGTTCCGTTCATGGCAGCTTTTTATGTACTTGGCTGTTTTGTGATCCTGTGTATCAATTATGATTTTATTATCCCGGCAGTGACAACGATCTGTAAACTGGCATTTACACCGGGAGCTGCAGCAGGCGGCCTGGTTGGCCGTGGTATCATGATGGCAATGCAGTATGGAATCGCACGAGGACTTTTTTCCAATGAATCCGGTATGGGTTCTGCTCCGATCGCAGCAGCAGCGGCACAGACACGAAATCCGGTGCGTCAGGCCCTTGTATCCAGCACAGGTACTTTCTGGGATACCGTTGTCGTATGTCTGATGACAGGACTGGTGCTTGTCACAAGCATCATGAAAAATCCGGCGATTGACATGGGAGAGATCACAAACGGAGGTGTCCTGACAACACTGGCATTCCAGCAGATTCCGGTCCTCGGTCCGGTGATCCTTGTAATTGGAATTATTTCTTTTGCGTATTCTACGGTTCTTGGATGGGCATACTACGGAGAACGCTGCGTAGAATATTTTGCAGGAAAAAAAGGCCTGATCCCGTACAGAGTCCTTTACATCGCAGTGGCAGTGATCGCACCGGTCATTTCTCTGAACCTGGTATGGACGATCGCGGATATCCTGAATGCGCTGATGGCACTTCCAAACCTTGTGGCGGTCCTGCTCCTTTCGAATGTGATCGTGGCAGAGACCAGGAAATACATCAACAATCTGGATGCCAAAGACGATACAGAAATAGAAATCATTGACCGCTGAAATCGGATAAGCTAAAATACATACAGCGGCCCGGCAGTACTTATGGCAGCCGGGCTGCTGTTTATTTTTTACAGAGAAAATACAGAGGAAAAATACATGTCAGAACAAAATAATATGAAGATCATAGCAAGGATCCACAATGATTTTCCGACAAAGTTTGGAATCCCACATCAGAGCAACCGGCTGAGTGCATTAAAGGCAACGATCGTGTTTGAGCCGGAATACCGGGTAACGGAGGCATTCCGTGGTCTGGAAGATTACGATTATATCTGGCTCATCTGGCAGTTTTCGGAGGCAGTACGCGAGAACTGGTCTCCGACAGTACGCCCGCCAAGACTTGGAGGAAATACAAGAATGGGCGTGTTTGCGACCAGATCCCCATTCCGCCCCAACAGTCTGGGACTCTCATCAGTCCGCCTGGAAGAGATTGAATATCATTCGGATCTTGGTACGGTCCTGCACATCTCAGGGGCGGATCTGATGGATGGAACGCCGATCTACGATATCAAACCGTACCTTCCCTATGTGGACAGCCATCCGGAAGCAAAAGGCGGCTTCACAGACCATATCGAAGAACATATCCTTAAAGTGGAATTTCCAGAAGAACTGCTGCAAAAGATCCCGGAATCACAGAGGAAGGCACTGATAGAAGTGCTCGCCAATGACCCGCGTCCGAGATACCAGAAGAACCCGGAGAGAGTCTACGGGATCGCCTATGGAGAGAACGATGTGCACTTCAAAGTCAGAGAAGAAATACTTTACGTTTGTGATGTGATAAAATTAAAATGAAAAATCCTTTGACAAACAAAGGAATCTATGGTACTATGCTCTTAGATAGTTAGCATGAGCTAACCAAAAGAAACTGAAAACATAAAGCGGACGCAATGAGCCGCTTTCTTTTAAAATATGAAGTTAGTTTAGAATAACAAAATAAGAGGTGAGAATATGAGTATTGTGATCGTAGGTGGAAATGAAAGAATGGTATGTCAGTATGAAGATATCTGCAAAGGATTCGGATGTAAAGCGAAAGTTTTTGCCAAAGAAAAAGGTGCCATGAAGAAAAAGATCGGCGCGCCGGATCTTATGATCCTGTTTACCAGTACGGTGTCTCATAAGATGGTAAACTGTGCAGTTGAAGAAGCAAAAAGAAAATCTATCCCGGTATGTAGATGCCACACAAGCAGTGCATCTGCTCTTGAAAGTATTCTCCGTGAGTACTGTGCATAATAATTTTTTCAGGATTTTTCGTCAATATTCGTAAGAAATACTTGCAAAACTTTCTGTTTTTCAATACAATATAAAACAGCTTTTAGCACTTTTTAGTTTTAGAGGAACACAGAAGGGTGAGAATTATTATGAAAAAAGTTGTGAAATTTGGAGGAAGCTCCCTTGCGAACGCAGAACAGTTCAAAAAAGTAGGGGATATCATCAGAAGCGAGGAGAGCAGACGTTATGTGGTTCCGTCTGCACCGGGTAAGAGATACTCGGGAGACACCAAGGTAACAGATCTTTTGTATGCATGCTATGACAAGGCCGCAGCAGGTGCTGACTTTACAGGTATCCTCAACGAGATCAAAGAACGTTTTTATGAGATCATCAAGGGTCTGAAGCTTGAACTTTCCCTCGAGGAAGAGTTCCGTCAGATCGAAGCTGATTTCAAAGCACAGGCAGGTACAGAGTACGCAGCATCCCGAGGAGAGTTTCTGAATGGTAAAGTGATGGCTGCATATCTTGGATATGAATTCGTAGATGCCGCAACTGTGATCCGTTTTGACAAGAACGGAAACTTTGATGCAGACAAGACAGACAAACTTCTTGCAAAACGTCTTCAGAAATGCGAAAAGGCAGTTATTCCGGGATTCTATGGTGGTATGGAAGACGGAACTGTCAAGACTTTCTCCAGAGGTGGATCTGATGTTACAGGTTCTCTTGTAGCCAAAGCGATCCATGCAGACATCTACGAGAACTGGACAGATGTTTCCGGTTTCCTGGTAACAGATCCGAGGATCGTGGATAATCCGGCAGTGATCGAGACTATCACATACCGTGAGTTGAGAGAGCTTTCCTACATGGGTGCAACTGTTCTTCATGAGGATGCGATCTTCCCTGTCCGTAAAGAGGGAATCCCGATCAACATCCGTAACACCAACCGTCCGGAGGATAAAGGAACCTTTATCGTAGAGAGCACATGCCGTAAACCGAAATATGTGATCACAGGTATCGCAGGTAAGAAGGGATTCTGCTCTATCAATATTGAGAAATCCATGATGAACAGCGAAGTTGGTTTCGGAAGAAAAGTTCTCCAGGTATTTGAAGACCAAGGAATCAGCTTTGAGCATGTACCGTCCGGTATTGATACCATGACGATCTATGTTCATCAGGACGAATTTGAAGAAAAAGAACAGCAGGTGATCGCCGGAATCCACAGAGCAGTACAGCCTGATTTCGTGGAGATGGAATCTGACCTTGCGCTGATCGCAGTCGTAGGCCGTGGCATGAAGTCCCAGAGAGGAACTGCAGCGCGTGTATTTGCAGCTCTGGCACATGCACATGTCAATGTAAAGATGATCGACCAGGGATCCAGTGAGCTGAATATCATCATCGGTGTTGAAAACAGAGATTTTGAGACAGCATTGAAGGCAATTTACGACATTTTTGTTCTGACACAGATCTAATAAATAAAAAGATCCGGGAAACCGGGTCTTTTTGCACTTGAGTCAGAACACGAGGAGGAATTATATGATTACAAGACAGATTAAATTAAACGTGACAGAAGATGTACAGGAATTTGTGAACGAGGCAGCAAAATGCAGCTTTGATATTGATATTTCTTATAACCGTATCATCATTGATGCCAAGTCTCTTTTGGGAATTCTGAGCATGGACCTTACACGGGAACTGACAGTCAGATGTTATGGAGAGAGCCAGAGATTCAATAAAGTTATGGACAAATTTGCAGTAGCATAACTGTATCAGAAGTTTGGCAGGAGCGGGCACATATTCAGAGAAAGGATATGTGCCTTTTTGAATGTATGAGAAGCAGGAGAGAAAGCAGGATGGAAAAACCGGTAATCCGTATTTCAATTCGAAATCTGGTAGAATTTATTTTGAGAAGCGGTGATCTGACAAGCAGGAGCGGAACGGCAGCAGACAAAGAAGCCATGCTCAAGGGCAGCCGCTTTCACCGAAAGATCCAGAAACAGATGGGCAGCACCTATCAGGCAGAAGTTCCGCTCAAAAAAGAAAGTGAATATGAAGATCTGATCCTGTGTGTAGAGGGAAGAGCTGATGGTATTTTTACAGAGAACGAAGCTGTCTGTATCGATGAAATCAAAGGAATCTACAAAAGCCTTGACAGTCTGGAAGGACCGGTGCCGATCCATCGTGCACAGGCACTCTGTTATGGCTGGATCTATATGGAATCCCATGATCTGGAAAGGATTGATATCCAGATGACATATGGTCAGCTTGATACGGAGGAAATCCGAAGATTCCGGGAAACGGTCACCAGAGGAGAACTGGAGAAATGGTATCAGAATTTAATGGATAAGTACCATAAATGGGCCTCTTATCAGCTTGCCTGGCGAAAAGAGAGAAATGCATCCATGGAAACTCTGGAATTTCCATTCCCATACCGCAAAGGGCAGAGGGAGATGGTCGCCGGAGTTTACCATGCGATCTCAGAAGAGGAGCAGATTTTTATCCAGGCTCCGACCGGGATCGGTAAGACTATGTCGGCGATCTTTCCGGCAGTCCGTGCTGTGGGACAGGGAAATGGCGAGACGGTCTTTTATCTGACCGCCAGGACGATCACGCGGACTGTGGCAGAGGATGCATTTTCAATCCTCCGCGGGAAAGGCCTGCATTTCAAATCCATTACGATCACAGCCAAAGAAAAAATGTGCTTCTGCGATGAGATGGACTGTGATCCGCAGAAATGTCCTTATGCGAAGGGGCATTATGACAGGATAAACGATGCTGTCTATGAACTGTGGACGAAAGAAGAAGCTTTTGACCGGGAGACGATCCTTGCACAGGCAGAGAAATACAGCGTCTGTCCATTTGAGATGACACTTGACCTGGCAGTATGGATGGACGGGATCGTCTGTGATTATAATTATGTGTTTGACCCAAATGTTTATCTGAAACGGTTTTTCGGAGAAAATATAAAAGGGAAATATCTCTTTCTGATCGATGAAGCACACAATCTGGTGGATCGTGGAAGAGAAATGTACAGTGCAACCCTATGCAAAGAAGAGATAGAAAGCACCCGCAGATTTGTCCGATCACACAGTAACAGACTGTATCGCATGCTTGGCAAAGCGGCAAAACAACTGGAAGTACTGAAGGAGGAAAGCAGTTCTTCCTGGCAGGTGCTGGAAAATGCAGGGACACTTCCTGTGGCGCTTCTGAGTATTCAGGGAGAGATGGACAAACTTTTGGAAGAACCGCCGTCACAGGAATTCGTGGATGGAATCCTGGAATTTTATTTTGCGGTGCGGGATTTCCTGAACATCGCAGAACTGGTGGATGAAAATTATGTGACGTATGTTTCAACGGATGAAGACGGAAAGTTCCGTATGAAACTGTTCTGTGTAAATCCGGCGGCAAATCTGCAGAGATGCCTGGACCGTGGAGTCAGCACGGTATTCTTTTCGGCAACACTTCTGCCGCTTGCTTACTACAGGAAGATGCTGAGTACCAGAAATGAAAATTTTGGCATGTATGTGAACTCTCCTTTTGAGGAAGAAAAAAGATGCCTTCTCCTGTGCCGTGATGTCAGTAGCAAATACACCAGAAGAGGGTATGAAGAATACCGCAGGATCGCAGAATACATTGCGCGGATGTCCTGGCAGAAAAAGGGAAATTATATGATCTTTTTTCCGTCCTATAAACTGATGGAAGATGTGTTTGAAGTTTATCAGGAGGAATTTTCGGCCGACTGGGTAGACTGTATCTGTCAGCAGGCTTCGATGAATGAACGGGAGCGGGAAGGATTCCTCAGAGAATTTCAGGCGCAGGGTGAAAAAACACTTCTTGGCTTCTGCGTCATGGGAGGGATTTTTTCGGAAGGGATCGACCTGATCGGAGACAGGCTGATCGGCGTGGCGGTTGTCGGAACGGGAATTCCGCAGATCGGCTGCGAAAGAGAGATCCTGAAAGAATACTATGACGAGAAAGGGGAGCCGGGATTTGAGTATGCCTATCGCTACCCTGGCATGAACAAGGTGCTCCAGGCGGCAGGGCGCGTGATTCGTACCAAAGAAGATATCGGCGTGATCCTGCTTATGGATGAACGATTCATGAACCGGGAATACCGGACGCTTTTTCCGCGTGAGTGGTCGTCTGTAAAAACGTGTACGATCGGGACTGTGGAGACATCGCTTAAGGATTTCTGGGAGCAGGTTTCAGAAATGGAAAGCTGTGGAAATGAAGGGCCTGGGACAGCGCAGGAGGATGGCATGAATGCTTGACATATGCGTGATTTCAGGTATACTATGAACAATCAGTTTGCAAAAAAAGTAATCGTGGGATAGATACAAAAGGAGAAGAAGATGAAGAGACGAACGGTTCTGGCATTGTGTCTGTGCCTGACATTAGCCGGTACGCCTGTGGGTGTGTCCGCGGCTTCTGACAGTCTTTTGTCAGTAACGGAAGAAGCACAGATTCAGCCGATCGGGGACGGGTCCGGCAGATACCTTATGAAAAGCGACGGTTTTTACTGCCTCAAAGAAGACGGAAGCAAGGATACAGCGGCATCTGTTCATTATTTTGACAAAATGGAAATAGACGGCACTGTGCTGGATGGTTTTTATTATCATGATGCGGACGGGTGCTATCTGGCGGCAAGCCCTCATATGGTAAAAATCAGCAAGCTTACCTGTATGGGGACAGATGAAACGGGAGAGCCGGCAGAGTATACGTTTGACGGATACTACATGGTAAACAATCTTGGAAAACTTTCTGCCGCGCCGCAGGTGAGATATATAGATGGTCTGACAATGGACGGGACGACCTTTGACGGCTATTATTACTTTGATGAGACAGGACGGATGGTGACGGAGCCGGGAACACATGAACTTGAGATGACTTCGAATGGTCAGATGTTTTCCGGAACGTATTATTTCGGCGGGGCGAATGGTGTCCTTGAGCAGAAAGCAGGGACTACGCCGGACGGATTTCCGGTGGATGAAACAGGCAAAGTGCAGGGACTTGATGTGCTTGGGATCGAAAATCTGGAACCGCAGCTTGAGTCGGCGATATCTGGTTATGATGGAAACTGGAGCGTTTACGTCAAAGATCTGGAAACAGAGGAAGAGTTTGTGATCAATGATGAGCCGATGTATTCAGCAAGCCTTATCAAAGCTTTTGTGATGGCAAAGACGTTTGAGGACATGGATCTTGTTCTGGAGAACGAAGCGAAGCAGATGAAGACCGATGCCGCAAATGCAGCAGTACAGACAAAAATCGATAATCTCCTCACAAACATGATCACAGTCAGTGACAATGAATCCTGTAATGAACTTGGCAGACTGCAGTCGGAAAAACATGATTTCCTTGACGGAGCAGAGAAGGTCAATGAATATCTCGAAAAAGAAGGCTATTCCGAGACGAGTTACCAGAGCACGCTTCATCCGTCTTCTTCAGCAAAGATCAGTCTTGGTGGAAGAAATATGACTTCGGTAAAAGACTGCGGACTTCTTTTGGAGCGGATCTACAGGGGAGAATGCGTGAGTGAAGAAGCATCTGCACAGATGCTGGACCTTCTGAAACGGCAGGAAAATACCAGCAAGATCCCTGCAGGGATCAAGGCAGAAGTTCCGACAGCAAACAAGACAGGCGAGACAGATGAGGACCAGCATGATATCGCGATCGTGTACGGAGCAAAGACCACATACATTCTCTGTGTGATGTCAGAGGGCTGGAAAAGCGGCGGTGATGCAGTGCAGAACATCCAGAATATTTCCAGTATGGTCTATAATTACCTCAACCTGTAAATCTTCGGTTTCCTGCATGCCTGCGTTGCTTTTTGACAGGAAATCATGTATAATATCGAACTGTAACAAACTGGCCTGATGACCAGTAAATACTGCCTGATCCAGGGCAGGAGATGTTACTGTTCACTTCGTTTACAGTAACTTGGATATTTCGACAAATAGAGTATAATCAGGAGGAATAAATTACATGCGAGTCGATACGGATGACTTTGCCCGACCTTGTAGGTGCGGGAAGAATCACCATATAGAAGTAAAGGAAATTTTAATTGAAGAAGGAGCAGTGGAGAAACTGGAAGAGGCAATGTCAGATGGCTTTCTCAAGGAATATATCTCACCGCTTCTGATCTGTGACACAAATACATGCAAGGTGACAGAGGAGATCATGGAAGATATCTATGACCGCTGTCAGGTACTTGTGCTGGACGCAGAGGGACTTCATGCAGATCCACTTGCAATAGAGATCGTGGAGAATAACATGGAGGAGGATATAGACTTGATCCTGGCAGTGGGAGCAGGCACGATCCATGACATCAGCCGTTATGTGGCTTTTCAGTACAAAATTCCCTTTATTTCCGTTCCAACAGCGGCAAGCGTGGACGGATTCGTATCTACAGTTGCAGCGATGACCTGGAATGGGCTCAAGAAGACAATACCGGCGGTACCGCCCATTGCAGTTTATGCTGATTCCAATATTTTTGCAGATGCACCAGCCAGACTGAATGCGTCAGGTGTATCTGATCTTTTGGGAAAATATATCTGTCTTGTGGACTGGAAGATCGCCCATATGCTGACAGATGAATATATTTGTAATGAAATCATTGAATTAGAGGAAATGGCGCTCAGGACTGTGCGTTCCTGCATTGTTGATATCGCACAGGGTGACAAAGAAAGCTGCGAGAAGCTGATGTATGCGCTGATCCTGTCCGGTCTGGCAATGCAGATGGTCGGAAATTCCAGACCGGCTTCCTGCGCCGAGCATCATCTTTCTCATCTCTGGGAGATGGAAGTGATCAACGGACCGCTGGATGCTCTTCATGGAGAGAAGGTTTCTGTTGCGACAATGATCGTCCTTAAGGAATACAAACGCATTGCGAGAGCTATCCGTGAGGGCAGATGCAGGGTCCATGCAGAGTGGAAGGATGACAGCGGACTTCTCGAGGAGACTTTTGGCAGGAAAAATCTTCTGGAAGGGATCATTGAGGAGAATACACCGGAACTGCTTGAGAAAGTCAGCCCGGCACGACTGGAATCCTGTCTTCCTGAGATCGCGGATCTTATCGAGGAACTTCCGGATGAAGAGGAACTGGAATATGCAATGCAGAGAGCAGGATGTAAGCAGAGTGTATATGAGATCGGTCTGACAGAAGAGATCATACCGCAGACTCTGAAGCTTGCCCCTTATGTAAGAAGGAGGCTCAGTTTCCTGCGAGTCAGCAGAATGCTCGAAATAGAAGGAGAATGATTATGAGAGTTGGAATGGGATATGATGTACATAAGCTGACAGAAAACAGAGACCTGATCCTCGGGGGAGTCAAGATCCCGTGGGAAAAGGGGCTTCTCGGACATTCTGATGCGGATGTGCTGATCCATGCAGTGATGGATGCTTTGCTTGGGGCTGCGGCTCTTGGCGATATCGGAAAACATTTCCCGGACACAGATCCCAAATACAAAGGGATTTCCAGTGTGAAGCTTCTGATCCATGTGTCAGAGCTTCTTAAGGAACATGGATATGAAGTAGGGAACATTGATGCGACGATCATCGCCCAGAAACCAAAGATGGCACCGCATATTCCGCAGATGCGTAAAAATATGGCAGATGCCCTTGGAATCCCGGAATCAAAGATCAATGTCAAGGCAACTACAGAAGAAGGACTTGGATTTACCGGAAGCGGGGAGGGGATTTCTTCTCAGGCAATCTGCCTGCTCACAGAGATCCAGGACTGATCCTGTTACAAAATAATATCGGAGGAAAGAGACATGAAACTTTTTAATACAATGTCACGAAGAAAAGAAG
>OLPV01000115.1_pt1 | contig 75341 bp, 64 predicted proteins | sample 1671961 | NCBI WGS metagenome assembly OLPV01 (sample SAMEA3136630, study PRJEB25190) | human gut metagenome | biome: human gut; feature: human-associated habitat; material: faeces | place: Austria | collected 2013 | reverse complement strand
GACCGCAGATCAGGCGATCACCGCGGCGAACCTCGTCTACGAGGCGGCGGGGACGGGCGGCATCACGCACATCGAGTGCCCCGCGCTCGACCTGTCCGCCGCGACCTCGACGCGCCGAGAGATCGGCAAGGGCGGAGGCTGGGGGTTCGGCGGCGAGAACTCGACGCCCGTGGAGGCGGCGGGGCTCGCTCTGCTCGGCCTGTCCCTTTCGAAGAGAAACCCTAAGAGGAAGGCGAAAGTCACCTGATGGCATTGTCTATACCGTACGCGGCGGCGTCCGCATCCGGGCTCAGCCCCGAGCACAGGGAGACCGTCCTGTCGCTGCTCAGCAACTGGACGGCCCACTACTCCGGCAACGTGACCCGCTCGATGTACTACGAGATGCGCAACGGCATGAAGGACCTGGGCATATCCGTGCCCGACTCGCTGCAGAGCCTGGAAGTGGCTTGCGGCTGGGGCTACAAGTGCGTCGAGGTCATGCGCGACCACGTGTCGTTCGACGGGTTCACCGCGCCCGAGAACCCAGACGTGGAGGAGGTCTTGAAGCAGGTCTCGCGCCGCAACTTCATGGGCACAAGGGTCGGCAAGGCCGTCAACTCCGCGCTCAAGTACTGTTTCAGCATGTGGGTCGTGACCGCCGACGAGGACGGGCACGCCAAGATCACCGCCTACCCGCCGACCCTGAGCACGGGCATCTGGGACGACGCGGGCGAGTGCCTGTCAGCTGGCATGTTCGTCGTCTCGTTCGCCAAAGACCGCGGCAGGCGCACGAACCGCCCCGACTGGGTGGACGTGATGCTCCCAGACTGCCTCATCAGGCTGAGAGCCGACGAGGACGGCAAGTGGTCGGCGGAGTACGTCGAGCACGGGCTGGGCATCGTGCCCATGTTCGTGATGCCCTACAACCCCGACGACGACAGGCCGTTCGGCGTGTCGCGGATCAACTCCGAGGTTCGCTGGCTGATCGATTGCGCGATGCGCGCGAGCGTCAACGAGGAGGTCGCGGCGGCGTTCGCGGCGTCCACGCAGAAGTACCTGCTCGGCACCGACGGGGACGCCTTCGAGGACAAGACGAAGTGGAGCGCCTTCATCGGCTCCATCTTCGAGGTCACGAAGAACTCCGAAGGCGACATACCGCAGTTCGGGCAGCTCACGCAGCCGAGCATGCAGCCGATGACCGAGCACTTCGCCAACCTCTGCAAGCGCATGAGCGCGGCGACGGGCATCCACGTGGGGCAGTTCGGCATCATGAGCGACAACCCGAGCAGCGCCGACGCAATCTACTTGGAGAACTCGCCGCTCATCCTCAAGTGCAAGAGCTTCATCAAGGAGGCGAAGGCGGCGCTCTCCCGCGTTGCCGTGGCTTCCGTCGCGACCGAGCTGGGCATGAGCTACGCCGAGGCGGAGAAGGCCTGCGACGTGTCGGTGAACTTCCTGAACCCCGCGATGCCCACGCTCGCGCAGCAGACGGACAGCTCCATCAAGCTCGCCTCAGCCGTCGATGGCTTCGCGGGAACGCCGACGTTCTGGCGCCTGAACGGCTTGGACGACGACGAGGTGAGGAACGTGGTGTCCGAGATCAGGCGCAACGTCACGAAGGCGGCGGCGCTCGACCTGATGGCGGGCGTGCGCGAGGCGTCGGGAGGCGGCGAGGAGCCGTCCGATGATTAGGGCGGAGGAGTTCGAGGCGTACAACCGCGGGGCAGCCGAGATCGGAGACAGCGCGGCCTCCGCCGTGGAGCAGCGCGTCCTCGGATGGTGCCGCTCCCACAAGGACGCGACCGTCGCCGAGAAGCGCGAGGCGGCGAAGCTCATCATGGAGGGCTTCGTGCAGGCGTACGACGACAAGGCGGCGGAGTTCGCGTCGCAGTGGTACGACTACCGCGCGGAGCAGGGCGGCGCGAGGCTCAAGCAGGCCGTCACCATGACGGTCTACGAGCCGGGGTCGGTGGACGACGTGGCGCGCTACCAGGCGAAGAAGCTCGCGAAGGAGGGCGACGCGGCGTTCGCGAGGGCTTGCGGCGAGTTCGCCAGGAACGACGCGTTCAGGAGCCTGAACGAGACGATCATCGCCAACGTGGGGCGCGACATGGACAAGGGCGCGATGTTCGCCCGCGTGCCGACGGGCTTCGAGACCTGCACGTTCTGCCTCATGCTCGCGAGCCGCGGCGCGGTCTACCACACGCGCAAGACCGCCGGCGAGTGGAGGCACTTCCACCGGGGATGCGACTGCAAGGTGGTCCCCAGTTTTGAAGACGACCCCGAAGCCGAGCTGGTGCAAGGTGTCAAGCCGCGGGAGCTGTACGAGCTATATAAGCAGTTTAAAGAGATAGAATCCTACAAGCTGCCGAGGGCTCAAGAAGATGCCTTAAAAGCTGCGCGCGCCGATGCGGCGGGGGACGGCGTCTTCAGCCGCGCAACGAGCGACGGCGAGCTTGCCGCATATTTTGATGCCGGGGTAAAAGACGCGGTCAAGAGGTTCAGGAAAAGCAAGACCGTCGACTCCTACGACGCCACGGTGAATGCCTACCTATCTTTGCTAGGCGATGCTTACGGCATCGAATTGGCGGGGGAGCGCTATGTCAATAGCAAAGGCAGGTGCAACGGCGCAGATCCGAATGGCGAGGAGCTTTGGATAGCGGTTAAGGCTCGCTTGTCTGGAATGTACCTCTACGCCAGCCACGAGCACCCCAGCGTGGACTTCGAGACGGAGAGCGGACTCGTGGAGTTTAAGACCCCTCGCTCCATCAGAAAGGTCAATGATTTGCTCGTGAATGCGTCCAGGAAGTTCGACGCATACCCAGGAGAGAAAAAGGCCGTAGTCGTTAGTCTCCTCAGATTGCCGAATGCCGAGGAGAAGGCGCTTACGGCGGCCGCCAACTTTACCAGAGACGGAACACTCGACGAGGTTGTGGTGCTGGGACAAGACGGCGCGCGTCTCAACTAAATGAGAAACGGCGATACTCTGCCCAGGTTCTTAACCCGGGGGGTGTTCGCCGTTCGTGTTGAGTTTATCACATCGGGGCGTGGCGGAACAGGCAGACGCGCCAGCTTCAGATGCTGGCGGGCGGATCGCCCGTGCGGGTTCGAGTCCCGCCGCCCCGACCACAAGCAGTTGATCAAAGCCATCCGCACGGGTGGCTTTCTTCATATAAGTAATGCCCCGCACGGGGCGCAAGAAACGAAGCGCCGCACGGCGCGAGAAGGAGGCATGCATGGAGAACGAAGCCCAGCAGCAGGCAGAGCAGCAGGCGCAGGTTGGCGAGAACGCCGAACCCGAAGAGAAGGACTACAAGGCGCTCTACGAGGAGGCCGTGAAGGAGTCCCGCAAGTGGGAGAAGCGCAGCAAGGAGAACCTCGCGCAGCTCAACGACCTCAAAGGCTCCAAGGACAAGCCCGACCCCACGATCGAGGAGCGTATCGCCGCGCTCGAGAAGGAGAACGGCGACTACTCGCATGTCCTTCGCGCTCATAATTGCAAGCTCAACTCAGCAGACCATGCGGCATACTATTGTTAGTAGATTTCAGTTGTGATCGTGACCAAAGGAGTGCGAGCATGCAATCCAGTGACGTTTCCAAAGAAGAGCTCCAGCAACTGGCCGATCTTGCCGGTGTCGAACTCGTTTTTCAAGATGATTCGCCTGAAGTGGACGATCAGGCCGTCGAGACGGATGCCCCCTTTGGGCCTGATCCAATCACCCTCTTGATCAATCAAATGACCCAGATTGTTATGAATGGCGGCGGAGATGAGTTCGCCATGTTCGCCGCCCAAAACAAAGACCGCATCGGCCATGCGGCAGCAAACCATACTGAAGTCGCAGATGCGCTGGTGACCTGCTATAAGATCGGCATTGGAAACGGCAGCGCCGCGTGTATGAACGATCTTGGCGCCTTGTACTACATGGGCGACATCGTTGAGCAGGATTATCATATGGCAGCAGATCTTTACGAGGAAGCCATGGATCATGGTTGTTATCAGTCCATCATCAACCTTGGCTACATTTACGAATACGGACGCACGGGCGAGCCCGACTACGCTGCGGCGTATCGCTTTTACTCGCTTGCTGCCGCGCTCAGCCCTTCCTGCGAGGCCGTTTACAAGCTGGGCGATATGTTCAGCCGTGGTCGCGGTGTTCCCGTCGACAAAGCAAAAGCGTACTACCTGTATGAGCGCAGCCTGTCGTTGGCGAATTCCGAGGTCGAGATCGCGCAGCCTTCTATTCGCATTGCGAACATCATCATGGAGGACGATTGCGAATCGTACGGCGTCGAGCGCGATTTCCTTCGCGCGCTGGCTTTGTATCAGCAGGCGGAAATCGGCCTGCGCATCGATATCGCTGACGGTCAGATGTACTATATCAAGCGCCTGCGCGAAGCCATCGATGGCCAGCAGCGCGTTCGTGCGCTTCTTTCACCTCGCCATTGCTAGTCGAGCTAAGCTAGGGCTCCGGAAAACAAGACGATTGCGGTTGCCACCACGATTCCTTCGATGATCGTCAGGCCGTTCGAGAACCCTGCAAGTTTTTGATCGCCGCCGCACCAAAGGGTGAATGTCGGGCCCATTGCACTGGCAGGTGCCCAAAGAAGAATGCAGATGACGATTTTCGTGGTGATGTCGAATGGTAAAAACGCAAAAGCTAGAAGGCTGAATGCGGCCGAGAAAAGCGCGCGTGACACCAGAATCACCCCGATCTTGTGGATGTTGGGACCGATCGTGTCGAAGCCGATCATCAGGCCAAGCATCAACATCGCGCAGAAGGCGTTCGCGTTCGCCATGGGCTCGGTGAAGGCGACGACTTGCGTCGGGATCTGGATATCCAAAATCGCCAGTACGATCAACAGCAGATATGCGTCGAAGGGGAGTGAGCTGAAAAGTCGCTTTGCGACGAACTTCCCAGGGTTCGTGATAGGGTCTTTCCCTGCAAAGATTCCGGTGAGCGCGTATGCGCCACCTGTCATCATCAGGGCGTTTCCCGCGTCGAACATGCAGACGGCAACGGCCATTTCTGGCGAAAACAGCGATTGGACGTAGGGCAGGGCGAAGCAACCGATGTTGAAACCGCAGATGTTCAGCAAGTAAAACACGCGGTCGCGGCGGTTCGAGTTCCGCGTTGCAAGGAACGCGACCGCGTAGGGTATGACAGCGCAAGCAAGGCCCACGGGAACCAACAGAAGAAGCGAGGGCGTGAATTCAGCGGATCCGAACGCGTGGACGACAGAGCAGGGAAGCGTGAACGTGAAGACGATTTTCGAGACAACCTGCTCGGGTCGTTGGCCAAGAATCCCGCTTCTTCCCGCGAAGTATCCAACGATGATGATGGTGACGAACGCCGCTACCTTTATAAGGACCGTTTCCATTTCAATGCGCTTTCCAAAAGACGCGCCGCGCACGGCGGCGTTAGATGTTACGCTTTGGTTCTAGCACATTGCGCGTTGGCGGTTGCCAAAAGAGGGCTTCGGGCACCATCCCTTCATTTGATCCTCGCTTGCGCTAGAGTGTTGATTTGCTCCGCTGCGATATGCGGCGGCCGACAGTTTGTTCGATTGCTGAGTCGATGCGGTTGCATCGCAACGCTGCATGTTAGAGGGGGATTCTGATGTCCGAAACGATCGAGTCGATCTCGAAAGCGATTGACGAAAACAACCAGTTCAACGGCTACTGGATTGGCTATCTGTATTGCAAGAAGGATTCGCTCACCTTCAGCATTGACAATCACTATGGCATTCCCGGAACCGACATCACCAAGCCGGTAGGCGAGATGTCGTTCGAGGAAATCGTCGATTTCAACATCGAGATTGACGACATGGCCGATACTATGATCGATCATGTTGTTGAATCGCGTCCCGGTCTTGTCGAGTTCTTCTTCGAATCGGGTTCCGCCCGCATCGACGCTAAGAAAGTTCACTGGCTGTCGTACGAAGGCTACTAACCGCTGCTGCTCTTTCAGTGGGTTAAGCTGTTCACTGAGACTTCCTGGGCGGTGCGTGGCCGAAGGATCCGCTAAACGAAAACAAGGGCTCGGATGGAATCATCCGAGCCCTTGCGGTTTCCGGCGCTTTCGGTTTCGCGTCTTGCTAAACGCTCTCGTTACTTATCGTCGCGGTTGTAGATGCCGGTGAAACCTTCAAGCCTGACCATCTTGCCGTTGTCGTCGTAGAAGCAATCGTAAGCGAAACCAGACTCACCATCTTCGAACAGCAGGGTGACGCGGTCGATGGCAGTGATGTCCCATGTCTTCAGAGTGGACTCTTCCTCGTTGTCCCAAACGATGGTGCCATTGGCCTTAAGGGTGAAGGAGTCTTTGGGGTTGTCTTCATTGGTCCAGTGGGTGTCGACGATCTTAGCGAGTTCCTTGTTGTAGTCGCCTCGGATGTACCACGTGCCGCTAACAAGGTCGTAGCACGTCATGGGATCGTTGAAAATCAGGTCGAAGTTGCCTTCGCCCTCCTCGGCGGGGATCAGATGGTTGTCTTCGACGACGCTGGGATATCCGTATTCGTTGAGCTGCTTTCCGTCAGCATCAACGAACACTGGGGCCAAGGGAAGGAAGTTCTCGAAATACAATCCGCCCTTTGACCTGTCGCCGTCAATGTACCACATGTCGGACTCTCCGCTTGGCTTGCCGTGATCAGTGCTCGATCCAGCTTCCAGATAGATTGGATTGGTGTTGGCTGCAGGCTCGAGTTTCTTCGTTGGTGCGCTTGCCGAGCTAGTGGATGCATTCGACTCTGCGGATGCACCGCCGGATTTGCCTCCGCCGCAAGCGGTAAGACCAAATGCGAGTACCGCCGTCAAAGCAGCGATGGTCAAAAACATGAGAGGTTTTTGCGCCGTGCGTTCGCGCGATTTCAATGCAGTTGATTGTTTCATGGCTGCTCCTATCATTCTCGTCCGTCTTTTGATTGTAAGAATGCGGGCATCCAGCCGCGAGGTCTTCACGTCCATGTGAAGTGGGACGAATGCGCCTTCTGTCCCATTCTTCGTTCATTGTGAATGCTCGGCTTTGGTTTGCTCGCGCGCGTTCCATAAGGTAATGTTTGTTCCCGTTGTTCGTCACGAAAGAGAGCCGGTTTCATGTTCAAGATCAATCATGCCATCCTCCACGTATTCGATTTCATTTCGTGTGTGAACGTGTACTCCCAGGAGGAGCTTGACCTTTCGGATAAGAACGTGAAGTCGTATGTGCAGCGTGTTGTCAAGCACGCACTGGGCAACATCGACAACAAAAGGGGCGAATTCGAGCCCGAGAGCGGTTTTAAAAACGAACTTTCCGATTACCTGAACGGGCATAACGACTTCATCGACTTGTCGCTGATGATCGCTGAATTCATCGGAAGCGAGCTTGGCCGCATGGAGCATCCGGTTTCTAGCGACTTGCTTGTTGTCGATTTCGAGGACACGCCAAAGACCCCTAAGGTTTCCGCCGAGGATTTGGAGGAAATGTCCGAGGAAGAGGCTGCGGCAGCTCAGGCCGAGCTTGATGCCGCGTATGCGGGACGTAGCGCCCGCTACTTCGGATTGCTGTTGCTTGAGAGCAAGCCGGCTTTCATGCATGAAGTGGGTAGGGGCGACGACGGTTCTTCGGTGAATCGCATCGAGCGTCATCATGCCATCTTGCCGAGCCCTTCCCAGAAGATTTCTTCGTTCGCGTTTGTGGACGTTCGCAACATGTCGGTTCAGTTCGTTGACAAAGCTCGCGAAATCGCAGGTGAAGAGCGCTGGCTTATCCCTCAAGGCCTGCTTCAGTGCACGATGGAGGCCTCCAGCAAGGAACTCATCGACACCACGATGCGCTTGGTTGAGGAAGTTGCCACCGAATACGGCGCCAATGCGGCAATCGCCACGGCGAAAGCGAAGGCGTATGTCGCTGAGAATGCGGACGACTCCGATGAGGTTCCGTTTGACGAGTTCGTTGAAGAAGTTTTCGAAGACGAGGGTCCGCGCCGGAGTTTCGTCGAGGCTGCTCAGAGGGAGAATCTCCCCGATCATGCGCCTGTTGAGCGCGCGGTTGCCAAGCGTGTGACGCGCAACCATAAGATTCGCACCGACACGGGAATCGAGATCACGTTCCCGGCCGAATATGCGCAGAATCCCGAGTTCATTGAGTTCACGAGCGCGGCCAACGGTTTTATCCGCATCGAGCTTAAGAACATCGGAAGCATCGAGAACAAGTAGTCAAATGAAAGGGGCGGCCGCATATGCGACTGCCCCTTGGTTTGCTGCAGCCGAGCGCGCTTCCTCGGAAGCGCATCGACAGCTGGCTGAGGTTTTGAGCGGCTGCCTAGATCTTTCGGCAACGCCGCCGATCGCGTATGCGGCTTCGCCTGTACGCGCCGCGGCTGCCTAGACCAACTTACCCTTGCAGTGGTCGATCATGTGCTGGATGATCTGTGCGTCCCAGTCGCTCATTTCCTTCTTGCGGTGCACCAGCTTGCCATCCTTGATCTCGTCGAACTCGATGGTGCAGCGAGCGAAGCGGGTGACCTTCGAGGGCTCGTCGCGGGTGATACAGCCTTCCTCAACCTTGAAGGCGCCAAGTGCGCGCTTCATCATGGGATTGAACATGGCGTGCGGGTTCTCGTTTGCGTCAAGGTAGGCGCATGCGCATTTCGTCACGCCGATCTGGTTTGCGGCCAGGCATGCGGCATCTTCGTGTGCGGCAAGCGTGTCAAGCAGATCCTGCGCAAGCTCGGCGTCTTCGGCGGTGGCGGGGGTGCAAGGAGTGCTCAAGATCTCCTCGTCGCGTACAAGCTCTTTGATCATGATGCCCCTCTCTAATAGGCGCTTTGCGCGCCGTGGATTTCTTTCAGTGACGGGCGAGATTGTACCACGCCAATCGCGTGTCGCGCTTCGTTATGGTATCCTGTGAACGTGCTGTGACTGACGGAATAACGTGGCTACCACGGGGGAGCAGCGCAACACACAAGCCGACCGTCTGGGCAAGTCACTGCATAAGCAGGGGCTTGCCTTTTTTCATTGGGGCGAACAGTTCGACAGAAAGGAAGCGCATGCAGAATCTGGTCGATATCCTTAAGGGCAATCCTTATCCCGGCCGAGGCATTGTGGTGGGTAAGAACCGCGTGTACTACTTCATCATGGGGCGCAGCGAGAACAGCCGCAACCGCGTGTTCGTGAAAACCGAGGACGGTATCCGCACCGAGGCTCATGATCCTGCGAAGCTGGTTGACCCTAGCTTGATCATCTACCATCCTGTGCGTGCGATGGGCGAGAAACTGGTGGTCACCAACGGTGATCAGACCGACACCATCGTCGACGCAGGCGATTTCCGCGTGGGCTGCATGAAGCGCGAGTTCGAGCCCGATGCCCCGAACTTCACCCCGCGTATCTCCGCCGTCATCAACGAGGACGGCTCGTTCGAGATCTCCATCCTGAAGCATCAGCAGAACGGTCGCTGCTTGCGTGAGTTCTTTGCTTATGAGGGTGTTGACGAAGGCTGTGGCTACTTTATTTCCACCTATCAGGGCGACGGCAACCCGCTGCCTACCTTCGCCGGCGAGCCCATTGAGGTCGCCCTGGGCACCCCCGAAGAGATTTGGGCGGCTCTGAATCCCGACAACAAGGTCTCGCTTTACGCGAACGTCGCTGGCGACATCACCATCTTCAACAAGAATCTGGGGGACTAAACGATGAACGAGCTCGAGCTTAAGTACGGCTGCAACCCTAACCAGAAGCCTGCACGTATCTTCATGAAGGACGGATCCGACCTGCCCGTCACGGTGCTGAACGGCCGTCCCGGCTACATCAACTTCCTGGATGCCTTCAATTCTTGGCAGCTGGTCCGCGAGCTGAAGGCCGCAACCGGCCTCCCTTCGGCTGCCTCCTTCAAGCATGTTTCTCCGGCTGGTGCCGCCGTTGCTCATCCTCTGACCGACATCGACAGGCAGATGTATTTCGTCGACAACGTTCCTGCCGACTACGAGCTTTCTCCCATTGCCACGGCTTACATTCGCGCGCGCGGTGCCGACAGGCTTTGCAGCTACGGTGACTGGGCTGCTCTTTCCGATGTGTGCGACGTTGACGTTGCCAACTACCTGAAGTGGGAAGTCTCCGACGGCATCATCGCCCCGGGCTTCACCGACGAGGCACTTGAGATCTTGAAAACCAAGAAGGGCGGCAAGTACAACGTCATTCAGATCGACCCGGACTACGTGTGCGCTCCCATTGAGTGCAAGGACGTGTTCGGCGTGACGTTCGAGCAGGGTCATAACGACTTCACCATCACCCCAGATCAGTTTGACAACGTCGTCACTCAGAACAAAGAACTCACTGATCAGGCGAAGATCGACATGGTGGTGGCTCAGATCACGCTGAAATACACCCAGTCGAACTCCGTGTGCTACGTGAAGGACGGCTTGGCAATCGGCGTCGGCGCCGGCCAACAAAGCCGCATCCATTGCACGCGTCTTGCCGGCAATAAAGCTGACAACTGGTATCTGCGCCAGCATCCGAAGGTTTTGGGTCTGAAGTTCGTTGAAGACATTCGCCGTCCGAACCGCGACAACGCTATCGATGTTTACACGTCTGACGAGTACGAGGACGTTTTGGCCGATGGCGAGTGGCAGAAGTGGTTCACCGAGCGTCCTGAGCCTTTGACCTTGGCCGAGAAGAAAGAGTGGATCGCGCAGCAGTCCGATGTCACCCTTGGCTCCGACGCCTTCTTCCCGTTTGGCGACAACGTTGAGCGCGCTCATAAGTCCGGCGTCAAGTACATTGTCGAGCCTGGTGGCTCCATGCGCGACGACGATGTCATCGAGACGGCCGATAAGTACGGCATCGCCATCGCATTCACGGGCATGCGCTTGTTCCATCACTAGGATCGGGCCGCGTGGTCAACCGCGAAACCTGCCATTTATGCGAAGCGCCGTTGATCGGGCTGATCAGCGGCGCTTTTTCATTGCGTTGAACGAGAGGATGCCGATTGTCGCGGCAATGGTGTCAACCAGCCAGTCGGCGGGATCACAGCTGCGTCCGGGCACGAAGAGCTGGTGGAATTCATCGGTGGCGCCATATGCGCTAGCGAGGACAATGGCCAGGACGATGATGGCGACAGCCGGCGCCTTGCGTTTGCCAAGCGTTTTCGTAAGCGCGTTTTGCAGTGCAAGGCCGAAGACGAAGAACTCGCAGAAGTGACCGATGGGGCTTACGTCGACGTCGTGTCCCGCGATGGCGAGTGCAGCTTGGCTTAGCGCGTTCTTGATAACGGTGAAGATGCCGGTGTTGTTGTCAATCTCAAAGCCGCTACGAGCGCTCATCACGAAGATGAACATGGTCATGAAAGCTACGGCAAGCCAAGAGAACAACAGGGCATTGCTTTCGAGTTTTGATTTCAGTCGATTCATGTTTTCGAGTCTAGTGGGAAAAGGGGTTGCGTGTCTGCGCCGTCACGATAACGTCATAGCGCACGGCTTTCCCTGAAACGGAATAACTTGGTTTGACTCCTGCAAGATAAGGGCCTTTCGCGGGGCGCTTGATCACGATCTTGCTGGGGTTGGCGGAAAAGGCGGCTTTCAGCAGAGGTTCTTCTTCCGAGCAGGGCGACTCCAGCTCATGCAGAAGCTGGAACTTCTTCTTCACCGATGCGCTTTTCGTTCGTTTGGGAAACATGGGGTCAAGCAGGATCACGTCGGGCTTTTGATTGGAGTGGGCGTTCGCCCATTCGCCAAGCGCCGCGATGCTGTCTTCGGTCGCAAGCGACATGCGGGAGATGATTTTGGCGGTTGCTGGGTCGTATTGCGCACGGACAAGCGCGTCGGCAAGGAGGGCGGCAATCGTTTCGTCGCGTTCGAGCATGATCACATCGAACCCTGCGGCGGCAAGAAGGAACGAGTCTTCGCCAAGCCCCGCGGTGGCGTCGATTGCAAGAGGGCGGCGAGCGCTTTCGCCAGCGGAATCATCGGTCGAGCGCTTGATCTTCGCTGCCTTGATCAGGAGCTCCCTCTGAAGCTTTCCGGGCTTCACGCGCTTGAGCATTTTCGAGAAATCGCCCCGAAGTTCCATGCCGTCGCCTACAAGGGTAAGTCCATTTGGGGTTTGCTCCAAAGACACCGCAGACTGCGATTCGGGTTGCGCGTGTTTGATTGATGCAAGCTCATTTATCATTTGCCCAGAACCCACTTGTTACCTAGCTTTTTTCTGCTAGCTCGTTATTCTAGGTGACGTGAATGATTAGATATCGGTAAGAAAGCGAGCGACAGTTGAATAACGAAAAAAGGAAGTCGAGGTTTCATTACGCATACCTCGTTCTACTAGCGTGCGTTATCGTGACCGGTCTGCCTGGTGCCATGATCATGAATTGTCCTGGAGTGTTCTTCACACCCGTGTCGAGTTACTTCGGTGTGCCCAAAGCCGAGTTCACGCTTTATTTCAGCATCATCAATATCACGGCGATGGTGTATCTTCCGCTGTGCGGCAAGATCATGGATCGCGTGAACCTGCGGTACTTCATGTCCGTCGCTGTTCTTCTTGCGGGCGTCACGTACATCCTCATGTCTTCTTTCACGGCAATTTGGATGTTCTACGCTGCCGGGTTGTTTTAGGCATCGCCCTCACGCCGATCATGTTCTTGGGTACTCCCTTGCTCATGGACCGTTGGTGCGTGAAGAACGTCGGTCTCTTTATTGGCATCGGCGCGGCTGCTTCCGGCATCGGCGGTGCGATTTTCAACATCGTTGGCGCGTCGCTATGCTCTCTTTCGGTTGAAGGTTGGCGCACGGGTTACTTCGTTTTCGGCTGCCTGATTCTTGTTGTTGCTCTTCCTTTTGCGTTCTTCTTCATGCGCAGCCGACCTTCTGATCTGGGTATGCTGCCTTTTGGCGCCGAGGAGCAGCCTGAAAAGCAGGCGTCCGGGGAGGTTGTCGCAGCACCTGTGCTTGGCGTTTCCGCCAACACTGCAACCAAGACGATCGCGTTTTTGGCTATCGCGATGTTTTCGTTCGTGCTGTCGATTTGCCAGACGGTGTACCAGTATTTTGCGTCGTACTGCCAGGTGTCGGCTATCTCCGAGGTCGTTGCGTCGGCGGGAGCGGTTGCCGCTGCGTGCATGATCGGTCAGGCGTTAGGAAAGGTGTTCTTGGGGTCGCTATCCGACCGTTATCCTAAGCTTGGCATTGGCGTTGGCGTCGCTTGCGGAATCGCCGGCCTTTTGATCATGTGGCTTGCTCCACTCGGTTTGGTTGCGGTGGTTATCGGGTCGTTCCTGTTCGGTGGCTTGTATTCTTGCAATGCCGTTCATGCTCCGCTTCTGCTTCGCTCGGTGTTCGGATCGCGTTGTTTTGGCGAGCTCAATTCGCGTCGAATCGTGTTCGTGACGTTGTCCTTTGCGTTCGCGACCGAGTTCTGGGGCGTCATCGTCGATATGCTCAATGGCTGCGACCTCATGTTCGTCGCGGCGATTGCCTTCTCGCTACTTTGCGGCGCGCTCGGACTGTTCGCGTGCTCGAAGATAGGCGCCTATGAATGGACCAAGAAGTAAGGTTCGGTTCCGCGCCGCTTGGCTGTATCAGCTCAAAACAAGAGCGCCCCACCCCATATTGCCGGACGCGTGCGGTCCAAGCGTGGGGTGGGGCGTTTCTCCTGTTTAGAGAGCGGTTTTTTAGCGAAGGAACCCTTCGGCGATAGCGACCCAATAGGCCGCTCCCGACACCAAGGCATCTTCGTTGAAGGCGTAGCCGGGGTTATGGTTCACCTTTGAATCGCCGATTCCCAAGAAACCGTAGAAACTGGGGACGTGATCGCCGTAGAAGGCGAAATCCTCGCTGGCCATCTCTTTGAAGCCAATGGGGTCGACGTTGTCGTTGCCCAAGCGCGGCGTGAGGGTGTCAACCAGGCGATCGTGTAGCGCCGCGTCGTTAACCACCACGGCTCCATGGCGGATATGCTGGAATTCGGCACTTGCCCCATAGGATGCTGCTTGCATTTCGGCAATGGTTTTCACGTGGTTCAGGATGAGCTCGCGGCCCTCGTGCGTTGCCGATCGAATGGACAAGTCGAGCGCCGCCTCGTTGGGGATGATGTTCTCGGCGGTGCCGGCTTGGAACTTTCCGACAGTGATGACGCCGGTATCGCGCGGATCGAGATTGCGTGAGATCACGCTTTGAAGAGCCATGACAATGGAAGATGCGGCAACGATGGGGTCGCATCCGGCGTGGGGGAATGCGCCGTGCGCGCCTTTACCGTGAACGATGATGCGAACGTGGTCCGAAGCGGTAAGAATGGGGCCGGCGCCTAAATAAACCTTGCCGGTTGGATATGAGGGCGAGTTATGAAGGCCGAACATGGCTTCAACGGGGAAGTGCTCGAACAACCCGTCGTCGATCATCTTCTGTGCGCCCGAGAAGTTTTCTTCGGCGGGCTGGAAAACCAGGGTTAAAGTTCCGTTGAGGTTTCCTGATTCGGCGAGGTAGTGCGCAGCACCCAGCAGCATGGCCATATGGCCGTCGTGGCCGCACATGTGCGAAACGCCGGGGGTTTTGCTGGTCACCCTGCAGGTTCCGTCTTCTTGGACGGGCAGCGCATCCATATCGGCACGCAGACCGATGGAGTGAGCGCCCGAGCCACGTCTCAATGTGGCGACAACGCCGTTTTCGCCGACGTTTCGGGTGACGTCGTAACCCCACGATTCGAGAAGATCGGCAACGTAGGCTGCGGTATTGACCTCATGGCCCGAAAGCTCTGCGTTTTCATGCAGCCAGGCAAACCATTCTTTCATGCGGGGTTCGATTTTGTTAAGCTCGGCGAACAGGGTTTCGTCCATCGCGGATTCCTTTCAGACGTTTCCTTACCGATGAGTATACGGCTTACAAAGAAGCGTTAACACGCATTTCATCATTGACTGACGGCCATCTGCTATATTTTATATTTCTGAAACTGCGCCGTCGCTTCAAGTTGACGGGAGCACCGCTGCTGGGCGGGAACCCCTTGAGCCTCGACGTGCATTTGAAAGAAGGCGCGAATGGATTTCGTTTCGGTTTTGAATAGCATCGACGCGGCAATTTGGGGTCCGCCGTTGATCATCTTGCTTTTGGGGTGCCACCTATACACTACGTATAAAACGAAGTTCATTCAGCGTAAGCTTCCTCTTGCTTTGAGATTGTCTCTGACCAGCGACGATAAGGCCGAAGGCGATCTTAGCAACTTTGGCGCCATGGTTACGTCCCTGGCTTCGACGCTTGGTACGGGCTCCATCGTGGGCGTGGCCACCGCGATTTTATCGGGCGGCCCGGGTGCTGTGCTGTGGATGTGGCTGACAGGTATTTTGGGTATGGCCACCAAGTACGTTGAAGTGTTCGCCTCTATGAAGTATCGCGTTAAGGACGTGCGCGGCGAGATGATGGGCGGCGCCATGCATGTCTGGGAGCAGCGCTTCAAGCGCGAAGACGGAACGGTGCCGTGGTGGGCTAAGTTCATGGCCATTTGGTTTTCGGTGTTCGCGCTGTTCTCCATTTTCGGCATCGGCTACGCCGTGCAGACCAGCTCCATCACCAGCGTTTTTCAGGTGAACCTAGGCGTCGAGCCTTGGGTTGTCGCCTCTATCGTGTGCGGCAGCGCCCTGATCATCATCTACGGCGGACTTCAGCGTATCTCGTCTATTTGCGAGAAGCTGGTGCCGATCATGGGTGCCGCTTATATTTTGGGCTGCATCTACATTCTTATCTGCAACGCACCGCTTTTGTGGGACACCGTGGTTCTGATCTTCGAGTGCGCTTTGACGCCCAAGGCCGCATTCGGCGGCGCGGTGGGCAGTGGCATTATGATGGCGCTGCAGTTCGGATGCGCACGCGGTCTTTTCTCGAATGAGGCCGGTCTTGGCACGCAGCCTATCATAGCCGCCGCAGCGTCTTCCAAGAACCCGGCGCGTCAGGCGTTGGTTGCCATGACCAGTGTGTTCTGGTGCACCGTTGTCATCTGCCTGCTTACGGCGTTCGTTATCGTCAGCACCATGATCGCACATCCTACCTTGGTTACCGACATGCACGTGACCAACGGCGCATCGTTGGCCAACGCGGTGTTCAGCACCATTCCTTATGTGGGTACGCCTGTTTTGATGCTGGGAATTCTTACGTTCGCGTACTCAACCATCCTTGGTTGGAGTTATTACGGCAATCGCGTGGTCACGTATCTGTTCGGCCGTCGCCATGTGTCGCTTTACCTTGCGCTTTGCATTTGCGCGGGCTTTTTGGGTGGTATTGGCGTGGGCGATATCGCATGGACGGCAACCGACATCGCCAATGCGCTTATGGCTTTGCCGAACATTCTGATGGTCTTCCTTATGGCGGGTATCGTCGGCAAAGAAACGCAGCACTACGTGTACGACGGCAACATCGATGAGGAAGTGGACGACAAGATCCACACCCTCGAAGACCAAAGCGTTTTTGTTCGCAAGAAGGCTTAGTAGCGGACGATATTTGCTTTTAGGTGCGGCTTCGTCTTTTGACGTTGGCCGGTTTTCCCATCGCTCGGACAACAGTTAAGCCCATCGCGGGAATCCCATGATCGGATCGTCGCGGTGGGCCTTTTTGCAGCCTGCTTTCTGTTTTTCACTCGATGCGAATGGGGCCTTCGCCCGTGCGGCTTCGTTGCTTACAGGCTCTTAAGCGCCTGATCGAGATCTTCCAGAATGTCGTCGGTGTCTTCAAGTCCGCAGCTGAAGCGCACGAGGTTGGGCTCGACGCCTGCCGCTTGAAGCTCTTCGTCGGTCATCTGGCGATGCGTGGTTGATGCGGGGTGCAAGCAGCACGTATGCGAATCGGCGACATGGGTTTCGACCTGCGCGACCTTCAAGCGCGACATCAGGGCCTCAGCTTGGTCGCGGCCGCCCGCCACGCCAAAGCTCACTACGCCGCACGAGCCGTTGGGCAAGTACTTCTGCTGAAGGGCGTGATAGCGGTCGCCCGGCAAATCAGGATAGCGCACCCATTCGACAAGGGGGTTGGCTTGCAGGAACTGCGCCACCGCCAAGCCGTTTTTGCAATGCTGTGCCATGCGTACGTGAAGGCTTTCAAGGCCAAGCGCAAGGTAGAAGGCGTTTTGGGGCGACTGGATAGAGCCGAAGTCGCGCATCAGCTGCGTAGTGGCCTTAGTGATGAACGCGCCTTCTTTGCCGAATTTCTCGGCGAAAACAACGCCGTGGTAGCTTTCGTCAGGCGTGCAGAAATCCGGGAACTTATCTGCGTGTGCAAGCCAGTCGAAATTTCCGCCGTCGACGATGGCGCCGCCCAATGCGGCAGCATGGCCGTCCATGTATTTGGTGGTGGAATGCGTCACGATGTCAGCGCCCCATTCAATGGGTCTGCAGTTAATGGGCGTTGCGAACGTGTTGTCAACGATCAGCGGTACGCCGTGTGCATGAGCCGCTTTGGCGAACTTCTCGATATCCAAAACGGCAAGGGCGGGATTTGCGATCGTTTCTCCATATACGGCTTTGGTGTTCGGACGGAATGCAGCCTCAAGTTCTTCTTCGGTGCAGTCGGGTGATACGAACGTGGTTTCAAGCCCCATGCGTTTCATAGTGACGGCCAGTAGGTTGTAGGAGCCGCCATAAATTGCGGAGCTTGCCACAACGTGATCTCCGTTTGCGGCAAGGTTGAACAAGGCGAAGAAGTTCGCCGCCTGGCCCGACGAGGTGAGCATAGCGCTTGTGCCGCCTTCAAGTTGAGCGATGCGCGCGGCAACGGTGTCGTTCGTGGGGTTTTGCAGGCGGGAGTAGAAATAGCCCGACTCTTCAAGATCGAAGAGCTTTCCCATTTGGGCGGACGTGTCATATTTGAACGTGGTCGATTGCACGATGGGGATCTGGCGAGGTTCTCCGCTGTTCGGCGAGTAGCCGCCTTGTACGCACGTGGTGCCGATCCTGGTCATTTGAAGCCTCTTTTCATTGCAGATTGATGCCGGCCCTTTGGCGAACGCTCGATGCTCTAAAGGGCCTCCATTCATGGCTGGAATACTAGCAGAACGAGGCGGCGCTGAAAGTTTCTGCGAAGGAACTGCGCTTACGCCTTTTCAATATCTGGATAGTTGCATGACAGATAACCGGGCTCTGCGATAGCAAACTAACTAACTGCATGATAGACAACCTTGCTCTGCGCTAGCAAATGACCTCTTTAGTAGGCTGCAGTAAAATTCGGTTTAACCGATGCAACAAAACATAATTCGTTAAAATACTGTGAAGGGAAGAATTAAATGGTCATTCATGCGCGTTGAAACACCACGTCAGCCTATTATTCTCATCGCGCAATTGCGTAGCATGCCATCACCTCGAGACATTTGATGGCAGGCATCCCTAGATAACAAGGAGAGAGTTACATGCAGGACGGCATTAAATCGCCGACTCGATGGGTTGTGCTATTCACGTTGGTGGTGGGCATGATCGTCATGAATATCGGAAACTTCGTGTTCTCGACGAACCCAGGTCCTATGATGGCAAAGTACAACATGGATCAAGCACAGCTTACGGCGCTGACCACCATCTCGCTTTTGCCGGGTGCCTTTTTCAGCATCATCTTGGGCAATTTCTTCGATAAGAAGGGCCCAAAGGCCGTGCGTTTCGTCGGCGCGGCTATGATCGCTGCGGCCGCTTTGTGCCAGTTGGCTCGTGTGTACGTTGACAGCTATGGCGTGCTTGTTGTTCTTACGTTCCTTTCGGGTTCCCTGTTTTTGCCTACGCAGGTTCTTCCAGCAAAACTTATCGGTGCATGGTTCGATGCCAAAGAGGGCAGTCTTGCTATGGGCATTTATTCAGCTGCAGCTGGCACCGGCGTTCTTCTCGCCTTCGGTTTGGCAGCAGTGGTTCCCGATACGTTCATGTCGTTGATGATCTGCTTCCTGGCATTTGTCCTGGTAACTGTTCTGTGGGTATTCTTTGGCAAGCTTCCCGAGGGCGCTCCTCAGACCTTTGCGCAGCCAGAAGCTGGCAAAGGTGGTTTCAAGGCGCTTCTTAAGAGCAAGAACCTTTGGATGGTCATGCTGTGCAACGGAGTGGCGGCGTCTATGCCCACGCTTTTGAACAGTTATTTGGTGAATGTGCTTTTGGCGAAGGGCATGACAACCGAAGTCGCAGCGCTTCTGGGCATGGTCCTTAGCGCATTCATGATCGTTGGCTCTATTGTTCAGGGTTCAATTGTTGCGAAGCTTGGCAAGATGAACAAAGAGTATTTGGTCGCATGTGGCTTGGCGGGCGTTCTGCTCTTCGCGGTTTATCCTGCCCCCAATGATGTTCTGACCATCGTGTTCCTGTGTGCCGGTGGCTTTTGCGCCGCGGGCGGTATGGCGGTTAATTTCGGTCGCGTAAGCCTGCTTCCTCTGACAGGTGATTTCGGTCCTGAGAGTATTGGCGCCGCGGGCGGCATGGTGAACACCGCTATGGGTCTGTGCGGTTTCGTTTTGCCTACGTTGGTTGCCTCCATTTTCGGCGCGAATTACTTTGCCGTGTTCGCTACCATCGGTGCGTTCTTCATCCTTATCGCCATTGTCGGCGGTTTGATCATCCCGGAGCTTGGCGAGAGGGGCGAGCTTGCCCAGAAAGCCAAGCAGCAGCAGTAAGCCTTTCGGGTTTGAAGTTGGGGACGATCGTTTTCCCAACTTGAAATACTCTTCAAAGCATCGCTTCTCGTTGCGTTTTCGTCAGCCGCTCGCCTCGTGTAAGGCGAGCGGCTGATTTTTGTTCTGCTCGTTTATTGTTCGAGGCAAATGAGTATGCTAAAATAACTGGGTATGCTTTCGATACTTCGTTGAAGGCCCTTGGGAGGGGTTTATGGTTAAACAGATGCCGCATGAGTTCGACGCCGGCATGAAAGTTACAAGGAACGGCCGCTTCTCTCAAGCGGTGTTCAATTCCTACGACATTCCGTTTGACGATATCTATGAGTCCCTTATCAAACAGGGCTACATTCCCGGCGTTCACATCAAGACCGTCGTTTTCGACCTTACAGGCAAGGATGTTGATCGAGATGCCATCAAGGAAGCGGCGGAAACGCTTAACGAGGGGCGCGCATACGTGCGCTTCGTTGGCGACTTCATGGTGATATTCCTGTATACGAAGGTAGCGCGCGACTTCACCACCATCTCCCATGATCGCATTATGTCTTCGCTCGACGAGACCATTCATCGTCCGTTCGACGTGCTGTGCGGCATCTCGCAGATGTTTGAAGATTTGCACGAGGCAGGCAGCGCATTCAAACAGGCTCTATATGCGCTTGAGTACCGTGATTTCTATCGTCGTGAAATGCGCATCATGCGCGAGGAGCATTACGAGGAGATCGCTGCGGGCGCTGCGTTCGAGCAGGTCGTTCCGTATTATCTTGTCGAGGAAAGTTGCGTCGACGCCGCTTTCGTTGACTTCTGCCTTTCCCAGGCGTTTTTGACCACCATTTTGGCCGACGACATTCGAAACAACACCAAGAACTTCCAGATCTTGTGGTTCTACTTAGCCTACGAATGCAACGCCTCGTCGGTGGGGCGCCGTATGTTCACGCATCGCAACTCGGTTCTGTATCACCTGAAGCAGATGGAGAAGCGCTACGACTTCAGTCTTGAGCGCAGATACTTCCGCGAAAAGTTGATGCTCGACTTCAGGTTGGTTTTCATGAACCTGAGCGAAGCGTCTCTGAATACGTTGTTCGAGAACTGATTTCCCCTGACGGTTCAAGCAATTGAGTGCGAGCCGGCGATCATACCTTCATCTAAAACCAAACAAGGCGCCTGATAAGGCGCCTTGTTTGGTTTCGAAAACCGCGATTCGGGTTGCGGTGCGCTAAAGCACAGTCTGGATGACCTGCGGACGAAATCCCGCCGCATCAAGAGCGTCGATGATCTCCTGTTTGTGTTCGACGCCGAACGATTCGATGGTCAGGCGCAGTTCAACGCCGTCGTTACGGTTAATGTTCACGAACTGGTTGTGCTCGATGCGAATCACGTTGCCCTTGTGCTGGGCGATGGTGTTCGAGACGGCGACCAGCTGGCCGGGCGTATCGGGGAGAATTGTGGATACCGTGAAAATGCGGCCACGTGCGATAAGGCCGTGCTGGATCACCGAGCTCATGGTGATGACGTCCATATTTCCGCCCGACAGGATGCTGACAACCTTCTTGCCTTCGGCAGGAAGGTGCTTCAATGCGGCAACGGTAAGCAAGCCGGAGTTTTCAACCACCATCTTATGGTTTTCGACCATATCCAAGAAGCATTCGATAAGCTCGTCGTCTTCGATGGTGATGATGTCGTCGATGTTTTGTTGGATGTAGGGGAAGATCTTGTCGCCCGGTTCCTGGACGGCGGTGCCGTCTGCAATGGTGGAGACGTGGGGGAGCTTCACAACGTGGCCCGCTTCAAGCGACGCCTTCATGCATGTGGCACCTGCGGGTTCAACGCCGATGACCTTGATGTGCGGGTTCAACAGCTTTGCAAGCGTGCTGACGCCGGTGGCCAATCCGCCGCCTCCGATGGGAACAAGCACGATGTCGACCAAGGGAAGCTCCTGAACGATCTCCATCATGATCGAACCTTGACCGGTGGCAACGGCGGGATCGTTGAAGGGGTGCACGAACGTGTAGCCTTCTTCTTCGGCAAGCTTCGCTGCGTATTCGGCAGCTTCGTCGTATACGTTGCCATGCAAAATGACTTCCCCGCCGTAGTGCTTAGTGCGTTCGATTTTGATAAGCGGGGTGGTGACCGGCATGACGATCTTGGCATTCACGCCGTAGCGCGTCGCGGCGAAGGCGACTCCTTGCGCATGGTTGCCCGCGCTAGCGGTGATCAGGCCGCGGCTTCGCTCTTCGTCGGTGAGCGTCGAGATCTTATAGTAGGCGCCGCGAACCTTATAGGCGCCCGTGCGCTGCATGTTCTCGGGCTTGAAGTAGACCTTGTTGCCGGTGGCGTCGCTGAAGTGAGGGCTGTAGATGAGCTTGGTCTTCTCGGTTGCTTCTTTAACTTTGGTCGAGGCTTCCTCGAACGCCTCGAGAGTCAGCATTTCGGTCATGCTCAATCCCCTTACTTTGTTGTTACGAGGGCGCGCCTTTCTGGCGATTTCCTTGAAAGGAAGCGATCGTGCACCCTATTCGTCAGCTTGCAGTGGCATAGTATACTCAGTTAAACGTTAACCAGCGGAAACAATTAATCGTCATGTAATCGTCGTATGCCAGCGACGTCTTAGAGGAAGGCTCATTATGGATACTATCGTCACAACCGAAGCTCCTGCCGCAATCGGTCCCTACGTTCAGGGCAATATCGTGGGGAACGTGCTGTTCGCTTCGGGTCAGATCGCGCTCGACCCGGCAACGGGCGAGTTGGTGGGAAACGATATCGTTTCGCAAACCGCGCAGGTCATGACGAACATCTCTGCTCTTTTGAAGGCTGCCGGAACCGATTTCGATCACGTGGTGAAAACCACCTGCTTTCTTGATAACATCGACGATTTCGCTGCATTCAATGCCGAATACGCGAAGTCTTTCACGGGCTCGAAACCTGCTCGTTCCTGCGTTGCCGTCGACAAGCTCCCTAAAGGTGCTCTTGTTGAAGTCGAGGTCATTGCTCAAATCGCATAGCGGGCGGCCGCGGGGTGTTAGCCAAGTTGACGGTTTGCCAAACGAGAGCGGGTGGCAGATCGTTTTGCGCTACCATAGCGTCTTATGAAATCATCCCGCGTTTTTGCGCGGAGCGATTGGAGGACTTATGGCCGACGTTAACGGTCTTGTTGAATTAGACGACGCGTACCTTTCGTTTGAGCTTGACAAGGAAGACGCTATTCTGGCGTATAAAGACTTCAAGCACGGGAAGATCTTCGCGCCTCGTATTTTCCGCAACAAACAGCATTTTCAACAGATGACCAAGGTCTATCTGCCTCTTTGGTTGTTCGAGGGAGAGGCTTCTTTTTCGACGCGCTACGATGGTCGTAAGGTGCGCAAGTACACCGAGCAGGCGGGCGAAGGCGAGCAGGAAATCACAGAAACCGAAATCTTCGACGTCAAGCGTGAAGGAACCGTCACCATCGACGGCGTTCTGATTCCGGCTACCAGTACGGTGCCTGAGGTCAATTTCGTGCGTATGATGCCTTTCGATTTGGAATCGGCCGTTTTCGAAGCCCCCAGCAACGATAAGGTGCTTCCCGCCGACAGGGCGCTTGAGGTTGCTCGCGCAGAGGCGGAAGAGAAGATGACCGAACTTGCGGCAGCTCATGTTGCCGGTACGGTGAAGGGCTTCAACGAGTCGTCCGAAAAGGAAACGTCCATTACCTCGAAGGTCACTTCGGCCAGGAAGGTGTACGTTCCCGTTTGGATGCTCGATACCGATTGGAAGGGCAAGAATTATCAGTTCACGATGAACGGCAGGAGCGGTAAGGTTGCCGCCGAGCTCCCCGTGGCGCTTTCAAGCGTTATCGCTTCCTTGGTGGCCCTTTTCGTTCTCACATTCGTTCTGGTTACCTATTCGGATGCCACGTCGTGGCACATCGTCGGCTTGCCGGCGAAGATCATCATGTACCTGGTATTGCCGTCCTTCGTTGCAGGCACGCTTACTTTCAGCTATTACAACCAGATTGCGATGGTCAATAAGCCTAAGCCGCCCACACCGAACAAGCCAGGCTTCGCGTTGGAGCTCACCTCCTCATCCGACGAGGTCGTCGACGTTCAAACCGAATCGCGTAAGAAGCGCGGTCATCTTGGTGGGGGCATGTTCTAATCTTGTTCGTTCTTTCGTGGCCCGCATGCGGGCCACTGTTGATTGATCGTGGGGAGTCGGTTTCAAGGGTGAAGGACCGTAAATCGTACGAACGCAAGGTCGTCTCGCAGATGATCGGTATTTATTGTCACGATAAACATGGAACGCCGAAGGGTTCGTTGTGCAAGGAGTGCTCCGAACTTAACGAGTTCGCCCATATGCGAATCGAGAAGTGCCGCTATGGAGCTCAGAAGACGTTCTGCTCCAATTGTCCCACTCACTGCTATCGACCCGACATGCGCGAACGCATTCGCGTGGTCATGCGTTATTCAGGGCCGCACATGTTGCTGCATCATCCTATTGCGGCTATTCATCACCTGTATTTAACTAAGCGCGAAAAGCGATGCGTGCGTCAGCAATAGGATGCGTTAGACTAAATCTATTGGTATATGAAGCTGCGTAACGGAGGTCAACGTGATACGCATCATCACCGATTCGGTGGCGTCCATTCCCAAGGCGCTTTCCGAGGAACTCAACATCAAGGTTGTGTCGCTGTATGTCAATCGCGATGGCGTTGAGTACCGCGATGCCGATATGGATCATGACGAGTTCTATCGCGACATCTATGACATGGTCAACAACATCCCAATCTCAAGCCAGCCCTCTCAGCTCGAGATGGAAGAAGCTTTCGAGGAAGCTGCCGAAGCCGGCGATTCCGCGTTGGGCGTTTTCCTTTCCTCGCGCATGTCGGGAACGTACGACGCCGCTGTCAGGGCCGCCCGCATCGTTGCTTCCCGTTACCCCGATTTCGAGTATCGCCTGGTTGATAGTATGAGCAACAGCTTCGATGAAGCGTGGCCCATCATGGAGGCAGTAGCTGCGCGCGACGTTGGAGAAGACCTGGACAGCTGCGAGAAGGCCGCTTTGCGTGCCATTCCGCGCACGCGTTTCCTGTTCTCCCCGGAAACGCTCACCTTCCTTCACAAGGGTGGTCGTATCGGCGGCGCTGCTGCGCTGCTGGGTAACATGATTCAGCTTGCTCCTATTCTTACCGTGCGCGATGGTGAAGCTACCACATTCGCCAAGGTCCGCTCTCGCAAGAAGGCGCTTGACAAGATGGCCACGTCGTTCAAAGCCGATATCGATGCTTATGGTTTGCGAGACGTCGTCGTTCACTACATCGGCGACAAGGAGCCTGCGATCAAATGGGCGAATGATGTGATTTCTCCTATGGTTGGCCGCACTGTTGGCGTGGTTCCGGTAAGTCCTGTCATCGGCCTTCACGTTGGTCCTGCCGTTGGCATTGCCTATGAGTGCGAGAAGCCCATTCCGGGCAAGATAACCCATGGTGTTGACGAGTCCATTGCGCTGCGTCTTGCTGCTGCTTTGAGCGAGCGAATCGAATCACGCCTTCCCGACTTGCCCGATTTGACCAAGCTCAAGTCACGTATCCTGCACGATCTTGAGCGATAAAGACCGGGCATCAATGGCGTTTTTTTTTGCAAGCCGCGAGCCTATTCGGCTCGCGGCTTTTTGTTGCTTGCGGCACCGTTCGCGTCGAAGATCGATTAAATCCCACCGAAACGGTAGACAACGTACGCGGGAATGGTCATACTACACCAAGTAAATCGCAAAGATGAAGAACGCTGGTTCGCTCGATAGGCGAACTAAGGCGCATCCGCTTTGGCGTATGCGCCTTTTTTGTGCTCTTCATGCAAGTAGGAGGTACTCATGTCGGTAGATGTAGCGGTTCTCGGGCCGGTCATCGCAGTTCTCGCGGTTATGGCCGCGCTTCTTGCGGTGCTCAAGGTTCTGAAGAACAAGGGTAAGAGCTTTACGTTCCGCGTGTTCACGGCTCTTGGTTTGGGCGTCGTTTTCGGTGTCGTCATCCAGATGACGCTTGGTCGTGGCACCGAAGCCGCGAAGGTCGCACTCGATTGGATCTCGCTTGTCGGCAGCGGCTACATCTCGCTGTTGAAGATGCTCGTCATGCCCCTGATCTTCGTTGCCATCGTCGGCGCGTTCACTCGCACGAACGCAACCGAGAACCTGGGCAAGATCGGCGGCAGTGTTCTGGCCGTGCTTTTGGGCACGGTTGCCATCGCCGCCGTGTTCGGTTGGGCAACCATCGCGTTCTCCGGTTTGGCCGGTGCCGATTTCACGCAGGGCACGGTCGATGCAACGAAACTCGATGCTCTTGAAACGCGTCAGGCCAAAGCGGCTGCTCAAACTATCCCGCAGACCCTTCTTTCGTTCATCCCCACCAACATCTTCGCCGACCTTGCGGGCGGTCGCTCCACGTCGACCATTGCTGTCGTCGTCTTCGCTGCCATTGTCGGTGTCGCGTATTTGAAGCTGCGCGACCGCGATGACAAGCAGGCTTCTTTCTTCAAGGACCTCATCGACAGTCTGTACGGCATTATCATGTGCATCGTCAACATGGTTGTCGGTCTTACCCCGTACGGTGTTCTTGCTCTTATCACCAACGTTTTGGCTACCAGCGACTTCGCAGCCATCCTCGACCTTGGCAAGTTCATCATTTTCTCGTATGTCGCCATCATCGCCATGTTCTTGGTTCACTTGCTTATCGTTGCAGGCAACCGTCTGAGCCCGCTGACCTACGTGAGAAAGGTCTTCCCGGTGCTCAGTTTCGCGTTCGTCTCGCGTACCAGCGCAGGCGCAATGCCTCTGAACATCGAGACTCAGTCAAAGGCTTTGGGCGTTGACGCCCCGACCGCCAACTTCGCCGCAAGTTTCGGTATGTCCATCGGTCAGAATGGCTGCGCGGGCATTTATCCGGCCATGATGGCCACTCTCATTGCGCCGACCATCGGCATCGACGTCTTCGATCCCACGTGGGTCGTCGGCCTTATTGCCGTCATCGTCATCAGCTCCTTCGGTGTTGCCGGCGTGGGCGGTGGCGCAACGTTCGCCAGCCTTATCGTGCTGGGCACTATGGGCCTTCCCATCGAGATCGTCGGCCTCATGGCTTCGGTTGAGCCGCTTATCGACATGGGCCGTACCGCTCTTAACGTCAGCGACTCCATGGTTGCGGGCATCACTTCGTCGAACTTCACCGGAGGTCTGGATCGCCAGATGTATGCCGATCCCAACGCTCGCGTCAACGGCATCGAGGACTTGGGCGCTTAACACGCATGCAGCCTAGGTGCAGGCTTCCTGCGCGGGTTTGAAAATGCTGTTGCTTTTCGTGCGCGTTCCCGACAAGGGGAGCGCGCACGTTGTTATTTCTCGAGAAAATCTTTTTACTTTGCTCTTGCAATCTTGAAGAATTCCGTTATCTTGAGATCGTTTGTCTATCAATGAGAATGGATTGGGAAAGAATGGCAAAGGAAAAAGCAAAAGCTTCCGACATGAAGCACTATTCGGGTTTGGCCGTTTTCTCGGCTGCCGTTGGTCATGCGCTTGACGGCCTTGACCTGATGATCCTCGGCTTCGCGATGTCGGGCATCATGACGACGTTCGCAGTCGATCAGACTACGGCGTCCACGCTGACCACCATCACGCTTGCAGGCGCGTTCCTGGGCGGCTTGGTCTTCGGTCATTTCGCGGACAAGTTCGGCCGCATCAAGGTGCTCACGTACTCGATTATCTTCTTCGGTGTGTTCACCCTGGGCTGCGCGTTCGCGCCGACTTTCGAGATTCTGGCTCTTTGCCGCTTCTTTTCCGGCATCGGCATCGGCGCTGAGTTCGGTATCGGCATGGCAATTGCAGCTGAGGCTTCCAGCCCTCAGAACCGCGCAAAGGCAACCTCCGGCGTTGGCTTGGGCTTCCAGGTTGGCGTTCTTGCCGCTTCGCTCATGAGCGCCCCGGTTCTTCTGAACTTCGGTTGGCAGGGTCTGTTCGTGGTTGGCTTCATCCCCGCGATCATCGCCATCATCATCCGTGCGTTCGTTCCTGAGCCTCCGATCTTCGAGGAGCACAAGGCTTCCGGCAAACAGCATGGTAAGATCTCCGACCTGTTCAACTCGCCGGAGCGTATCAAGTTCTCCATTGTCATCATCGTTCTGTGCACCGTTCAGAACGCCGGCTACTTCGGCATCATGACGTGGCTTCCAAAGTACCTGAACTCCGAGCTGGGCCTGAGCCTGACCTCCACTGGTCTTTGGACCGCAGTCACCGTTGTCGGCATGATGATCGGCATCTCCGTGTTCGGTTGGCTTGCCGACCGCGCTGGCCGTCGTCCCGCATTCTGGACCTTCCAGATCGGCGCTGCAGCCATGGTCATCATCTACAGTCAGCTGAAGGATCCGACTGCGCTTCTGTTCGGCGGCTTCTTCATGGGCATGTTCGCTAATGGCATGATTGGCGGCTATGGCACCCTCATTGCTGAGCTCTATCCGACCGAGCTCCGCGCGACCGCTCAGACCGCTCTGTACAACACCGGCCGCTTCATCGGCGGCGGCGCTGGCCCGGTTGTCATTGCTGCAATCGCTACGGGCAGCGGTTTTGCATTCGCCATTGGCTGCGTTGCCTGCATCTATGCCGTTGCGTTCATCGCCATGTTCTTCGTGCCCGACAAGAAGGGCCAGGCTCTGGAGTAGGACGCTGCATTCGTAGGTGTGCTTTCAAACGAAAAAGAACCTCGCGATCTTGATCGCGGGGTTCTTTTGGTTTACGGGGTCGTTATTCGTTTACGCTTCAAGCAGCTTGGCCGTCAGGCGGGCGCAACGATGTGCCGATTCGTCTTCAAAGGTGCGGTAGTCAACCGTGGAGGTGCCATCGGCCTTGTCGGAAATGGCGCGTACGATGGCGCAGGGCACGCTGGAAAGGTAGCATGCTTGGGCGATGGCGGCGCCTTCCATCTCGCAGCAACGCGCATCGAAGGTGGTGGTGATGCGGTCTTTCTCGGCAGCATCGCGAACGAAGCGGTCGCCCGAGGCTATGCGGCCGGAATGGGCGGTCGTACCGATTTCTTCCGCGGCTTTCGCAAGGGCGTCTTGAAGTGTTTTGCTGGCAGGGAGGAAAACAGGTTCGATACCAGGGGTTTGACCGGGCTTGTAGCCAAGGTTCTCGACGTCCATCAGATGATTGACGGCGTCGGTGGCAATCACGATGTCGCCGATTTCGATGCTGTTGTCCAAGGATCCGGCAACGCCGGTGTTCACGATGGCGGTAACTTTGAATCGATCGATGAGGATCTCGGCGCAGATTGCGGCGTTGACCATTCCCACGCCGCATTTCACGACGATGGCATGCGATCCTTCGATGGTGCCTTTCATGAATTCCATGCCGGCTGCAACCACCGTTTCGATTTCTCCCGATTCCAGCATCATTTGCTTGAGCAGGGAGACTTCGATATCCATTGCTCCGATGATGCCGATTGGTGCGTTCTCGGTGAATTCCATGTTGCGGGACCTTTCGGTTCAGATGTTCCAACTTTCTAGCAAGCTGAATGGTTTATGCTCAGTAGTGATACATGATACGACCTGCATCGATCGAACGGGACCTACATCCATGACTAAAACTGTTTGCGCCGAGAGCGCAGATGAAGAGCTGCGCTCGAATACCGATGGCAATGCCATGCAACGCGCCGATTCCTCAATGCGAAAGAAGGACGGTGACAAGCTTGCCAACTATTTGACTATGATCGGCCATTTGTGTTGTGACGTGAATCAAGGTGCGCTCACGGCCCTTCTTCCGTTTCTTGTTGCAGGAAACGGCTATTCTTACACCGACGTTGCAATCATGCTTTTCGTGTCTAATATTTCTTCAGCTGTCATTCAGCCTCTGTTCGGTTGGATTGGCGATAAGAAGGCGTGCCCGTGGTTTATGGCGCTTGGTGTGTTCATGGCTGGTTTTGGTATCGCCAACATCGGCTATGCGGATTCTTACGCCAGCGTTTTGCTATTCTCTATTATTACCGGCACAGGTGCTGCAGTATTCCATCCCGAAGGCGGTCGCCTCGCAAATCTTGCGGCTGGCTCAAGGAAGGGCAATGGCATGAGCATCTTTGCTGTTGGCGGTAATGTCGGATTTTTCCTCGGACCGCTGCTGGTTGCTTTTTTCCTTTCGCTGTTTGGAATGCCTGGCACGATTGCGTTCATCGTGCCGTCGGCTGCCTGTTCTCTAATCCTGCTGCTCTTTAATAAGCGTTTCGTTGCTCTTGGCATTGCGCAGGTTGCTGCGGTTCAGTCCGAGGGCTTTGAGCCGCGCGAGCACTGGGGCATGTTCTGGCTGACCATGGGCGTTTTGTCTATCCGCTCGATCTTGAGCTACGGCTTCGTGTCATTCATTCCGCTGTTCCTGATGGGTGTGTTCGATCAGAGCGGGGGCGTGTGCTCGCTGGTAATCTCGCTGTTTGCCGTGACCGGTGCTGTCGCTACGCTTCTTTCGGGCAGGGTAGGTGAGTACTTGGGCTCAGGTAGGCTTTCTATTCTGTGTTTGTCTGCTTGCGTTGTTGGCGCATTGATATTCTCGTTCAACAGCGATCTGCTTCTTGCATTCGTCATAGCGATCGTTTTGTCCATTGGCGTCGACCTGTTTTATCCCTCAATGGTGGCTCAGGGCATGAGTTATGTTCCACGTCACCTTGGCACTGCTTCGGGCATGACGTACGGTGTCGCGTTCGCGGTTGGCGGCGCTTTCGAGCCCGTTTTGGGCTTGACGGGCGATGCGTACGGCCTTGTTACCGTGATGCTGCTTTTAACCGTGCTCGGTGTGCTGGGCGTCGTTTTAGCGGTGATCCTTCGTCGTAAGCACGTCGCATTGCGTGAATGGCAGGTGTAAACCTGCTTTTTCTTCTGACTTCACAATTCCTCCAAATGCGCTAAACTTATTCACCATACGAGCGGGTCGGTTGACGCCACCTCGGCGTCCATCTCATCCCGCGTGAGCATGTTTTTAGGTCGCGAATCAGAAGGTTGGTGGTCATCATGGCAGCTCCTGCTCCCGAACATGTGAGAAACGTGGTCCTTGTCGGCCAAGACGGCGCTGGCAAGACATCGCTTGCTGAGGCGATGCTGCACGTCTCGGGTCGCACTCCTCGAATGGGGACGACTCATGACGGGAAATCGTACCTCGATTACGACGAGGAAGAGATCCGGCGCAAGTTCACCATCAGCACCTCCATTGCTCCCATTCCGTACGGCAATTACAAGATCAACCTTCTTGATACGTCGGGCCACCCCGATTTCATCGGCGACACCATCGCCACCATGTATGCCGCCGAAACGGCGCTCTTCGTGGTAGACGCCGTTGAAGGTCCGCAGGTCATGACCACCAAGTTGTGGCAGACCGCAGCCGACATGAAAATCTCTCGCGCAGTGTTCATCAATCATATTGACCGCGAGAACGCCAACTTCGACATTTCCATGGCTACGCTTCATGCACGTTTCGGTTCTCGTCTGGTTCCTCTTACCATCCCGATCGGTGTCCAGGAAGACTTCCAGGGCGTTGTCGACATCGTCCGCATGAAAGCCCGTTATTTCGACAAGGGCGGCATCGTCGAGCGTGTCGAGGATATCCCTGCCGAATACGCCGATGCTGCGCAGAACGCTCGTGAGCGCCTTGTCGACAACGTTGCCGAGGCCGATGAAGAGCTGATGATGAAGTACCTTGATGGCGAGCCTTTATCCCAGGAAGAGATCGAAGACCTGTTGGGCAAGGCCATCAATCAGGAGCTCATCGTTCCTGTTTACGTTGGTTCCACCATCATCAAGCAGGGCATTCAGGGCCTGATGGAAGACATTTGCACCTTCTTTCCGCACCCGCGTCAGCACTGCGCGTATGCTCTTGCCGACGATGCGGGCAAGATTTCCATCGACGAGACGGGCGAGCCTGCGGGTTTCGTGTTCAAGACGGTTGCCGACCAGTTCGTTGGCCGCTTGAGCTATGTCAAGGTTCTCTCTGGCGTGCTTGAGCCAGGTCAAGACCTTATTAACGCCCGTACGGGCAAGAAAGACAGGGTCGGCCATCTGTACATCATGATGGGCCAGGAGTCCAACGATGTTAAAAGCGCCAAGGCTGGCGACATCATCATCATTCCGAAGCTCACCGACACGCGTCCGGGCGATACGCTCTCGCTTTCCGGCAAGGTGAAGCTTGCTCCTATGCCCATTCCGATGCCGCAGTATCCTATCGCCATCGAGGCAGCGAACAAGAAGGAAGAGGACAAGCTTGGTGCCTTCCTTGCCCGTGTTGCTGAGAACGATCCTACGATCTTGGTTCGTCGCGACGAGGAAACTCACCAAACCGTTGTTACCGCTATGGGCGATGAGCAGATCAACACCATGCTGAACCGCCTGAAGAGCCAGGTTGGCATCGAGGTTAAGATCGTTCCCGTACGCGTTCCGTATCGCGAGACCATTCGCACGGTCGCCGAGGCTCAGGGACGTCATAAGAAGCAGACCGGCGGTTCTGGCCAGTTTGGCGATTGTTGGCTGCGTCTTGAACCGAATCCCGGTGGTGGTTACGAGTTCATTGACGAGATCGTCGGCGGCCATATCCCGCGTGCGTATATCCCTGCGGTTGACAAGGGTATCCGAGAAGCAATGGCCGAGGGCTTCCTTGCGGGCTATCCTATGGTTGACCTTAAGGCAGCCGTTTACGAGGGCAGCTATCATGCCGTTGACTCGAATGAAATGGCATTCAAGACGGCGGCTCGCATCGGCTTTCGCGCCGCATGCGAGAAAGCCCAGCCCGTCTTGCTTGAGCCTATGGCGAATCTTCGCGTAACGGTTCCCGAGGAATTCGCCGGCGCGGTGATGGGCGATATCTCTACCAGGCGCGGTCGCATCATCGGCACCGATTCCGCCGATCATGGCCAGACCGTCATCATTGTGCGCGTGCCGTATGCCGAGGTCATCACGTACACCCGCGACCTTCGTTCCATGACTCGCGGCAACGGCTCGTACGAGATTGAGGTTGAGGGCTACGAGCAGGCTCCGGCTGACGTTCAGAAGAAGATGGTCGAGGCGTATCAGGCTGCACGCGCCGAGGGCAACAAATAGGTCTTGCTGCTAGCTACGCAAGGTCGTTGTCTGTTGTCAGCGTTGCGCTTGGGCACGAAATCTTTCTTGAGGCACCCTATCATGTGATGGGGTGCCTTTCTTTTAGCCTATTGCAACTTTCTTGGGGCGATAACTAAAATGTATGCTATGGTGAACATCATGTGTCACAACTAACTGTGTTCGCCTAGACACACTTAGTTGAGCTTGTGCTCGATGTTCGGTAATCGGGCTATGAAGAGGGGTTTTCGTGTTCGATAAGAAGTTGCTTGCTTTGGCGCCTGGAGCGCTGCGCAATGTGGTCATTGCAGTTTTATTCATGTGGATAGGCCTTATTGGCGACATATTGCTGGTGCTGGGTGTGGTTGGGTTTCTATCTTTGGTTCTTGGCTCGGCTTTCATTTCTCCGCAGTTTGCCCTTCTTGCCTGCGTCGCTTCGCTCGTTTTAAAGGCGTTGTCCACGAAGGTTTCTTCTTCGTTCAAGTTCAAGGCAGCTTGCGATGTGAAGCGATCCCTTCGCGAGACGCTGTATCGAAAGTTGCTCCGAATGGGGCCTAGTTACACCAGGCATGTCAGCACGGCGGATGTCGTTCAAATGGCCGTTGACGGCACCGAGCAGCTGGAGTCGTATTCCGGTCAGTATCTGCCGCAGCTGATTTACTCGGTGGTGGCGCCTCTTACGTTGTTCCTGGTCATCGCACCGATTGATTTTGCAACGGCTTTGGTGTTGCTGGTGTTCGTTCCGATGATCCCTTTGATCATCGGTGCTATCCAAGGTTTTGCCCGCAAGCTTTTGGGCAGTTATCTTGATGAGTACGTGACGCTTGGCGACGGATTCCTTGAGAACCTGCAGGGTCTTTCGACACTTAAGATTTACCGAAGCGACTCGTTGCGTCATAAGGCTATGGATGAGGAATTGGAACGCTTTCGCGTGGTGACCATGAAGGTGCTGCGCATGCAGCTCAATTCCATCATCGTGATGGACGTCGTGGCGCTTGGCGGTGCGGCTGCGGGAATGATCGTGTGCTTGTTCGCGTTGTCTGCCGGCAAAGTGACGATGCTTCAGTTGCTGTTCGTTGCTCTAGTTTCCTCGAGCTTCTTCGTCCCCATGCGTCAGCTCGGCTCGTTCTTTCATGTCGCAATGAATGGCATGGCTTCTTCTCGGCGTATCTTCAACATGCTTGAGCTTCCCGAATCTTCGGGGAAGGTGGCTCGCGTATCGTGCGATTGCCGGCCCGTCATGCAGGGCGTTTCGTATTCGTACGACGATCGAAACGATGTGCTTCATGACGTTGATCTGGTGGTTCCCGATAAGGGGTTGGTTGGAATCGTCGGAGCCAGCGGAAGCGGGAAATCGACGATCGCCATGCTGCTTACCGGTGCGGATGATTCTTATAAGGGATCGATCCGCTGCGGCAATGACGAGCTTCGCGAAATCGCTGCTGACAGCTTGAGCGATTTGGTGACTTATGTTGGATTGAACGCGTACTTGTTCCGCGGCAGCGTGCGCGACAACCTGCTTTTAGCGAAAGCCGATGCCAGTGACGACGAGATGTGGCGGGTGCTTGATGAATGCGCGCTCGGTGCGTTTCTTCGCGAGCAGGAGGGTTTGGACACGCAACTAGAAGGCGAAGCCGCGAACTTGTCAGGAGGGCAGCGGCAGCGGCTTTCATTAGCGCGGGCGCTCCTTCACGATACGCCGATCTTCATTTTCGACGAGGCCACGAGCAACATCGACGTCGAAAGCGAGGAGACTATCATGGCGGTTGTTGGGCGCTTGTCTCGGAACCATGCGGTGATCTGCATTTCTCATCGACTTGCCAACGTGGTTGACGCGGGCGTCGTTTACGCGATCGATCGCGGATCGGTTGCGGGGCGCGGTACGCACGAGCAGCTTCTTGAACGCTGCGAGACCTATCGCAAGCTTTGGGAGCAGCAATCTGAACTGGAGGCGTTCAGGATCGCTCCAATCGATGGGCAGACCGCAAAAGGAGGTGAGCGCGCATGAAGCGCAGTGGGTTCGCTGTTATGAAACGGATGATCGGCCTGGTGAAACCCTTGGCTGGATACATGGCTCTTGCCGTCACGTCGGGGGCCGTAGGACATCTGTGCGCGACGTTCCTTCCTGTTATCGCTGTATGGGTGGCTTGCGATATTGCGGCGGGGAAGTTCGCGTTCACGCTGTCGGGTGCTGCGGTCGCTTTGGTGGTAATCGCGATCCTTCGTGGCGTTCTTCACTATGTCGAGCAGACCTGCAATCATTACATCGCGTTCACACTGCTCGCAACTATTCGCAGCAGGGTTTTCGGAGCCCTTCGCAAGCTTGCTCCTGCAAAGCTTGCCGGAGCCGATAAGGGCGATTTGATTTCGCGTCAGACAGCCGATATCGAGCTTCTCGAGGTGTTTTACGCTCACACGATCTCGCCGGTTTGCATCGCGATTATAACCAGCGTCTGCATGATCTTCTTTCTAGGTTCGTTGCATCCTGTTTTCGGGTTGGTGGCCCTTGCGGCTTATCTTGCGGTGGGCTTGCTCATGCCGTTGCTCATTAATAGGACAATGGGGGCCGTGGGGATTGAAAGCCGACAGATGGCGGGCGCGCTTTCCGGATGCGTGTTGGACAGCCTTCGCGGTTTGCGCGAAGTGCTGCAGTTCAATTCGGGTGAGGTGCGCGTGAGCGAGCTCAATCGTCTTTCCGATCGACTTGTTGCCGCGCAGAAACGCCAGAGCGACAAAGGGGCAACGGGCGCTGCCGCATCGAACGCGGTCGTGATTGCTTTTAGCGTCGCGCAGCTGATCGTGGGCGTTCTCTTGTTTCAACGGGGTATGGTTTCGGGTGAGGCGGTTATCGTTGGGACGGTGGCTTTGTTCAGTTCATTCGGCCCGACGGCGGCTCTTGCTGCGTTAGGATCGACCATGCAGGGCACGCTTGCCTCGGGTTCGCGCGTGCTTGATATTCTTGACGAGGAGCCAGTTGTCGTCGAGCAGGCGGACGGCGTCGATGTTTCTTTTGATGGTGCGGAAGCGCGCAATATCGATTTCTCATACGACGAAGAGCGGATTCTCGAAAACGTCTCCGCTGAGGTTCGTCCAGGTGAGATTCTTGGGATTGCCGGTAAAAGCGGCAGCGGAAAAAGCACATTGTGCAGGCTGTTCATGCGATTTTGGGATCCCGACTCCGGTGAGGTGCGCATCTCAGGCGAAGATCTTCGCGGCGTGAACACGGCTTCGCTTAGGGATAACGAGGCTCTTGTCGAGCAGGATACCTTCCTGTTTCACGATACTATCCGCGACAATCTGCTGATCGCCAAGCCAGATGCCAATCAATCTCAGATCGAGGCGGCGTGCAAGGCGGCCTCTATTCACGACTTCATCCTGACGCTCCCAAAGGGCTATGACACCATGGTCGGCGAATTGGGCGACACGCTTTCGGGTGGCGAGCGTCAGCGATTGGGTTTGGCGCGCGCGTTCCTTCACGATTCGCCGTTCCTGTTGCTTGATGAGCCAACCAGCAATCTCGATTCGCTCAATGAGGCTGCGATTTTGAGAAGCCTTGCCAACGAGCATGGCAAGCGCACAGTGATCCTGGTTTCTCATCGGGGGTCAACAATGGGCATTGTTGACCGTCTGATCAGCATGAACTTTGGTCGCGTGAGCTAATGACCCGATCGCTTTAAGGTAACCCCTGCACTATCCGATGCAAAAGCGTTAAAGTTGTCCCAACGTAGTTTGAAGGGTGCTGAGGAGCCGATGCGACGGTTCCTTGGTGCCGCATGCAGTCAAGCATGAAGAAACGAAAGGATAGGATCGATGAGCAAGAAAATCGCTGTGATCGCAGCCAACAGCCCTCTGGGCGCCCTATCGTCAAAGAGGCCGTCAAAAGGGGCGATGACGTGACGGTGTTCGTGCAGAATGAGAACACCACCATTGCTTCCAAGGTTGTCCAGAAGCAGTTCATGGATCTTACCAAGGAAGACCTTGCGGGCTTCGACGCAGTGGTTGATGCGGGCGGCGCTTGGACTGACGAGCTCCTGCCGAATCACTACGCAGCGCTTTTTCATTTTTGCGATTGCCTTTCTGGCACCGATGCAAAACTTGTCATCGTCGGTGGTGAGGGCACGTCTTACGACGACTCCACCTTGGCACGCTGGTTTGGCCAGGGCACCGTTCATGAGCACAACGAGTACAACGCCAATCGTGCGATCCTGACCAAGTGGTTTGGCAGCGATTTCTTCATGAGCGGCCTTGCTCCGTTGGCAGACGATGGTTTCACCGACTCTTTCGGCGATCGCCCCGCAAGCATGGAATCCGTGTTCGAGGGTTTGAAGAAGCGCAAGGACGTCAATTGGATTTACATGTCCCCGTCGTGCGACTTCACTGTTGCCGGCCAGTCGGTTGCAGCTTATGACGACTATGCCGTCGATGTTGTTGACGAGATCGAGTCGGGTATTCATTACCAGCAGCGCATCGGCGTGACGTGCGACTAACGGCATAACGCCATTCGGCAAACGGTAGGATCCCTTTCGATATCCGTCGATTCAGTGGCCGAAAGTGGAGTACAATCCAACTTGTAGGAGAAAGGCAGATGAAACGCAATACCTTATTGGGGCGTTTCTGATGCACAATCCGGGTTGTCCGGAAGAGGAAAGGAAAAGGCATGGCAAAGAAGATCGCAGTAATCGCCGCAAATGGTCACTATGGTCGCCCGATCGTCAAAGAGGCCATCAAGCGCGGTAACGACGTGACTGTGTTCGTTGTCAATGACAACACCACTGTTACCTCTCAGGTCGTTAAGAAGGAGCCGATGGATCTTACCAAGGAAGATCTGGCTGGCTTTGACGTGGTTATTGATGCCAACGGCATTTGGGCAGATCAGCTTATCGCCAAGCATTTCAAGTATGTCATGCATGTGTGCGATTTGGTTGCCGGCACCGACGCTAAGTTCCTTATCGTTGGCGGCGAGGGCAACTGGCAGGGCGATCCCACCGCAGCTCGTTACTTCGGCGAGGGCGTCGAGCATGTTCACGACGAGTACAGCAAGGAAGCCATCCTTACTCGCTGGTTCGGTGCCAAGTCGCTTAAGGCTGCTGAAAGCGCTGCCGATGGTGGTTTTACCGGCTACTCAGCTTTGACCGCTCATTCTATGGAGGATGTGTTCGCCGGCTTGCGCCTGCGTAAGGACTGCAACTGGATTTACATGTCCCCCAGCTGCACCTTCAAGGTTGACGGCTATGACGTTAAGCCTTACGACGATTATGCAACCGACATCGTTGACGAGGCTGAGTCCGGTATTCACTACCAGCAGCGCGTTGGTGCTACCTGCGAGTAGACGGCATCGCATACCGATTGTTGAAAATCCTGCCCGCAATGAGCGGGCAGGATTTTTTCGTGTCCGAAGGTTTACGAAAAGGAAAAGCCGGCACTTTGGGTAAGTGCCGGCTGAAAGCGAGTGCGACTTAATCGCGCGTGAGCTTGCGATGGATACGGTGCGGCTTCGAAGCCTCGGCACCCAGGCGTTCGATGCGGTTCTTTTGGTAATCGGCGAAGTTTCCTTCGTACCAGTACCACGCACCAGGGTTTTCGTCGGTGCCTTCCCATGCAAGGATATGGGTGGCAATGCGGTCGAGGAACCAGCGGTCGTGGCTGGTGATGACGGCGCAGCCAGGGAACTTGAGCAGTGCTTCCTCCAAGCTTTCCATGGTCTCGGTGTCGAGGTCGTTGGTGGGCTCGTCAAGAAGCAGTAGGTTTCCGCCCTGAGAAAGCGTAAGGGCGAGGTTCAGGCGGTTTCGTTCGCCGCCGGAGAGCACGTTGGCGGGCTTCTGCTGATCGGAGCCCTTGAATCCGAATGCAGCAACGTAGGCGCGGCTAGGAACCTCGGTTTCGCCAACCATCATGTGATCAAGGCCGCCGGAAACGACTTCCCAGACATTCTTGTCGCCGTCAAGGCCGGCGCGCATCTGGTCGACGTAGGAGATCTTCGCGGTTTCGCCGATTTCAAGCGAACCCGAGGTGGGCTGCTCAAGGCCGACGATCATCTTGAACAAGGTAGACTTGCCAACGCCGTTCGGGCCAATGACGCCGACGATGCCGTTGCGCGGCAAATCGAAGGACAGGTCGTCAATGAGAACACGGTCGCCGAAAGCCTTGTGCAGGTGTTCGGCGGTAATGACTTTCGATCCCAGACGCGGACCGACGGGGATGTTGATCTCGGTGTAGTCGACGTTGCGCTTCTGGGCCTCGGCTTCGGATGCCATGCGCTCGTAAGCCTCAAGACGAGCTTTGTTCTTTGCTTGACGGGCTTTCGGGGAGCTGCGGACCCATTCCAGTTCGGACTTCATTTTCTTGGCGCGACGCTGATCTTGCTGTCCTTGGGACTCCAGACGTGCGGCCTTGGTCTCGAGGTACGTGGAGTAGTTGCCCTTGTAGGGGTAAAGAGTACCGCGGTCGACTTCGCAGATCCACTCGGCGACGTTGTCCAAGAAGTAACGGTCGTGGGTGACGGCCAGGACGGCGCCCTGGTAGTTCTTCAGGAACTGCTCGAGCCACAGAACGCTCTCGGCGTCGAGGTGGTTGGTAGGCTCGTCAAGAAGAAGCAGGTCAGGGGCTTCAAGAAGAAGTTTGCACAGAGCGACGCGCCTGCGCTCGCCGCCGGAAAGATGATCGACCATCTCGTCGGGGTCGGGGCACTGAAGCGCGTCCATTGCCTGGGAAAGCTGGCTGTCCAAATCCCAGCCGTTAGCTGCATCGATTTCGTCCTGCAGGCGGCCCATTTCCTCCATCAGCGCATCGAAGTCGGCGTCGGGATTGCCCATTTCGCCGGAAATCTCGTTGAAGCGGGCGATTTTCGCGATGGTGTCGGCGAATGCCATCTCCACATTTTCCTTAACGGTTTTGGTGTCGTCCAGCGGCGGCTCCTGAAGCAGGATGCCAACCGAGTAGCCTGGCGTGAGCTTTGCATCGCCGTTGGAAACCTCTTCGATGCCCGCCATGATTTTGAGCAGGGTGGACTTGCCCATGCCGTTGGGGCCTACGACGCCGATTTTAGCGCCAGGGTAGAAGGCCATCGTGACATCATCAAGGATGACTTTGTCGCCATGAGCCTTGCGCGCCTTGTGCATTTGGTAGATGAACTCTGCCATGTGATCTCCTGATTGTTCGATAACCGTGTTGAAGCGGTATGAATGCAGTTCATCTATTCTATCAGCTTGCGTGGTTGTTTGGTTTCGGGTTTACCTCAAGCGCGGCAAGCTGATATCCTAAGAAGGCGAAAACATCGTTTGTCGCCGGCACCCCGGCGTAGTTCGAAGGAGATGGCCATGGCTGAAGAGCCACGTGAGAATCCCGGTATGCCCGAGGGCGAAGTTGGAAGCGCGATGCTCGACCGCATGAACGGCGGCACGCACGAGCAGCTTGCCAATTGGGCATTCCAGTATGTCCAGTTCAGCGATGACATGGAGTATGCTCTTGATATTGGATGCGGCGGCGGCGCCAATGTCGCGCGCCTTCTTGACCGCATTCCTTTCGGCGAGGTCGTCGGCATCGATCCGTCGCCTCTTTCGGTTCAGAAGTCCATCGAGTATAACGCTAAGGCTGTTGAAGAGGGACGCGTAACCATCCAGCAGGCCGAGGCTGCCGACATGTCTGCGCTTCCCAACAGCGCTTTCGATGTCGTTACCGCTTTCGAGACCATCTACTTTTGGAAAGATGTCCCGGCAGCTCTTGAAGAGATCAAAAGGGTCATGCTCCCCGGTGGCACGCTGCTTATCTGCAACGAGGCCGATGGCTCCGATTCGGATCATTACTTTATGGCAATGCGCACTCCGGGTATGACCATCTACACCCCGCGTGAGCTCGACGCTCTTTTGTGCGACGCCGGCTTCAAGAGGATCCAGATCTACGATGATGTGAAATCCGGTCATGTATGCGTTACTGCAAAGAAGCCGAAGATGCCGGAGAAGCTCTAAGTTCAACTTCATTGACATGGTGTTGCTTTTGGCACACGACATGTACGGAAAACGCCCGATTCGCAGTAAGTGCGAGTCGGGCGTTTGCATTGGAACGGTTTGCGATTTGGCAGGGAGGTGCTTCCTGAAAAATGCGTGCAGATGCGAATTAGTGCTGGCAGGCGGTGGAAGGGTCCATCAGGAAAACTTCACCAGCAATGAACTTCTTGACGACATCGCCAACGATAGGGGTTTCGGTTTCAGCGAAAACCTTGATGCCAGCCTGGGTGAAGCGCATCAGCGGAGGGGTGCCCATGCCAACGGCAAGGATGGCGTCGATGCCAAGGGTCATGGCGTAATCGATGACGCCGCCGCAGCCATACTGGTCATGGTCGACGTTCTTAACGGCCTCGACGTTGGCGATGTTCATGTCATTGTCGAATTCGACGATGGTGAAGTACGGGCTGTGGCCGAAGTGACCGCTGCGGACGCTTTCGAGCATCTGGTTGGTTTCGCTGGGGATTGCGAGCTTCATGATTCTCGTCCTCTCTGAAATCAAGCCGTGCTTGCAGCTTCAAGCACGGCTTAGTCAATGTATCGTCCAAATGATATCAAGGCTTTTGGTTTTGGGAACACCAAAACGCTTCGTTTTCGATATCAGGTTAATAAATAGTAGTCTTGAGCTGCGAAAAAGCGAATCGAAGAAGCGAGGATCCGGTAGATCGTCATTTGGTATGAACGGATGAGGGGTATTTGCTTGGGCGTTGTTTATCGTTTGTCACGATATCGCTGGCTGCTTTCGGGTATGCTTTAGAGGTTTGATCGAATGAGGCGCGGCAACCTGCAGTAGGCGACCGCGAAATCACGAAAGGAAACTCATGAGCAACGACGGCAAGAAGGTTTCTGTCCACTATACCGGCACGCTTGACGACGGCACCAAGTTCGATTCGTCTCTCGACCATGGCGCTCCGCTCGACTTCACTTGCGGCGCCGGCCAGATGATCCCCGGCTTCGACGAGGCTGTTAAGAACATGGAGGTTGGCCAGACCCTTACGGTTCATCTTGAGCCTGCTCAGGCTTACGGCGAGTCCGACCCTGCTGCTATCCAGACCATCCGCATCGAGTCTCTTCCCGGTTCCGAGAACCTCACCGTTGGCGAGAAGGTCATGCTTGCAGGTCCTAACGGCTTCCCGTTCCAGGCTTTGGTCGTTGACAAGACCGACACCGAGATCACCTTCGATATGAATCACGAGCTGGCAGGTAAGGCTCTCAATTTCGAGATCACCCTTCTGAGCGCCGAGTAATCGGTTTTTCTTTCGAAAAGAATTCTGCTTAGTTATCTTGGCGGGAATGAAAAACAAGGCTGCGATCAAATGATCGCAGCCTTGTTTGCTTTATGGGTTGGACAAGCCAGCGCGAGTCTTAAAGAATATGAGCGCGCAGATAATCGCCGTCGTGTGCGGAAAGATACGCAGGGGCGATGTCGAACACCGTGTTGCAGCCTGTTTTACCCTCGGCAGCCAAACGCGCGATGGCGCGAGCGAAGCACAAGAGGACGCTGGAGGTGAATTCAGGGTTCGAACCAAGCTTCAGCGAGTACTCGATCACATGCTTGCGGCCCGATGCGGTTTCGCCGGAGCGAAGCACGAATCCACCGTGGGGGAGCTCCTTGTGATCGCGGTCAAGCTCTTCCTGAGAGATGAAGTTGACCGTGGTGTCGTACTCGTCGAAGTAGTTGGGCATGGCCTTGATTTGCTCTTCGACAGCAGCGGCGTCGGCGCCGTCTTCCAGCACGACCCAGCATTCGCGGGTATGCATCTCGCGCGCGGTGAACTCAGGGTTGTCGCCCGAACGAGCACCTTCAAGGGCTGCGGGGACGGGGTTGGTGTACTGGCGAGCGTCAGCGACGCCGTCGATACGACGAATGGCGTCGGAGTGACCCTGGCTTACGCCGCGACCCCAGAAGGTGTAGTCCTTTCCATTGGGAAGGAAGGTGTTGCCGTACAGGCGGTTCAAGCTGAACAGGCCCGGATCCCATCCGCACGAGATAAGAGCGCACGTAGCGCCCTGCTTCGCCGCGGCATCAACTGCAGCGAAGTGCTCGGGGATGTTGTGATGCGTGTCGAAGCTGTCGACGACATTGTACCACTGCGCGAAGTGCGGGGTCTGTTTAGGCAGGTCGGTTGCGCTGCCGCCGCAGATCATGAGGACGTCGAACTCTCCCTTGGCGTTTCCGTCCTCGAGCTGCGAAGCAGGCCTGACGTCGGCGTTGCTTGCGATCTTCACCGTAGATGGGTCGCGGCGGGTGTACACCGCGACCAGTTTCATATCATCGTTCTGCGTAACAGCCATTTCAATGCCGCGGCCAAGGTTGCCGTAGCCAAGGATGGCGATTTTGATTGCAGTCATCTTCGATCCTTATCAGTTGGAAACCGATGTTTATTTACGAGCGGGCGCTTCGGGGTACTCGAGGTCATCGAACATGTCGAAATCGCCGTCCTCGCCGATTTCGGTGTCGCCCTCTTCGGGGGTGGTGAAATCGGAGTAGTCGGCAGGTGCCATGTTCGCGAGGGTGGAGGTGTCGACTTCCTTGATGGTGTCGTCACGGAAGACGTCGCGGTTGAGCATGCCGACCATGTTTGCAAGAGCGGTGGTGCAAACTGCGTCGCCGGTGATGTTGATGGCGGTACGGCCCATATCGAGGATACGGTCGATGCCCATGATCATGGCAACGCCCTCAACAGGCAGGCCGACAGAAGCGAAAACCATGGTGAGCATGATGGTGCCAACGCCTGGGACGCCAGCAGTGCCGATGGAGGCGACGGTAGCGGTGACGACGACGGTGACCAGTTGGGAAGCGTTCAGGTCGATGCCGAATGCCTGAGCGGCGAAGACAACGGCGACACCCTGCATGATAGCGGTGCCGTTCATGTTGATGGTTGCGCCCAGCGGAATGGTGAACGAGGAAATCTTGGGATCGACGCCGACGCGCTTGTTCAGGGTCTCCATGTTCAGCGGAATGGTGGCGTTGGAAGAGCTGGTGGAGAAGGCGAAGACCATGACCGGCCAGAACTTCTTAAGGAAGTGCATTGGGTTCAGACGCGTGAAGACGAAGAGGATAAGGGTGTAGACCACGAACAGCATGATCAGAAGACCAAGGTAGGTGGTCAGAATGAAGTTGATCATCGGGAGGATGCCGCTGATGCCCAGATTCGCGAAGGTGCGCGAGATCAGGCAGAAGATGCCGATGGGGGCAACCTTCAGGATCATGGAGATCATGGCCATCATGATGGCATTGAATTGGGTGAAGAAGCGGTTGACGGTGGCAACCTTGCGACCCAGCGTGCCCAGCAGGAAACCCAAGATCAATGCGAAGAAGATGATCTGGAGCATGGTGCCGTTGGCCAGTGCTGCAAAGATGTTGGTGGGGATGATGTTCAGCAGCGTGGTTTTGAAGTCCTGGTTCTCGGCTGCCTTAGGCTGAACCTGGGTGATGGAGTTCATATCCAAGCCGACGCCGGGGTTGGTGATGTTGGCAAGCACCAGTGCGATGACGATGGCCAAAGCGGTGGTCAGCAGGTACATGATGATGGTGCCGCCGCCAACCTTGCCGAGCATCTTCGGGTCGCTCATGGATGCGGCGCCGCAGACAATGGAGCAGAACACCAGCGGGGCGACGAGCATCTGCATCAAGCGGATGAAGCCTTGTCCGAAGACATAGAAGATGCCCTCGATGAGGAAGTTGTCAACGGGGGACTTGTCGGGGACGACCTGGTTCAAGATCAGGCCGCAGACGATGCCGGCTGCAAGCGAGATCAGGATCCACGTAGTGAGTCCTAGCTTCTTTTTCTCTGTACCGTTTCCGGCAGCAGAGCCTTTTGCTGATTGGGTCACAGTAAACCTCCTTTTGTTTACTAAAGTCAAACTCCAAAAGTATTGCACGCTCATCACATGTGGTTGATTTCCATTTTGTTAACGGGTCGTAATAATCCGCGAAATGGCTTGTCAGAAGCGTGTCCAGGCTATTTTCGGAGCACAATTCCGCGTTCCTCTTTCTGCTTATGCGTGGATTTGGTTTCGGCTTGGTGGCGAACGCGAAGCTAAACGTGACCGCCCGTATACTTTCATTGGCGAAAACGACGATTTTGGCGCCAGGTTGGCCGTACAAAACGATGGGCGCTTCATATATATAGAGGTATTGATTTGACTGACGAGAACCAAAACGAACCGCGCTTCCCGCACAAACGGGGAGAGGGTCTTGCCGCGAAGGGTGAGGCAGGCCGCGCGCGCCCTCTGGGGGATACTCAGCCCATCACGCCCGATGGGCATTCGCGTGGCGCTTTCGGCGGGCTGCTTCGCAAAGCCGATCAGTTCGAGGCCAAGCGTCAAGCCCGTGCGCGTCGCGAGCCCGGTCGTGTTCGCAAGTTCATCTACGCGTGGTTCGATCGCTTGACCGGTGCTGTGGCAGATGGCGGCTTGTCTCAGGCTGATGCCGAGTTCGAGGCGCATCGCACCTCGCGCGACTACATTTGGAACACCATTGGATTCATGGCATGGGGAACCATTTTCCCCATTCTCACTATCGTGGTCACTCAGCTTGCCGGCGTCGAGCAGGCCGGTATGTTCTCGCTTGCCTTCGTTATGGCGTTCTTGTTGTACTTCATGGGCATTTACGGCGTTCGAACGTACCAGGTCAGCGACTTGAACGGTACGCATTCATTTGCCGATTACCAGGTCCAGCGCCTCGCCTCTGTTGTTTTGATGCTTGCAGTCGGGCATCTGTACTGCCAGTTTCGCGGGTATTCAGGCGTCATGCTCACGATGTGCATGGGGCTCACGTTCTATCGCGCCGTCGATGCTATGGCGGAGGTATACGAAGGGCGATTGCAGCAGGTAGATAAGCTGTATCTGGCAGGAATCTCGTTGACCATCAGATCGGTGGTCGCGCTTGTCGCTTTTTCCCTGACGTTGCTGATCACCCGCGACGTCGGCATTGCGTCTATCGCGATGGCTATCGGCGCTGCTGTCACGTTCGCCTTGGTTACCTTTCCGCTCGCTTTGCTTGAAACGCCGCCTTCGTCTCCGTTTTCCCTTAAGAGCATCTCTTCCATTTTCAAGTCGTGCTTCCCGTTGTTCGTTGCGTTGTTCATGTTCAATTTGGTTGACAACGTGCCGAAGTTCGTGATGGAGGGCGTGCTGAGTTACGACAATCAGCTGTATTTCAACGCGATGTACTTTCCGTCGCAGGCGGTTCTTCTCGCGGCGGGTTTCGTGTACAAGCCTTTGCTCGTTCGCATGGCGAAGACCTGGGCCGACCCGGCGAAAAGGAAGAAGTTCGACCTGTTCATCATGGCGATGAGCGCGGTTATCGTCGCCATCACGGTGGGAACCATCGTGATCGTGGCTTGGATCGGCATTCCTCTTATGAACTTCCTATACGGCTTGGAATTCGATGATTATCGGTCGATCTTCTACGTGATGATCGTGGCCGGCGGCTTTACCGCGGTCATTGAATTCTTCTACCAGGTCATCACTATTCTACGCAGGCAGAAGGTGGTTACCGAGCTGTATCTGATCACGTTCGTGTTCTCGGTGGTTGTGCTTGTCGTTATGACGAACATCAGCGGCCTTGACGGCGCGGTGCTCGGTTATGCCGTCAGCATGGCTATCTTGGCGATCTTGCTGCTTCGTGAGTACATCAGCGCTCGCGTCAGCTTCAAACGTCACCCTGAAACAGACAACACCACGTCGTTCGAGCCTCTTTCGGCTGAAGACAGCAGCGTGCAGCCTGTTTCGGGTATGGACGCGCGCCATGGCGTATACGATCGTGCCGCCCAGGTCACACAGGCACTTGCTCCGGTGGGCGACCGCTCTTCCGGTTCCCGAACGAAGCCGGAAGAGGTTCGTTATGGTGCCTCGGTGCCTGATCGTTCGGGAAGACATGTGCGCAACCGCGATCAGGGGGGTGCGCAGCATCAAACCCGCGCGCAGGCTGAAGCGCGCAGACGCAATGTAAGCCATTCCCGTCAAGGCGGCCAACATGGCCGTCGCGATCGGTAGCAAGTCAATTTGGGTGTTTCGCGATCCGAGGCGCTTTGGCTGTGTATAGGAAAGCAAGGTGTTTGCAATATGATGGATAGGCTTCGAGCATGGCTCGTTACTTCGATGGTGGGACGTTATGGCGCCGACCAGTTCAATTACTTCCTTATTGGCGCCTCTATCGTCTTCATCGTGCTGTCGATGTTCGGCTTTCCTTTCTTCAGCACGCTGAGCTTCGTGTTTCTGATGCTAGCTGTTGTGCGCATGTTCTCGCGGAATCATTCCGCTCGCGCGGCCGAGAACGAGAAGTATCTCAGCATGAGTGAGAAGCCGCGCGAATGGTGGCGCAAAGTCAACGTCCGTTGGGTCAACCGCAAAACAACCGCCTATGTGAAGTGCCCGTCATGCGGCAAGACGTTCACGCTTCCCAAAGGCAAAGGCAAGATTCGTGCCACGTGCCCGTATTGCCACGAAGCTTCCGTCCATAACGTGTAGAAAAGGCTGACGGCTGCATGTTCGGGTTCGTCACGATCAGCGACAACGACCTATCCGATTCCGAGCGAGAACGCTATCGCTCGGTTTACTGCGGCGTATGCCGTGCGCTTAAGCGGCGATTCGGTCAGCTGCCGCGCTTCGCTTTGAATAACGACCTCACCTTCGTAGCTCTTCTGCTTATGTCTTTGTACGAACCCGAAGAGACCCCTGGCTTGGGAAGGTGCGCTGCTCACCCAGTTAAGCCGCGACTTTATATCGAAAGCGAGCTTGTCGACTACGCTGCCGACATGACCATCGTCATGGCATATCACAGCATGCTCGATAACTGGAACGACGATCGCTCGTATCCGTCCCTTGCGTTTTCGAAGGTGTTGAAGGCCGGGTACGAGCGCGTTTGTGGGCGATACCCTCGTCAATGCAGCGCATGCGAGCGGGGTCTTGGCAACATTTCTCGAATCGAACGAGATCAGATGCAGGCTTTGCGCGATGTGAATGACAGCGAGTCAACGCTCTTGGACCCCGACGCGTGCGCGAATGAGTTCGGAGCTATCATGGCTGAAGTGCTTGTGTTCAAGGAAGACGAGTGGTCGGACGAGCTTTGGTCGTTCGGATTCGAGCTAGGGCGTTTCGTCTATCAGATGGATGCGGTGTACGATTTACCGAAGGATTTGGAATCGGGGTCGTACAATCCGTTCATGCAATCTGACCTCGATAACGATGAGCTGCGCATGCTCTTGATGAACCGAATGGCTGCGGTGGTTGATGTTTTCGAGCGACTTCCGCTTGTTCAAGACGTGCAAATACTACGAAGCGTATTATATGCGGGCGTTTGGGGACGACTCAACGCGCGTGACCAACATGATAAGGAAGCTTCGCAGAAGCGATCTTCTCACGACAAGCCTACGTGCAAGAACAAAGGAACCTTCAGTGGATAAAAGCCCCTACGAAATTCTTGGAGTGTCGCCCGATGCAAGCAAGGACGACATCAAGAAGGCGTATCGCAAAAAAGCTCGCGAGAACCACCCCGATCTCAACCCCAACGACCCACAGGCCGCTGAGCGAATGAATCAGGTCAACGAGGCGTACGATCGTCTGATGAACCCCGAGAAGTACGCAGCAGAGGATCGCAGACGTGCAGCATCTCAGCAAGGTGCAGGTGGCGCGGCATACGATCCGTTCGGCGGCAACGACTACTCCGGCACGGGCGGACAGAACTCGTCTGGGCAGGGCGGCTACCAGTATTCCTCCGACGGATCTTATGGCTGGTCATCCGAGACGTACACCTGGGAGGACATTTTCGGTTTCGGCTTCTCTGGTGGTGCCACGAACCCGCGCAACATTCACCCCGAAGCTAACGTGTACGACTCTTCCGAGGTGAAAGCGGCCATCGATCTTATCAACGCCGGCCGCCATAAGGAGGCTGCAGCCATTTTGGCCGACATCCCCTCTACGGGTCGTAATGCTCGCTGGTATTACCTGTCTTCGCTTGCGAACTATGGCGCCGGAAACGAGACGCTTGCTTACGAGCAGATTCGCCGCGCTTGCAAAATCGACCCGAACAACGCCGAGTACCGTCGGGCAATGCAGGGTTTTCAGCAGCCGGCTCAAACTTATCAACAAGAATCGCAGCAACGGGGCTTCTCTATGGGAACAACCTCGTGCGTTGAGTGTTGTTGCGGTTTGATGGTGCTGAACATGTGCATGAACTCGTGCCTTCGCATGGGGATGTACGGCGGCAACGTGTACGGAGCTGGTATCTACTGTTGATAATGTGCGGCAGCCGCGGTCGCGCTTGATTCGCTCGACTGCCGTTGGATTCGAATCAAGGAGTGCTTCATGGGTGCAACGATCGGAATCGATTTAGGAACGACTAACAGCTGCGTGGCCATCGTCGAGGGCGGACGCCCCGAGGTCATCGTCAATGCGGAGGGCGAGCGTACAACGCCAAGCGTGGTCGCGTTCTCCAAAAGCGGCGAGCGTTTGGTTGGCAATGTTGCGATTCGTCAGCAGGCAGTGAACCCCGATAGGACCATCTCGTCCGTTAAACGTCATATGGGTTCCGATTGGCGCGCGAACATCGATGGCAAGGCGTATTCTCCTCAAGAGATCTCGGCAATGGTTCTACGCAAGCTAAAGGGCGATGCCGAGCGTTTCCTTGGCAAGGACGTCACCGATGCCGTCATCACCGTTCCCGCATATTTCAACGACACCCAGCGTCAGGCCACGAAAGATGCTGGTCGCATCGCGGGCCTTAATGTTCTGCGCATCATCAACGAGCCGACTTCCGCAGCGCTGGCTTACGGGCTTGATCACGGCTCGCCTCAAAAAGTCATGGTGTACGACTTGGGAGGCGGCACGTTCGACGTTTCCATCATCGAGATAGGCGAGGGCGTTATCGAGGTTCTGGCAACTGCCGGCAACAACCACTTGGGTGGCGACGACTTCGACGAGCGTCTGTGCAAGCACTTGATCGCCGAGTTCAAACGAACCAGCGGCTTCGATGCCGAGCGCGATCCCATGGCCCATCAGCGCCTGAAAGAGGCTGCTCGCTCTGCGAAGGAGGAACTGTCCTCGCTTTCATCGACGCATGTTAACTTGCCGTTCTTGGCCCAGAACCAAAACGGTCCGCTTCATTTCGAATGCGAGGTCACCCGCGCCGAGTTCGATCGTATGACGGCTGATCTTGTCGAGCAAACCACCGAACCCGTCCAGCAGGCGCTAAACGATGCGGGCATCGCCGCAAGCGAATTGGGCCAGGTGCTCCTTGTCGGCGGATCTACGCGCATTCCCGCCGTTCAAGAGCATGTTCGCAAGCTGACGCGTCTTGAGCCCGCAAATTCCATCAACCCCGACGAATGCGTTGCACAGGGTGCTGCGATTCAAGGAGACACCCTGGCGAATGCAGCTGCGGGCAACTTGCTTGCGACGCGCGGCCAAGAGATCCTTCTTCTTGATGTCACGCCGCTGTCTCTTTCGATTGAAACCTTGGGCGGCGTTGCCACGCGCATCGTCGAGCGCAACACGACGCTTCCTGCTCATTATTCACAGGTGTTCACCACGGCTGCGGCATTCCAGTCCAGCGTTGAGATCCATGTTCTTCAGGGCGAGCGCCCCATGGCAAAGGACAACAAGACTATTGGTAAGTTCCGTCTGAAGGGCATTAAGCGTGCGATGGCCGGCGTGCCGAAGATCGAGGTCACGTTCGATATCGATGCGAACGGCATCCTCACCGTCTCTGCGCGTGACCAAGATACCGGCAAAGAACAGTCGATCACCATCACCGACGATGGTCGTATGTCCGATGCCGAGATCGAGGCGGCCATCCGCGATGCCGAGATGTATGCCGGTGAGGATCAAGCTCGTCGCGACAAGATGGAAGCCATTTCGAATGCGCAAAGGGTCGCCGGCGAAATGAACGCCCTTTACGGCAAGGTTCAAAAGCAGCTGGGTAAAGACGAGAAGAAGCAGATCAAGTCTGATTTGGCTATCGTCACTAAGATCGCGGGGAAGAAGATGGAGAAGCTTGGCGATGCCGACTTCGCCGAGTTGAGTTCCGCGAGCGCTCGTCTTGAGGAAACGGCGGCGCGATTGCGCTCTATGGAAGGGTAATTGTCGGGTCTTGCGTTGCGAAAAACGCTCATATGTGGCAAGATTCGGCGGGTAAACCTTGCCGGTTGAAACCCGGCGATAGAGGAGAGAGGCAGTTATATGACCGAGCAGCAGTTCAACATCACAGATGCGGCACGTGCTTATCGCGAGCAGATCAAGCCGAACACCGTCGGCTCCCTTTCGCGAACCGATCCCGAGATCGCGGCGATTATCGAGAACTTCGCGTTCGATCAGATCCCCAACGCCAGCGACCTTGACGATCGTCGTCGCTTCCTGTGCATTCTGGCCGGCCTTATGGGCACCCAGGCACGCGATACCTTCCAGCTGATGGTCGAGGGCGCGCTGAACTTCGGCGTTGATCCCGTCGAGATCAAGGAAGTCATCTACATGGGCGTTCCTTATCTGGGTCTTGGCCGTTCCATTCACTTCATCAAGACCGCTAATGAGGTATTCGATGCCAAGGGCATCGAGATGCCGCTTGAGTCTCAGCAGACCGTTTCCGGTGCCGAGCGTCTGACCGCTGGTAACAATATCCAGGCCCAGATTTACGGCGAGGGTATTCGTGAAAGCTGGATGATCGGACCTCAGGACCGCCGTTACCTCAACAAGCTTATTGCCGAGAACTGCTTCGGCGATTACTACACGCGCAACGGCCTTACCGTTACCGATCGCGAGATGGTTGCTTTCTGCTTCATCGTTGCTCAGGGCGGCGCTCATCCGCAGGCCATCAGCTATGCTATCGGCAACCTGAAGCTTGGCAACAGCAAGGAACTTCTGTACGACATCATGGTCAACCTGATCCCGTACATCGGCTATCCTCGCGTTCTCAATGGCATTGCCGCTATCGACAACGCAGGTGCTGTCATTCTTGAGGACGAGCAGGAGAAGCACGGTCAAAGCAAGTTCTAAGAACTGCAACGGCTTCTTAGCTTTAAAGGCCAACGGGCCAGGAGCGAGTGATCGTTCCTGGCCCGTTTTCATGCGCCGCGATTGTCTTCGTACCGGTGTTGATGGTGGGCTCGATGGTGCGGCGCGTCTTTCTCAGCTCTTGGCATATAGAGAAAATCGCGCCCCGACAGGGACGCGATTTCGAAATCTGAGGTGCGTTTCTGGTCTATTGCCGATTAGCCAAGAACCGACAGCAGCACTTTGATCAGCGGGTAGCCGATGAAGCTGTATGCAAGCCAGGTGAACACGCAAACCGGGATGCCGATGGACATGATGTCCTTTTGCGTGTAAAGCTCTTTGTTACCGTGCATCATTGCTGCATGCGGGGAAGCAGACGGGGTGAGCATGGCAACGAAGACCATAAGAACGACGCCCATGAACACCGGGGCGGGGTCGATGCCCAGCTGCTCGCTGAAGCCGACGACGATTGGAAGCAGGACGACTGCCATGGCTGCGTTGTTCGCGAAGTTGGTGATGATAAGCGAGACAAGAAGCATGATGCAGACGAACGCCCATTCGGGCTGGCCGCCCAGAAGCGGGTTGAGCACCTGGATGAGCCATTGGGAAACGCCGATGGTGGGCTTGGAGAGCATGCCTGCGGCGTAAACCGCAGAGGCGATCATGAAGAAGATACCCCAGTTGAAATGCTTGTAAGCGACCTCTTTGAAGTTCAGGATCGGCTTGCCGTCAACATGGATGATCAGACAAACGCCCACAAAGGCTGCGGTTACGCCAAGGATGCCGATGTAGTTGAGGACGTCGCAAACCGGGTTGCCCTTAACGAAGTTCGGAACAAGGGCGCAAACCAGATAAACCGGGATCATCCAGATATAGATCTTCTGAACAAGGTTCATCTTGGGCAGGGGCATCTGCTCTTCAACCATCTCAGGGGTGACGGTCTTCATCTTGGACACGTCGATGCGAAGAACGAACTTCATTACCAGCAGGTAGCAAGCCAGGATGAAGGTGGACATCAGGATGTCGGCTACGATGTAAGGCAGGTAAGGAATGGCCGTTCCTACGGTCTTGGTGAATGCGCTCAGGGGAACCAGCGGGGCGCCCTTGAAGGGCAGCAGAGGCTGGAACAGGGTGATGGCAAGGAACATGCCCACGAAGAAGAACTTCCAGACACGATCTTCTTTGGTGACGCCCATGATTTCCATGTTGCGCGTGGCGATAGGCCACATAAGGATCAACGCGATGAAAACGTTCAGCAAGCCCGAGATGACTGCGCAGGCAAGAAAGAAAAGCGCTATGTACGCATAGGGGCGACCAGTAAGGACCTTGCGGGTCAGAATGTACTTCGCGATGTACTTCGTGTCGCCAACCTGATCGATGGCGCCGAACAGGATCATCGCGAACAGGACCAGCAGTACCGTGTTGCTACCGACGGCCTGCAGCCAAACATCGTTGGAGCCGGCATCGCTCAGGCCGATTGCGCCCATAAGGACCAAACCGACGATAGAGGGCCACAACGTTTCAATCGTGGACCATGCGTAGATCATCATCAGGAACACGCCAAGCAGCTTCATTCCCAATGGGGTGATGGGCTCCGGGTTGGGCAGCACCCACATAAGTGCCAACAAGCCGAAGCTGATCGCGACATGTACGTAGTACAAGTCTTTCTTTTTCTTTTCTGCCATCTATTACTCCCTTCCTTTAGATCGACAGAGCCACCGCAACGTGACCGAAGCGATCATATAAAATTTAAAGATAATTCATATTTGACAGCATAGTAAGAAACATATTCGAAACATCAGAACAACATAAAACGTTCGGATGTTTCGAATAAACGAATAATAGCAAGCAAATAATCCTTGTACGTGGGGTTCTACGCGATGAAGAGCACGGCGCCTGAGGTAAGACCGCCGCCGAAACCGGACATGATTACGGCATCGCCCTCGTTAATACGGTCAGCGCGATATGCGTCGCAGAGGGCCATGAGCGCACTAGCGGCAGAGGTGTTGGCGGATTCGCCGATGGAAATCTGGAAGAGCGATTCGTCGCGCTTGATCTTCTTTGCGGCGTACTTGATGATGCGTTCGTTCGCTTGATGCGGAACGATGCAGGAAACGTCATCAAGGTTGAATTTAGCTCGATCGAGCACGGTGTTGATTGCTTCAGCAAGGGCATTTCCGGCGAATTTAAAGACAGCTTGCCCGTTCATGCCGATGAAGTCGGTGTCTTCGAAGGGCATGATGGCCGCATCAGCGGGTCCGAAGGGGAATGTTTCGTTGTTGAAGAGATTGGTGCGCCTGAGCGTCATGTCGACGTCGTCGGTGTTCTTCATGAACGTGCTGAGGATGCCCTTTTTGTTCTCATTCCATTCAAGCAAGACGGCGCCAGCGCCGTCGCCGAACAAAACGCAGGTGGCACGATCGGTCCAATCGGTGATTCGACTGAGTCGCTCGACGCCAACCACCAGTGCGCGATTGATCTTGTTGCCAATTGCACCACCTGCGATATGGGACGCAGCCATCATCGATTCGGCCACGTTTATGCCGTAGACGCAGCCCGAGCACGCAGCGTTCAAATCGAATGCGATGGCGTTGTCCAGGCCAAGTGCCATTTTAACCAGCGATGCCTGAGAAGGGATGGTCGTATCCGGCGTGATGGTCATGCAAATAAGCAGATCGATACTTGAAGGATCAACAGGAAGCTTGTTCCAGCCAGCGGCTTCGGGAAGAACAGCGGTGCTGCTTTCTTCCGCATGCGAACCCATAGCGGCTAAACAGGCTGCGCTGGCGAGACCGGTCGACGATTCTTCGATGGCGATGCGCCTATTGTGAATGCCCGTTCGCTGAACGATCCACTCGTCCGATGTGTCGACGAGTTTGGCAAGGTCGTCATTAGAAACGATCTTACGCGGGACGGCTTTACCGGATCCGATAACGGTGCAACCCATGCTTCCTCCTGATGCACGCCCGCGATCTGCGGTTCGTGTTTGTATCGTTGAATGGATTGAAATTAGTTTGACTATCTAATAATTTAGAAAATGCAACACGACGTTTCAAGCCGCTACATGTTTCTTACATTCGCGGATTTCGTCAGAGGGGTAACCGCAGCCGGCAAATAGGGAGGGTGAATCAATGGATAAGGAAGCTGATGCGACTCATTCGGCTTTCGCGCAGAAGGATCTAGCGCTTGATGATCTTCTTTCGGGAACGTTCAATTCCGTTATGGATATCGAGGAACGCTCTCTTTCGAACCGAATCACAAAAGGGCTCACCATTAGCGAGATCCATACTATTGCTGCCATCGGTATGTACGAAATGAATCCCATGAACGTCATTGCTGCGCGTCTGGGTATCACGCTTGCCACGCTCACCACATCCGTGAAGCGCCTTGCCGATAGGGGGCTGGTTGCCCGTCAGAAATCCGAAAAAGACAAGCGGCAAGTGCTCATTTCCCTTACCAGCGATGGTCGCAAGGTTTATCGCGCGCATCGTTTGTTCCACGAAAAGATGCTCGCGGCGGCGCTTGAAGGATTGAGCAAGGAAGAAGAGCGCGTTTTGGCAAGTGCGTTGAGTCACGTCAAGGCGTATTTCGATGAGCAGAACGAGTTGGCGATGACTTCATCGACTGGGAAGGATCATCGTTAAACGCTTCTGAGCGGGTGTTTTAAAGCCTTCGCAAAGAAATCGTGGAGGAAGCTCCTTGATCTTGAGACGAAACGGGATCTTGAATATCATGGTAAATAGTTTGACCATCAAACTATTAATAGAAGACTAGGTGGAATCAAACCGAAAGGAACGACATGGCAACCATTGACGTCATCAAAGAGACGCTGAACGACAACCTGGACATCGACGAGAGCAAAGTTACCGAGGACGCCACCCTTGAGTCCCTGGGCATCGACTCTCTCGATATGGTCGAGCTTGTTTGCGACATTGAAGAGAAGCTTGACATCGAGTTTGGCGAGCCCGAAGGCATCGACACCATCGGCAAGATGGTCGAGTACATCGACGGCTTGAAGTAAAGTCGCCGCTAATCAAAGGCGCCGCAGTCACGCGGTGCCTTTGATTTTCGCAAGGAGGAGACAACTGACATGCAAACGCGTATCACTGAAATCCTGGGAATCGAAAAACCCATCATCCAAGGCGCTATGGCGCGTATCGCCGATGCAAGTCTAGCCGGTGCTGTCTCGGCTGCGGGCGGATTGGGCATCATAGCTTGCGGCGGCCAGCGACCCGAGTGGGTTGAGGAACAGGTTGCCAAGGCTCGTGCCATCACCGACAAACCCATCGGTGCCAACGTCATGCTGATGGACAAGCGCGCGCCCGAGATCGCTGAGTTGCTTACTCGTTTGCATGTGGACGTTATCACCACCGGAGCAGGAAGTCCTTCTGCATATATGGATATGTGGAAGGAGGCGGGCATCAAGGTCGTTCCCGTAGTTGCTTCGCCTGCTCAGGCAAAGCGCATGGAGCGTGCGGGTGCCGATGCGGTGGTAGCTGAGGGCACCGAATCGGGCGGCCATGTAGGCGAGCTGGCCACCATGGCCCTTGTTCCCGCAACGTGCGAGGCGGTGTCGATTCCCGTCATCGCCGCTGGCGGTATCGCGGATGGTCGCGGTATCGTTGCTGCTTTCGCGCTTGGCGCCGAAGGCGTCCAGTGCGGCACGCGCTTCTTGACGGTTGAGGAATGCTGCATTGCCGACGCTTATAAACAGCGCGTTCTCGATGCGAAGGTTTCGGACACCATCGTGACCGGTCGCGATTCGGGTCATCCTGTTCGCTCGCTTAAGAACAAGTTCTCACGTACCGCCAAACAGCTTGAGCGCGATCTTGAGAAAAATGGCGAAGAGATCGAGCGCATGTTTTTGGGAGCCTTGCGTCGAGCGGTCGAGGGCGATGTTGATGACGGTGACATGATGTCCGGCCAGATCGCTGGTGTGGTGCATGAGCGCAAAACGGCACGCGAAGTCATCGACGAGATGATTTCCGAAGCCGAGGCTCTTGGCGCTCTCGACTTGACCGCGATGGCTGCTGCGAATGCGGCCCGAACCCGTCAAATCTAAAACAAAAATTATCGACATATTAGGTGGTTGTCATGACTGAAAGTAACCTTGCAAGTCAAGGCCTGGTCTTCATGTGCTCGGGACAGGGTTCCCAAAAACCCGGAATGGGTGCAGATCTGCTGGGAAACCCCCAGGTCAAAGATGTGTTTTCATGCGCTTCCGATGTCTTCGGCATCGACGTTGCCGCTCTTTGTAGCAACGCCCCTGCCGAGGTGCTGAATGACACGCGCAACGCCCAAGCCGCCATCAGCGCTTTATCTATCGGCATCGCCCGTGCCCTTATGCATCGCGGGGTCATGCCCAGTGCCGTTTTGGGCTTCTCTCTTGGGCAGACTAGCGCTCTGGCACTTTCTGGCATGGTTTCAGATGAAACCGCATTCAAGATCATCGCGAAGCGTTCCGAGTTGATGGCGCAGGCAGCAGGCGAGCATCCAGGCTGCATGAGCGCCTTCCTTAAGGCTGATTTGGAATCTGTCCAGGCGGTGTGCGATGAGTGCGCGCAGGGTCAGGTTCTTCTTCCCGCAAATCTCAATTGTCCCGGTCAGATCGTTGTTGCCGGCGAGGTGGAGGCGGTTGAGCGCGCCGAGGCTGCTTGGGCTGCGGTCGGCAAGCGTGCGACCAGGCTGGCAACTGCCGGTGCATTCCATACCCCGCTTATGCAGAGCGCCGCAGAACCGTTTGCGCAGTTCCTTTCCGGCATCGAATTCAGCGAGCCCGTAATCCCCCTTATCAACAACGTCGATGCTAAGCCGCTTGCAGCAAAGGATGCGGCGGTTCAGCTGGTGGCGCATCTTACTCACCCGGTTCGTTTTGAAGAGAGCGTGCGCAACATCGTCGCTTCATCCGTCACCGCTCCCGAGTTCGTCGAAACGGGATTCGGCGGGGTTTTGTTCGGTTTGATCAAGCGTATCGACAAAGAGTTGCCGCGCGCATGCGTGCAGGATGCGGCAAGCATGAAGGCGTTTCTCGAAGCGCGTGGATACGCCAATTAATTGAAGGAGGCATGATGACTGACGAAATGAAGACTCCCGAGGCAAATGCCCAGAACAAGGCGGACGCTGCCGTTCCTTGTGCGGTTGTCACCGGTTCGAGCCGCGGCATTGGCGCCGCCATCATCGAGGAGCTCGCGGGCGACGGCATGAACGTCTGCATTAATTGCTCGAGCGAGAATGGGCGCGAACGAGCAAAGGTGTTCGCCGCCGATGTTGAGACTCGCTTTGGCGTGAAGGCTATTGCCGTTGTTGCTGACGTCTCGACGGTTGAAGGTGCAAATGCTTTGATCGAAGCCGCTAAAGATGCGTTCGGTCGCGTGGATGTTCTGGTCAACAACGCCGGAATCACCCGCGATGCTTTGATCATGCGCATCAAGGACGAAGATTTCGATGCGGTTATCGACACCAACCTGAAGGGCACGTTCTATTGCTGCCGCGCGGTGTCGAAACTCATGATGAAGCAGCGTTACGGCCGCATCGTTAACATGTCGAGCGTTGTTGGCATGTACGGAAACGCGGGTCAGGTGAATTACGCCGCCTCCAAGGCGGGCGTCATCGGCATCACGAAGTCGCTTGCGAAGGAACTTGCTCCGCGTAATGTCACGGTGAACGCGGTTGCCCCCGGCTTCGTTTCCACCAGCATGACCGACGCTCTGTCGGATAAGCAGCGTGAAGCTATTTTTTCTCGTATCGGTATGGGCCGATTCGGTGATCCGGTCGACATCGCCCATGTTGTCGGATTCCTTGCAAGCAAGTCTGCGGCTTATGTCACCGGCCAGGTGATCGCTGTTGATGGAGGTTTGTCGCTATGAGTGGTTCTCTGAATGTTTCCCTTATGAATCCAATGCTGCGCGCCGATGGTTCGCGTCGCGTCGTCATCACTGGAACAGGCGCGGTTTCGCCTGCTGGCGTTGGCGTTCAGGCGTTGTGGGACGCGGTGAGCACGGGTGAGTGCTGCATCGGCCCTATCGAGCGCTTCGACACTTCGGCTTTCGAGGTTCACAACGCAGGAGAGGTTCGCGGCTACGATGGCACCGAACACGGCCTGAGCAAGAAAGAAGCGCGCCGTTTCGAGCGTTTCGTGCAGTACGCCATCACGGCATCGGACGAGGCGTTGGCTGAAGCCGGCCTTGATATGGAATCCGAGGATCCCACGCGTGTCGGTGTTGTTTACGGCAGCGGCATCGGTGGCATCGATGAGCTGCAGAAGAGTTTCTTCACCCTTCACGACAAGGGTCCATCTCGCGTGAACCCGCTGTTCGTTCCCACGATGATCTCGAACATCGTGTCGGGTTGCCTTGCCATCCGCTATGGCATGAAGGGCGAGTGCATCAACGTCGTCACCGCTTGCGCTACCGGCACTCACTGCATTGGTCAGGCGTTGCGCGACATTCGTCACGGCTACATCGACGTGGCGTTGGCGGGCGGTTCGGAAGAGGCCGTCAGCGAGATCTGCATTGCGGGCTTCAGCAATCTTGGCGCTCTCTCAAAGGAAGAGGATCCTGCTAAGGCCTCGCTCCCGTTCGATGCTCGTCGCCATGGCTTCGTTGCGGGCGAGGGCGCAGGTGCGGTTGTGCTTGAGTCTCTTGAGCACGCGCTTGATCGTGGTGCGAACATCATCGCCGAGGTTGTTGGTTTCGGCTCTACGGGCGATGCGTACCACATGACCGCTCCCGACCCCGAGGCCAATGGTGTTGCCCGTGCGATGAGGCAGGCGCTTGACGAGAGCGGTTACACCGTTGAAGACCTGGGGCATCTGAATGCGCATGGCACCGGTACCAGCGCTAACGACTCCTCTGAATCGAAGGCCGTTCATTTGCTTTGCGGCGATGAGATCGGCTCCAAGGTTCCCGTCACGTCCATCAAGGGAAGCACGGGTCATATGCTCGGTGCCGCAGGTGCGGTTGAGGCCATTGTTTGCGCGCTCTCTGTTGCCCGCGGCGTGGTCACGCCAACTGCCGGTTTCTCTGAGGCCGATCCTGAGTGCAACGTCAACGTTGTCGCAGGCCAGATGATCGAGGTGCCGCAGAAGGTCGCACTGACCAATTCGCTTGGTTTCGGCGGGCACAATGCTTGTCTTGCGCTTTCGCCTTATATGGCATAGTCGGTCGCGTGCCGTTGTTTCGTATCTGCCTGCGGTGTTCTTCACTGCAAACGGTTCTTCTTGGAGGTAATCATGCCTGAAATCACTGCACCCTTCGAAAGGGACGTTGTCGAATCCATCTTGCCGCATCGCGATCCGTTCATCTGGGTATCGCGCGTCGTTTCGTGCGAGCCCGGCGCCACTATCGTCGCAGAGCTTGATGTTGTCCCTGAACTTGATCTGTTTCGCGGGCATTTCCCCACGCATCCCGTTTTGCCTGGCGTCATTCTTATGGAAGCGCTGGCTCAGGCTGCGTGCATTTGCATTCTTATGGGTCGTGACCAGGCCGGAACCATCGGGTTCCTTACGGGGATCGATAAAGCGAAGTTCCGCCGTCAGGTTTTGCCTGGTGACAAGGTCACGTTGAAGGCCACCATTGTGAAGTCCTCTTCCCGCATGTGCGTTGCGGAAGTTGAAGCGTCGGTCGATGGCGCTCTGTGCGCAAGCGCCACGCAGAAATACGTTCTTTCCAACGAGGAGTAAGGCGATGGTTACCAAGGACGGATATTTCGTGTACGACAACGACCCGTCAGCAGATGCGCCTAAGTCGGAGACCCTTCCTGAATCTGACGTGGTTTATCGCATGGATCGCATTGCCTGCGAAGTCGATGGCTCGCTTGAGTCGCCCAATGCGGCAGCTGCCAGCGATCTTGCCGAGTACACAGAGGTTGCCCAGGACGCCGATCCCGCGCCCGGGGCCCGTGGGGGAATCGCGTCGCCTTTTGGTGAAGATCTTCACCTTGACGAGACGCATGCCCTGGTCATGGTACATGGCAAGGATGCGCGTTCTGTTCTGCAGAGCGTTGAAAGGGCGGGAATGCGCCCCTTTGCGCCTTACACGCGCGATCATGCCGCGGCATCGTATTTGCGTTTCGCTGCTGGAAAGGTGTGCCTTGGCGATAAGTACTCCGATGCGCTTTTTTCCAATGCGTACACTGTCCTTGAGGCCGCAAAGGAATGCCGAGCTTCGGTGATCCTTCTTGCTGACGAGGCCGTTGCGTTGGCCGAGGTTGATTCGTTCATCGCGCAGGCCGAGGCTGCGGGAATTCCTGTGTTCAAGACCGTCAGCACCGGCACGCCTACGCTTGGTTGGACTCCCTGTACCACCGATCACGTCGCTTCTGCCGACGAGGAGTGGCTGACCTGCAAGCATTGCGGTCTGACGTTCAACAGCGAAGTTGTCGCTAAAAGCTATTACACCTGCCCGAATTGCGGTTCGTATTTCCGCGAAACGTCTGAGCAGCGAATCAGCGATCTGCTGGATATGGGCAGCTTCATCGAGTGGGATGCAAACATGGAAGAGAGCGACCCGCTTAGCTTCCCCGGTTATCTTGATAAGATTGCCAACCAACGCCAAAAGACGGGCCTTGACGAGGGTGTTCGCACCGGCGAGGGCGCTATTGCGGGCATGCGCACGGCATTCGCGGTGATGGACTCGACGTTCTTCATGGGATCCATGGGCGGCGCAGTTGGCGAGAAACTCAGCCGTATGATCGATCGCGCGACCGAAGAGGGCTTGCCCGTTGTCATCTTCACTGCGTCGGGCGGTGCCCGTATGCAGGAGGGTCTTGTCTCTTTGATGCAAATGGCCAAGGTCAGTTGTGCGTTGGAGCGTCACTCGGCTGCGGGTCTTTTGTACATCAGCGTGATCACCGATCCCACTACGGGCGGCGTTACGGCATCTTTCGCTATGCAAGGCGACATCATCTTGGCCGAACCGAACGCGCTTATCGGCTTTGCCGGCAAGCGCGTCATTCAAGACACCATTCGTCAGGAGTTGCCAAAGGGCTTCCAAACTGCGGAATTTGCTCTGAGGCATGGCTTGATCGACGCCGTTGTGTCGCGCGATCAGCTTCGTCGCACCTTGGCGCATTTGCTCGCCATGCATAAGCCCGTATTCACCGGCGAGGTTCTCGAGGGTGTAGTTTGCGAGGAGGGAGGCGAATCGTGCATCCTCATGGATTACTCGTCCGTTGAGCGCGTTCTTGAGAACGGCCGCAACACCTACAATCATGTTGCGTACGGTCGCTTGCCCATCATCGATGCGCCCGAGGGCGCCGAACGCACCGAACGCACTATCATCGATTCCCTTCGTGATCGCATTGCCAACGTGGGTGAGGCGATCGTTCCGCGAACCGAGCGGTTGAGGGAGGCACTCGGCGTCGTACGCGAAGACGGCATGCCGGCGCGCTTCGTGCCGTCCGCTCATCGCCACCTCGGCGATTCGCCTGAAAGCGAGAGCCCGGCCTCTGAAGGGGATGCTTGGGCCAGCGTGCAGCTTGCTCGCAATACCCATCGTCCGACCTCCGTTCATTACATCGAGCAGGTATTCGACGGTTTCATCGAGCTTCATGGCGATCGCGCTTTCGGTGACGACGGCGCTATCGTGGGCGGCGTTGCATGGTTTGGCGGTCAGCCGGTTATGGTTATCGGCGAGGAAAAGGGCGTCGACTTGAAGGATCGCGTTGCACGCAACTTCGGTTGCCCGCAGCCCGAGGGCTATCGCAAGAGCCTTAGGTTGATGCGCTTGGCTGAAAAATTCGATCTGCCCATTGTCTGCTTCGTTGACACTCAGGGTGCTTTCTGCGGTGCCGACGCCGAGGAACGCGGCCAGGGCAATGCCATCGCCGACAACCTCATCGCGATGGCGGGGCTGAAAGTGCCTGTAATCAGCGTTCTTCTTGGTGAAGGCGGCTCGGGCGGCGCGCTGGCGCTTGCGGTGTCGAACGTCGTCGGCATGCAGGAGCATGCAGTGTACTCGGTGCTTTCACCCGAAGGTTTCGCAAGCATTCTTTGGAAAGATCGTTCGCGTGCCGCAGAGGCTGCATCGGTCATGAAGATGGGTGCCGATCAAGTTTGCCAGATGGGTATCGTCGACGAAGTGATTTCCGAGGGCGAAAAGCCTGCTCACGAGAATCCGGATGAAGCCGCGGCAAACGTCAAGCGCTTCATTGCGATTCAGCTTGCTCGCTTGTCAAAACTCTCTGCCGAGGAACTGGTGGCTGACAGGCACAGTCGATTCGCTCGTTTCTAGAACCGTTTCTCAATTGGGTCTGGCGTTGTCTTGCGGTATAGGTATAATAACCTACAAAACTGGTAGGTTTTATCGAGAGACAAGCAGGAAGTTATGTTTGAAGATTGCCTTAACGGCATTATCAAGGGTATCGAGCGCAACTACGACGATCCCATCATCTCGTATCGCGATGACAAACGCCATTTCCCCAGCCGCGAGCAAGTGAAGAGGATCATTAAAGACACGCGCAACATCATGTTCCCGCGTTTCTTCGAGGAGGGGGCAATCGCTTCGTCCGAGCCGAAATATTTTATCGGCAATACGATCCTTCAGATCTCGGATATGTTGTATGCCCAGGTGAAAGAAGCGTTTCTGTTCCGCGATGGCGACGGGACGAACGAAGCCGAGATCGATGCGAAGGCTCGGCGCGTTACCATGGCCTGGCTGAACGAGCTTCCCAAGGTGCAAGCGCTGCTTCTTAAAGATGTTCAGGCTGCTTATGATGGCGACCCTGCTGCGCAATCGAAGGAAGAAATCGTATTTTCGTATCCTGGCTTTTACGCCATCCTTATCTTTCGATTGGCCCATGAGCTGTATTTGCTGGATGTCCCGCTGATCCCGCGCTTCATGACCGAGTATGCGCATTCGTGCACGGGTGTGGACATGCATGCGGGCGCCACCGTTGGCGAGTATTTCTTCATCGATCATGCTACGGGCGTCGTTATCGGTGAGACCACGGTCATTGGCAATCACGTGAAGATCTACCAGGGCGTGACCCTTGGCGCTCTTTCCCTTCGTGCAGGTCAGAAGCTCAAGGGAAAGAAACGTCACCCGACGGTCGAGGACAACGTCACTATCTATTCGAATGCCAGCGTTCTTGGTGGCGAGACGGTGGTTGGCGAGGGTTCCGTTATTGCAGGCAGCACGTTCGTTACCGAATCGATCCCGCCTAACTCCCGCGTCACGCTGCGCAATCAGAACGTCGACGTTCGCGTCCCCGAGAAGAAGCGCGACTAACGAACGAAGGTTTGCGGGTTGATGCTCGCGTGTTGTGAATGAAGAAAGGCTGCCTCATCAAACCGGTGGGCAGCCTTTTCGTTACTTGCGATAAAAAGCGCGGTTGTTAGGCGTCTCGTCAACTTCGATTTCTGCGACGGGAAGGCCTCGTTCCTCCAATTCGCCGAAGATATACTTCGCAAGGTTCTCGGCGGTGGTTCGGAAGGGAAGGGCGGTTAGGTTGAAACCCTCGCTCTGCAAAGCGGCAAGGGTATCCGGTTTGAGCGACCCTTCCTCAATAAGGAAGGTGTGATCAAGCCTGTCGCAGATCTCTTTCACGGTTTTCTTGAACACGCCGAAATCAAGAACCATATCCTTCATGGTTCCTTCGGTTTGAAGCTCGGGTTGTTCGATTTTCGCCACAACGCGCCATCTATGGCCATGAAGGTTCTCGCATTTGCCGTAATAATCGGTAAGAAAGTGGGCGCTGTCGAAAGCGTATTCGCATTCAAGTCCGTACATGGTTCTCCTTAGTATGTGTGCGGCTGATCAAGCGTATCAGCTGGCTGTTTCCCTTTACATGAACAAATCGATGAGGTCATCGGCGGTCAGCGATGCAAGTTGCCCGCTGTTGCCTTCGATGAGCGATGACGCAAGTTCTCGTTTCGACTCCTGCAACGCGACGATGCGCTCTTCGATAGTGTCTTTGGCCACAACCTTCACCACGTTGACCTTCCGCGTTTGACCGATGCGGTGAGCACGGTCGCTTGCCTGTTCTTGGACGGCAGCGTTCCACCAGGGGTCGGTAAGGATCACGAATGAGGCACCGGTAAGATTCAAGCCAGTGCCGCCGGCTTTCATCGAGATCAAAAAGACCGGGGTGTCGTCCTTGTTGAAGGCATCGACCATCTCAAGGCGTTTCTTTGCCGAAGTTTGACCGGTTAGCGTGAAGTGTTTGATACCGGCATTTTCAAGGGCGGCGCCGATTTGCGACAAGTAGGTGGTGAACTGCGAGAACACCAGCATCTTCAGGCCGGCGTCGATGCCTTGTTGAACGAGGTCCATGATAACCGGCAGCTTGGCAGCGCCAGCATGGTAGTTGTCGAAGACCAGGCTGGGATTAAGGCACAGTTGGCGAAGGCGCGTGATTTCGGCAAGAACCTCAACCTTTGATATGTCGGTGGGATCGACGACGTCGAGTCCTGTTTCGCGGATGACCGGGCGTTTGCTTTTCAGGGTGGCTGCCCGTTTATGTGCGACCTCTTCGTTTGCGGGCGCGAATCCTGTACCTCCTCGACCTGCCGACTCCTTCTTTTGCATATTCAAGCGGTCGCGAAGATGCTGCTCTCGTGCGGCATATAAGCGTTTCTGCTCGCCCTCAAGCACGGCGTAAACGGTGCTTTCGGTTTTTTCGGGCAGATCGGTGAGCACTTCCTTCTTGGTTCGCCTCAGGATGAACGGCCCTACCAGCTTGCGCAGGCGATGCACGGCCTCGTCATCGTTTCCAAGGATGGGGATCTCGAAGTTCTCGCGGAAGCGCATGGGAGAACCCAGAAGACCGGGCATCAGGAAATCAAAGATGCTCCAGAGTTCGCTGGGCTTGTTCTCGATGGGCGTTCCCGTAAGGGCGAAACGGTGCTTCGTGTTCAGCTTTTTGACCGCGCGCGCCGACTTGGTAGAGCGGTTCTTGATGTATTGCGCCTCGTCAAGCACACAGACGTAGAAGCCTATTTCGGCGAATTCCTTCGCGTCAATGCGCAGGATGTCGTACGAAGCAACGAACACATCGGTGCTGGGTGCTTCTGCGCGTGTTCTTGAGCGAAGGTATTTTTGGCCGTCAATGGGCTTCACGTTCAGCGATGGGGCGAACTTCGCAAGCTCGGCTGTCCAGTTGTAGATCAGCGAGGCGGGGCATACGATCAGGCACGTCGAGAAGTCGGCGTCGGTTTCTTTCTGTGCGAGGATCCAGGAAATGAGCTGGATTGACTTGCCGAGGCCCATTTCGTCGGCAAGGATGCCGCCGAATCCACAGTCACCCAGAAGAGAAAGCCACGAGAAGCCTTCCTTCTGATAAGGGCGCAACGTCCCCTTGAGCGATTGCGGGATTTCGCGTTCCTTGCCTCTTGCCTTCTTGAAATTGCCGATGTAACGCGAGACCTGCTCGTCCTTGATTGCGTCGTCGAATACTTCGTCAAGGAAGAACACGTCGTAGGCGGGCAAATCGACCGAAGCGCTGTGAAGGTCCTTTGCGGGAATGTCAAGCGAGCTAAGTGCCTGTTCGATCTTTTCGAGCTGGGCTTGATCCATCTCGGCGATATTCAAGAACGCGCCGTTTTTCAGCTTGTGATAGTGCTTTCGTTCGCGGTAGCTTGCAATAAGCGAGGCAACCTCTTCGGGTTCAAGCTCGTCGGAAGTAAGATTCAGTTGAATGAGGTTTCCCGCCATGGAAAGGCCGGTCGAGATGGACGGTTTTTTGTCGAAGATAAGCCTGTCGAAAGCGGCTGTCGTGTAGACCTGGCCGACTTCCTTCATTTTGACAAGGCCGCCGAACAAAAGCGGACCAACCATATCGGGGTTATGAAGATCGATCTCGCCGCCGGGGATGAATTCGCCGGCAATGCGCACAGCGTTTGCTTCACGTACGCTATCGCGGATGATCCTGCCCGATTCGGATTTCACCGCTTTCATGGATGCAGCGTGGATTGCGGGGGAGTCACCGCTTTGCGGATCAATCAGCGTAAGCGGGAACGACTCTTCGCCGTATTCCGCGTATGCCTCGCAGGTGATGCGCTTTTTATTTGCGTCGAGATAGAACTTGATTTGGCAGGGGATGGGCTTCATTTTGGCAAGTTCGTCGGGAACATGAAGAGGAAGCGCCTTCTCCATCAAAGGCAAGACGGTTGAGCAGAACAGCGGCGCATCCTCTTTAGACAAGAACAGACCCTCGTTGCTGTGAAGCGTGCGCAGAAGGTCGCCGATTCGCGCCATTTCGGGCGAACACAGGTAGATCGTTCGACCGCGCCAAATACAAAGGCTGTCGCCAGAAGAAACGAACACTGATTCGTACGGAGGCGTGATCCCAAAGCCGCTTTCGGTTTTGCGGATTTCGACTGAAAGGTCAGGATCGGCGCGGACGACCGAAGCTTCGTAAGGGCCGTTTGCATTGCTGCCGACGACAGCCCAATCGAGGTCGCGCGAACCAGTCTCGTCGTTTTGGACGAAAAGGGTTTGCCCTTCAAGTAGTTCGAAAAGTTCGACCACTTCGATGTCGGTGAGCGAAAGGTCACGCGCAGTGCGTTGGCGGTTGCCGCGACGGTTTCCGAATCCGTAATCAAGCGAGTAGAGAGATGAGCTGGCAAGCGACAGTGATCCGCGCTGTTCGCAGGCGCGCTCCACGAAACGGAAGAGGGCCAGGCTGCGTTTGTCCAGACGTTCAGGCTTGTGCGTGAACGACAGCTTTTTACCGTAGGAATAGAAGGTGCCATTATGCATGCGATCGATGAAGTCGTCGATGCTTTTCAGGACATACGAGGTGCCGTCTCCTGCAACTTTAAAGCTCAGATCCCAGTTGCCGAAGTAGTAGCGAAGTGTCGGGATCAGCTCGATTTTCCCTGCAGGTTCGCTAAGCGTTTGCGCAGATTCGCGTTCCATCAGCGCTAACAGCTCTTCGGATGAGGTGCGCGTATGTTTCTTGGCGACATAGCCCATGAACGACTGCGGGTTTTGGTTGTAATGCATGGCCAGCGCCGCCGAGTGCTTGCACATGCCGCTGTATTCGTATGCAGCAGGGCAGGTGCAAGCATAGTCAAGCAGCTCGCCTACGGCTTCGTCGGCAAGAATGGTGGCTTTGTAGTACCTCTTTTTGTCGGAGCTGAGCACACCGGCCGAAAGCTCTGTGGTGCGAACGCCGCGTGAATCATCGAAGCTGACCACGGCAGAGCGAAACGAGCTGCGTCGGGAAGCGATTTGCTGAGCTCGCAGGTAGGTCTGCTGCGAGCATTCGCGTTTGATTTCTTCTTCGGGGATCATCGAACCTTCTTACAGACAGGTGATGCGGTATAGGCGCATGTCGTCTTTTGCAAGCACGACGTCGAATCCGGGCGTGTCGTCGTTGATGTTGTTCAAACCATGCCAGGCGGGTGGATAGTATTGCCCGCCGATAAAGCCTTCGGGCATATTCTGGCGGTGTAGGATAAGCACGTAGTTCATGTTGAGCTCGCGACAGGTTTCGCGAACATCGTCGTTGAAGGCTGCTTCGTGAAGGTGATCGCGGACAAGCTGGCTCTCTTTGGTTTCAGGAATATTCCCGTAGCCGTTGAACTTGCGGTAGAACGTGCGCATTCCGGTATCGCCGTAAACGTAGAAGCTGCCGTCGTTCGGTTGGTTTGCCACAAGAGAATCGCCGGTTAAATGGGATGCTTCACGCGCGAATTGCATCTCGTCGGCGGTGTAGGGTCCGTGTTCGACCGAGTGCCAGGTGGCAATGGTGCCGCTGGCGCTTGTAGGGTGCGGGTCGCCGTTAAGGAAACGCTCGTTGACGTTGGGCGCAAGCGTTGCGAACAAAAACGCTCCTGCAAGTACCAGGCATAATCCGTTGTTAAGTTTGCTCGCTTTCGACGGGTCTTCATTCCGAAGCGCCTTGTCGCAAAGAGCGACGACTGCCGTCATCAGCCAATCAAGTCCAAGAATAAGCAGAGGCATGGCGGCGATCGAAGCCATGGCGCCACAGCGGAAGGGGTCGGAGTACCAGAAGCCCGAGAAGAACGCTTTCGTGCTTTCTTCGACTGCCGACATACAGGACACCGTGATGATGCAGGTGAGCAGATAGGCGAAGAGCATCCACAGGTGCTGGCGGTCTTTGAAGGCGCGAAAGATTCCGATGATGACCAAAGCCGCGGCGACGATCTGCGGTGAGCAAGGGTAGAAGCCCCTGATGTAAGCGAGATTGACGATGTTGGCCACGGCATCTTCGGCGGTTGCGAACTTCCAATGCCAAACACCCGAATGGACAACACCCTGCATAAATGGGGCATAGTAGGCGAAGACCCATATGCCGATGCAGAAAAGGGTGAATGTAACGGCGAGGATTGTCGCGTGGATATGGATGCGGCCAAGGTCAAACCCGCCGGAACTGCCAATGTGCTGCACGAACAGCGGGGCAAGCAAAACCGCCATGGTGAAAATCGAATTCGGTTGGAGAAAGACGATGCCCACGCACGTCACAACGAACATAACGACAAGGGCAATGCGGTCGCGTGGGGTTCTGTTCTTCGCTATCGCGGAAGTGATGAGTGCCATAGCGATTGGCATGCAGCAGAACGAGGCGAGGTTCGGCAGAAGCGGCCCGTATACCAGCATTTCCCAAGGGAACAGCTGGAATGCTATGCAAGCCAGCGAACCGATCGCAACTTTACGAACATCGTTTTCGAAAATCGTCGAGAAGAATGCCGCCATGGCCAAGGGGAATACGATGGAGCAAAGAACGAAATCGACAGCGTTCTCGGCAAATCCGGCGCTGACATTGAACAGTTGAACCAGAACCGCACAAAACGCCATCCATGTTGAAGGGTAAAAACCAGCGTCGGGAGTGGGGTTGACTAGTTGGTCGAGAGCGCTTTGGAATGAAGTTTGCTTAAGCGAATCGAATGCTTGCGCATCGGCGAAAGCGCGAATGCCGTTGATGTGATGCTGGTTATCCCAGGCTTGCGCGAAAGCCGAGAAGTCGGGCAAAACGCGAAGGAAGATGAAGCATCCCGCAAGGATTCCCACAGCGGCGTATAAGCACAGCATTTTTCCTGAAAGCACAGGCATGGCGAGCGTGCGTTCTTTGCCGGTATGCTGCAGTGCAAAGCAAATGGCTGCGCCAATGATCACGGGCGGTAGGGCGATAGTGAACGCGTTGCAGGGAATGCCGGCCGCGCACCATGCAAACGAGAACGTGCCGAACAGGAAGGCGCTCAGCGCAGGAGACGCGCAGACGCACCAGGGGCGGCTGAGACCCCAAGCGCGTAGAAGGAAAAATCCGGGCAGGTACAGCAGTGCGACGGTGGTGAGGCAAGCTGTTATGAAAGTAAAAGCATCCATCACTCCATAGTAGCAAATCAAAAGGGGGAATCGATTTCGCGACAGAGTGATATTTCGATTGTTTTCACGTTTCATCAGGCATGAAGCAATAATGCTGATTTAACCTAAGTCCATAAATCACACGACGTCCATCGTCGTTCGGTTTCGTCACGACAGGAGGATCCATGGAGAAGATCGCCAGTTTCACCATCGACCATTTGCGTTTGATTCCCGGCATTTACGTTTCGCGTAAAGACGCCGATCCGGTAAAGGGCGGTGTTGTCACCACGTTTGATCTGCGCATGACTGCCCCGAATCGCGAGCCTGTTATCAACACCGCTCCGCTCCATGCGATCGAGCACCTGGGCGCGACGTTCCTTCGTAACGACGAGGAGTGGAAGGACCGCGTGCTCTATTTCGGTCCGATGGGTTGCCGCACGGGCTTCTATCTTCTTTTGTTCGGTGATCTTGAGCCTGCTGACATCGCCGATCTCGTTCGTCGTATGTTCGAGTTCATGGCTGCATTCGAAGGCGAGATTCCCGGTGCTCGCCCTGAGGAGTGCGGTAACTGGCACGACGCCGATCTGGTTGGCGCTAAGTGGTGGGCTGATCGCTACCTTGCCAATACTCTCACCAAGCTTGACGAGTCGAACACGGTTTACCCTCAGCTGTAAGAGGAAAGCCGTGAAAAAGAACAGTTAGTGGCGGGCGCGATGATTCGCGCCCGCTTTTCGTTGGCGCTGCGGTAGGTGATCATTCAAACAAAAGGAACCGCACTCACTATGGAGTACGGTTCCTGAAAAGATTGAGCTCTGTAACGAACTTGAATTTACCTGCGGCGCTTGTCGATCTTGCGGGCAGTGACGTCGCCGATTGCCTGAAAGGCGATAACAAGCACAATGCACAGCAGAACGGCGAAGACCATGACGTCGGTTTGGAAACGTTGGTAACCGTAGCGGATAGCGATATCGCCCAAGCCGCCAGCGCCAACCGTGCCAGCCATGGCGGAGTAGCCGAACAGTGTGACGAAGGTGATCGCAGCACCGCGAACAAGCGAGGGAAGCGTTTCCTTCAAGTACACCTTGCAGACGATTTGCCAAGTGGAAGCACCGAAGCTCTGAGCCGCTTCGATAAGACCGGCATCGGTTTCCTCGAGGCTTTGCTCAACCATGCGCGCGGCGAAGGGCGCTGCGGTTACCACCAAGGGCACAACTGCACCGGGAACGCCAAGCGAGGTTCCCACAACGAAGCGCGTGAATGGGATGAGCGCTACCAACAGGATGATGAAAGGCACAGAGCGCCCGATGTTCACGATCCAGCCGACGACAGTTGAGAGAATGCGGTTGGGGTGCAGGCCGTTCGGCCCCGTGACGACCAAAAGGATGCCTAGCGGGATGCCGATGACGTACGCAAGAAGGGTGGCCACGCACGTCATGATAAGCGTATCGATGGTGCCCTGCAAAAACAGGTTGCCATACTGTGCGAAGAAGGCGGAGTAATCGAACATGCTACTTCACCTCCAGGCTATCGAACGAAACAAGCTCGCGGGCGGCATCGCTCTGAGGGTTTTCGAGGACCTGACGCGTGGGGCCTTCTTCGACGATGACGCCGCCGTCGATTACCGCGACGCGATCGCAGATGTGGCGAGCAACGGCAAGGGAATGGGTGATGACGACAAGTGTGACGCCCAGTTCTTTGTTGATTTTCGCAAGTAGGTTGAGAACCGACATCGTGGTGCGCGTGTCGAGTGCACTTGTGGCTTCGTCGCAAAGCATGATGCGTGGGTTATTCGCAAGCGCGCGGGCGATCGCAACGCGTTGCTGCTGACCGCCGGAAAGCTCGCTGGGGTAGCGCTGCGCCTTGTCGGCCAGCTCTACGACCTCAAGCAGTTCAAGCGCGCGTTTTTTGGCGGCATCTTTCTTCTCGCCATGGATGATGAGCGGGAACATGACATTGTTAAGAACGGTGCGCTGCTGGAACAGGCTGAAATTCTGGAAGATCATGCCGATTCCCTCGCGAAGCTTTCGCAACTCGCGACCGTGATAGTCGGTCACGTCAACGCCATCGATGAGAATGCGCCCCGACGTGGGACGCTCAAGAAGGTTGATGCAGCGTACGAGCGTGGACTTGCCTGCGCCCGACTGGCCGATAATGCCAAAGATCTCTCCCTCGCCAATGGTAAGGCTCACATCGTGCAGGGCACGATGCGAGCCTTCGCGAGCAAGGTAGACCTTTTCTAGATGGTCTAGCTCTATCATTTCGCTTTTTAGCTCCTTTGTAGGCGTCCCTTAGAAGACAGGGACGACTGCGCCGGCGTAGGTGTCATTGATGTACGTGCGAACCTCGTCGGACGTGATTGCTTTCACAAGAGCCTTAATCTTATCAGAATCCTGGTTGCCATCCTTCACGACCAGCACATTTGCATAAGCTTCAGCGGCGAGCGAGGTCGCGGACTCGGTTGCAAGGGCCTCGGAGGTCTTGAAGCCAGCGGGGATTGCGTAGTTGCCGTTGATGCAGGCAAGGTCAACGTCAGCGACGATGTTGGGGATCGTTGCAGCCTCGACTTCCTTCAGCTTAAGGTTCTTCGGGTTGGAGACGATGTCGTTCGTGGTGGCATTGATGCCGGCGTCGTCCTTCAAAGTGATAAGGCCGGCGTCCTGCAGAAGAAGCAGTGCGCGAGCTTCGTTGGTTGCGTCGTTGGGAACGGCGACGGTTGCGCCGTCAGCTAAAGCATCGAGGGACTTGGTCTTGCCCGGATACAGGCCGAACGGCTCGTAGTGGACGGCAGCGACGCTTGCGAGATGCGTGCCCTTCTCGTCGTTGAAGTTGTTCAGGTACGTGATGTGCTGGAAGTAGTTGGCGTCGACCTCGCCCTCTTCGGTCACCGTGTTGGGCTGAACGTAATCGGTGAACTCCTTCACTACAAGAGTGTAGCCTTCCTTCTCGAGCAGCGGCTTAACAGCGTCGTTCAGGATCTCTGCGTGGGGGGAGGGGGTTGCGGCGACGGTGATGGTTTTGTCATCGGAAGCGCTGGACTTGCTTGAGTCAGAGGTGGAGCTCTTGGCGCCGCAGCCTGCCAGAGCGAACACGAGTATCGCGCTTAGGGCAAACGTGGCGACAAGCGCCGTCTTTTTCTTGAAACTGAATGCCATGGGATGTCCTTTCTTGAGACGCGTTTCAATGAGCGAACGCGTTGGCTTTAACTGAACGTTCAATAAGATATCGTTAGTTGCCTTGAAAGGCTATTACGAAAAACTAATGCTGCGTTATCGCTATTACCGATATAAGCTTATCAGACCGATAGGGGTTCAGGCATTGCCGATTGAATACCCGCGTTAGCTCAAATGTCTTCAAAGCTCTTTGCTATAGGACGATGCTTTGATATAGCCCGTCTTTGGCGAAACCCTGTTTACGATAGTATTCACGCGTGCCAACTGACGAGATCACGTTTAGTTTCGAGTATCCCTCTGCGCGAGCGATTTCCTTGGCTTGCTCGATGAGCTTTCGCCCAAGGCCGTGATGCTGTGCCGCCGCATCGTCTTTCCCCAGGTGGGCGGCTTGTCCGTACACGTGAACCTCGCGGATCATCGCGTCGCCTTCGGAAACTGCCAGATCGTCGTTTATGTCGCGAGCATTGATCTCATTCCATTTGGGGAGGGAAAGGCGCAGGAATCCGGCGATACGGTTGTTGTCTGTAACCCATTGCAGGAAATGCTCCTGGGTGAGTGCGGTTTCGTATGCGAAGTCTGAAAGGTGCAGGTTGGAAACCTGCACTTCCTGCCTGTTGATCTCGCGAAAGCGGATTTCCTGTACAGCAGTGTGCTCGTTTAGCTTCTCGATATGCGACTCGACCATTTGGCGAAGGTTTGTCTTCTTGTTCCCGACCATGATGTCACAAGCGCCGATGTCCCTGATCATGCGGCTGATTCGAATGTAGGGAGGCGTCGCGAGCGTATCCGTCGAAAGGACGTCGATCAGTTCCGTTTCGGTGTAAGGACGCCAACGCCCCTGTTCGTATAGGCTGACCAGCCCGGTTCCAGAAACCAAGGCGCAGGGGTAGAGCTTCACTTCATCGGGGAGGAACGCGGGGTTCGTGACGAACTCGCGATAATCCTCGATATCGCTTTCGGGGGTTGATCCGACAAGGTTGACCATCAAGTGGGAATGGATTTTGAATCCATAAAGTCTGATCAGGCTGAATGCCTGTGTGACCTGCTCGATTGGAGTGAAGCGGTTGTTCTGGCGAAGGATTTCCTCGCGTGTGCTTTGCACGCCGATTTGGATTTTCGTGCAGCCAAGCTCCCTGAAAAACGTCAGGTTCTGGGGCGTGACCGTGTCGGGGCGTGTTTCTATGACCAGGCCGACTACGCGATGCGCCGATTTTTCGTTTGCAGACTGCTGCGCCATCAACTCATCTTTTGTCGCGGTTTCATTTTCGGCTTCGCGAAGATGCGGGGTGGAATCGCCGTATAAGGTGGCGAACGCCTGGTTGTAGGTTTCTTCGCCCCTGTTGATGGCCGCTTGGTGGCTGCGGACCAGCTCTTCAAGGACGTCGGGGTCGCTTGAAATGCCCGCGTCCTCGTAGCGTTGGCGTATGCTGGCAAGCTCGGATTCATCCATAGGCCATTCGTTTAATGCTCTGAACAGCTCTTTCATGAACCAAAGTTGGTAGGGGCGGGTGTAATCGCTCCAGGTGCCACCCAAAACGATAAGCTCGACCTTGTCGGTTGCGTGTCCCATTTGCGTGAGTGCGCGCATGCGCGAGGCAACCTGCAGGTAAGGGTCGAAGAAGTTGCGCTCGGCACGCTGGCAGGCCGGCTCGTTGGACAGGTAGCTTTTCGGCATGCGCAGGTCGTTCGGGCAGTATACGCAGTTGCTGCCGCATGGTTGCGGCTTGGCGATCACCGTGATGGTAGCAACGCCCGACGATGTGCGGCGGGGCTTCATGCGCAAGGTGTCGAAGATCTTTCGCTCTAGAGAGTCATCAATATTCCACGAGGCCCAGCGATCGGGGTCATCCGACTTGGTTTTCAGGTAGTAGGGAAGAAGCTTCTTCTTTGCCAGATGCTTCGATACGTCGGTGACGTTGTCGTTGTGGTCGCGAACGATCTGGGCGAGTTCGTTCGGGGTGACGTCGCCTAAGCGTAAGCGATCGATGATATCGAGTAAAAGTTGTTCCATGCTCTCATTGTATTCGAGATTAGCTCGCAGGCCATTCTTGGCTAGAATACCCGTATGGAAAATCTCGCCAACAATCAATTTGATCAGCCGTCGAAGGCTGCGCCTGCATTTGATTTGGCGTTAATGCTGAATCGGATCAACGCCGATTTTTATGCTCACGTCGCTGATTCGTTTTCGGCAACGCGTAGTCGTCCATGGGATGGCTGGAATCGCATTGTCGAGCTTGCGGGCGCCTGTGGCCGTGCTGCGCGTGTTCTTGACGTGGCTT
>OLPV01000109.1_pt1 | contig 77794 bp, 56 predicted proteins | sample 1671961 | NCBI WGS metagenome assembly OLPV01 (sample SAMEA3136630, study PRJEB25190) | human gut metagenome | biome: human gut; feature: human-associated habitat; material: faeces | place: Austria | collected 2013 | reverse complement strand
TTTACAAAATACTTCTGGAAGAATGGATAAATTACCATAATCGGTCCGATTACGATAATAACCGTTGCCATCGTAGCTGAATACTGCGGAATAGTTCCACCCATTGCTGCCTTAACAGATGCCGGAACATTTGTATTATTCAGCAGAAATTCAATACTCTTTTGAATATTGATCAAAAGCAACTGTAATGGCTTCTTACTGTCACTTGTAATGTAAAGAAGTGCATTTTGCCAATCATTCCAATAAACAGTCGCCATCATGAATCCAACTGCTGCCATAGACGGCTTTAACAGCGGAAGTGTGATCTGGAAGAAAGTTCTATATTCGCCGGCACCATCAATCTTGGCAGCTTCCATCAATTCACCAGGAATACTGTTTACAATATAGGTTCTAAGAATAATAACATTCATTGTTGACACACAAAGTGGTAAGATCAAAAGTGCGATATTGTTCTTTAAGCCATACATAGATGTATAAATAATATAACAGGATAACTGTCCACCAGAAAATAACATTGGAATCAGTAAATAAACAGATAAAAATTTTCCAAGCATAAATCCTTTACGACTTATTGCATATGCAAACATTGCCATAATCAAAAGTCCGGCAAGTGTTCCAACTACCGTTACAAATATGGTAACTCCATAAGAGGTAAGTAACTGCTTTCCATATCGCAGTACCGCATTCATACCACTCATTGACCATTTCTCTGGGAAAAATGAAAAACCATTTTGTGTAATCGCTTTCTCATCTGTGAACGCTGCAATAAATACAAGTAAAATTGGCAATGCACAGAATAATGTATATACAATCAAGAAAAATAGCAATATATACTGACCTACAGTCTTTCGCTCCCTTCTTGATGGCGCAAGATCCAAATTCTTCTTTTTACTCATTTGAGCACCTCCTTTATCTCATCAGAATAATGCGTTTTCTGGTGCAATCTTACGAACTAATCCATTTGCAAACAACATCATAATCAATCCAACTACCGACTGGAAGAATGTAGTTGCTGCAACAAATCCGAAGTTTGAGTTTTTAAAGATTGCATTCAATACATATGAATCAATAACCTGTGTTGTAGAATACAGCTGTCCGCTGTTTCTAGTTACCTGATAGAAAAGACCTGTATCAGATCTCATAATATTTCCAACTGAGAGAAGAAGCATAACTGTAATCATTGGAACCAAACATGGAATTGTGATATGTAAAATTTGTTTCCATCGATTTGCACCATCAATTTCAGCTGCTTCATAAAGAGAGGAATCAATACCAGAAAGCACTGACATATAAAGTACAGATCCATATCCAACGCTATTCCACATTTTAACAATCGTTAAAATAATTGGCCAAAAGCTGGCTGTAGAATAGTAACGTGTATGTGTTCCAAACAAATTATTTAATATACCTGTATCTGTGCTAATGAATGCATATACGATAAATTGAACTGCCGCATAAGAAATAAATACTGGTACAATCATAATCGTCTGCATTGCCTTGGAACATTTCTTAAAAATACATTGATCAATTGCAATTGCTAAAACTACATTTAATGTTGTTCCAATTCCAGTAAAAATCACATAATACAACAACGTATTTTTTGTCATTGACAAAAATGTTGATTTTGAAGCAATCAGGAACTTAAAATTCTCAAATCCATTCCATGGGCTTCCCCATATTCCTTTTGTATAGTCATATGATTTGAATGCCATTACTAATCCACCCATAGGAATATAGGCAAAAAACAGTAGTACAAGAAATGCCGGTAATGCCATTATCACATGCGCTCTATGCTTCCATGTGTTTTCAAAAAAACTCTTCATTCTATATCACACTCCTTTTCCATTAGTAATTAATCTCATACACAATAGCCTCATAAGGTCTGAGAATTGTTTTTTCCGCTTTTTCATAATTTTGGATCAGAATGCAGTATGCCTTGCTGATTTTCTCTTGAATTTCTTCCGGAATTATAGTCTCTGTATCAGAATAATTACACAAAATAAGCAACTGTTTCTCATTGAATGTTCTGGTATATGCAAAGATTTTAGGATGTTCTGGAATCAGCACATCAAATTTGCCCTCTACCATTACATCATTTGTATGACGCAGATGAATCAGCTTTTTATAATAAGAAAAAACAGAGTTTGGATCATTCACCTGACAGGCAGCATTGATTTCTTTATAATTTTTATTTACTTTTAACCATGGTGTACCAGTTGTAAATCCAGCATTTTCAGAATCATCCCACTGCATCGGTGTACGAGCATTGTCTCTTCCAATTGCTTTTAAGTAACCCATTACTGTTTCAGCAGGAATGTGCACGTTTTCAATTAGATCCTTATAAGCATCTAAGCTTTCAATATCTCTATAATCTTCAATCTCATCCATATAGGCATTTGTCATGCCAAGTTCCTCACCCTGATAGATATACGGTGTGCCTTTTTGAAAATGAATAGCTGTTGCCAACATCTTAGCTGATAACTCACGATATTGGGCACTATCGTTTCCAAAACGCGAAACACATCTAGGCTGATCATGATTCGATTGAAAAAGACTATTCCATGCACATCCCTCCAAAGCATTCTGCCACTTTGTAAAATTTTCTCTTAATTCCGGCATCGTCATTGGCAATGCATCCCATTTTCCATAATGAGTTGGGATTGACGGACTTGCAGAGACATGCTCAAATTGAAAAATCATATCAAGCTCACTGCCGTCAATATTCGCATATTTCTTTGCTTGTTCGGCATTAACTCCCGGACATTCACCTACTGTAATCAGACGATACTTTGAAAGAACTTTTTTATTCATTTCCTGCAAATATTGATGAATATTCGGTCCATCAAAGCTAGTAATCTCCGTATATCCATTTGCTGCTTCTTCCCCATCTGGAAATCCTGGATACTTTGAAATCATACTAATTACATCCATGCGAAAACCATCAATTCCCTTATCGCACCACCATGTCATCATTTTAAAAACTTCTTCACGCACTTTTGGATTATCCCAGTTTAAATCTGGCTGCTTGCGCGAAAATGAATGCAGGTAGTACTGTCCCACTGATTCCACATATTCCCATGCAGAACCACTAAAACATGATTTCCAACGATTCGGTGGTTTTCCATTGCTATCTGGATCTGCCCAGATATAGTAATCGTGATATTGATTTTGTTTGCTCTTTTTGCTCTCAATAAACCATTGATGTTCATCAGAAGTATGATTGACAACAAGATCCATCATAATTTTAATGTTTAAACGATGTGCTTTTTCAAGCACACGGTCGAAGTCTTTCATCGTTCCGAAATCTTCCATGATATCTTGATAATCACTAATATCGTAGCCATTATCATCATTTGGAGATTTGTAAACAGGTGACATCCAGATCACGTCAATTCCAAGTTCTGCAAGATAATCAAGCTTTTCATAGATTCCTTCCAGATCGCCAATTCCATCATCATTTGAGTCCTTAAAACTGCGTGGATAAATCTGATATACAACCGCATTTTTCCACCATTTTTCCATGCCGTTCTCCTTCCTTTTTTTTATTTGATACCTAAGACTTTTGTTATATTTGTCATCAGTATTAACGTGGTACAATCATTATCTCTCTCCTTATCTTTGTAGATTTTTGTACACATTCATTGCTCTGCATACAATTTGGTTTGTCTAATTCGTTTGTTTCTTTCCAAATAAACAGTATCATTTTGTTGTAAATTTGTCTATGAATAATAATAGACAGATTATGCACAAAATGATATAATGTAAAAAGCATATATAATATTGAGAGCTTTAATACATATTTTGTCATAACGCCTAAAAATAACGAGGAGAGAAAAGTATTTTATGTATTTAAACGTAGGTTACTTAAATCATTCGCTAGTTGATTTCAAAGATAAAAGTCGTCCGCTCATTGTAGGAAGCAGTGGTAATTATCGTTTATCATCTCACCCCAAAATGCCTACCTACCGTCCAAGGGGCAGACTTGATTACCAGATTATTTATATTTCTTCTGGGTTAGGACATTTTCATTTTGGTACCGTTGAAAATGAAACTATCGTTTCTGCTGGTAATTTTGTCCTATTTCGTCCAAAAGAACTTCAAAAATATGAATATTACGGAAAAGACAAAACAGAAGTTTACTGGGTTCACTTTACTGGAAGTAATGTAAAAAATATCCTGAAAAGATATGGTTTTCCTGATAATCAGCGAGTTTTTCACGTTGGAACATCTCTTGAATATAAGCAAATTTTCTTAAAACTCATTACTGAATTGCAGCAATGCCAATCAAATTATGAGGAAATGCTTGCATTTTTATTGCATTCACTATTAATCATTTTCAGCAGAGACATAAAAAAAGACCGTGTTTTAACAAATGAATTTATAGATTCTCAAATGAACGCTGCGGTATCCTACTTTAATTCAAACTACAACCAGAGTATTAGTATTAGCCAATATGCAGCGTCAAAGGGAATGAGCATCAGTTATTTTATTTCTAATTTCAAAAAATACACACAAAAAACACCTGTGCAGTTTTTAAGCGATCTACGCCTTACAAACGCACAGGTATTACTTGAAACTACTGACTATTCCATTAACGAGATTGCAAGAATCGTTGGATATGACAATGCACTTTACTTCAGTAGATTATTTCATAATCAAAAAGGTTGTTCTCCATCACAATATCGCAACCAATCAAAACTTCATAATAATAATAATAATTGAAGACTCGTCACTCGGACGAGTCTTCTGTAAATTACTTTAATAGTACATTTTTCATCAAATACTCCGCTGATCTTGCAATTCCATCATACTGATTTTCAAGACCAAACTGCTCTACTGCAAGCCAGCCTTCGTAACCATCCCTCTTTAAATAGGAAAGAATCGTATCAAGCGGAATATATCCGTCTCCTGCACTGACCGGGCGAAGACCTTTATTATATGTACCTACAATTCCGTTTGATGTTGGATTTTCTGTTCCTCTGTCCTTGCAGTGGACATGAGCAGTATATGTATGAAGCACCTCATATGCATCTAATATGCTCTCACTGCTGTATGCAAAATTTCCGGCGTCTAATGTCCAGCATATTCCCGGCACCTGCTCCATGAACCATTTTAACGCAGTGATTCTGGAACACTGTGACAATGTGCTGTCAAAATCCTCAAGTGTTACAATGACATTCTTTTCTTTTGCATAGGCAACTGCTCTGCGAAGACCTGCTGTAATATTTTGCACTGCCTGATTTGACTGCATAAATGCCGCTGTTTTTTCCCAGTCATCTGCACATTCTCCAAATATCTTTGCATCTGCCTCATTGAAAAATCCCGGCACAAGAAGCACACGACTGCATCCATTTTTTGCGGCCTTATCAATTACATCAAGGCATTTTTGCTCTTCTGGATCAATGTCTAAATGGCAAAAACCATATATGCTGCTGATCACTAACCCTGCGTCCTGTAAATTTTTCAAGATATCCAGACTATCATGAGCAAGCTCGTCGTAATCCATCTCTACGCCATCAATGCCACATGCCTTTACATATTCAAGTACCTCACGGAGTGGCTTTTTTGTCTGCTCACATGCTTTTTCAATATGCTCGTAAAATACAGATATTTTCATGGCAGCGTCACCTCTTTTACTTCTGCGCAGTCTAGCTGACTTGTCTTTCGCACACTTGGCTTACACCAGTGCACTGCATTTTTAATAATCTTTTGTACTTCTGGAATATAATAAACTGGATATTCCTCATGACCCGGCTGGAAATAAAAGATTTTTCCATAGCCGCTATGGAATGTGCAGCCGCTTCTGAAAACCTCACCGCATGAAAACCATCCAGTAAAGATCACATCATCTGGTTTTGGAATGTCAAAGTATTCTCCATACATCTCTTCCTTTGGAATATCAAAGCGTTCCGGTATTCCCTCTGCGATTGGGTGATAAGGTGCGGTACAGAAAACTCGCTCACTTTCTCCATGCTTCCAGCGAAGCGTCATGCTTGTTCCAAGCAGTCCCTTCATAATCTTTGAAAAATGTGCTGAATGAAGTGCAACAAGTCCCATACCCTGACGGACATGACTGCACACGCGTGCTGCCACCTCATCTGAAAACTCATTCTGGCGCATGTGACTCCAGAAAATAAGTACATCTGTCTGCTTAAGAACCTCCTCTGTAAGTCCATGTTCAGGCATCTCAAATGTTGCTGTCTTAATTACAAGCTCTTCATCTGTCTGTAAAAATTCCTTAATACAGCCATGGATTCCATTTGGATAAATGTGGCGTACCGGCTCCTCCTTCTCATGTAAATATTCGTTCCATACTGTTACTCGAATCATATTGCCTCTTTTCCGCGCAAAATACGCTGTTTTTCTCCTGTTTTCTTCAGTATAATTCATCTGCTTTCTGTTGTCTAGGTACAAAAAAATCCCACCATACACTTTCGTGTCAGTGGGATTTTCTTATTTTATTCAACTATTTTATTTACGCTGGATTTACATGCACCATGATATGCTTTACCTTTGGAAATTCCTTTTCAATATGGTCGTGTACACGCTCTGCCACTGCATGTGCATCGCGAAGCGTCTCATTACCATCAGCTCCAATCTCAAGATCTACATAAATTTTATTGCCGAATACTCGTGTCTTTAACATGTCTACTCTAATAACGCCAGGCTGTTTCTCTGCACATTCACGTATGGCCTGCTCTGTATTTTCATCACACGCCTTATCAACCATTTTGTTAATTGCATCCTTAAAAATATCAAGGGCTGCTTTTTCAATAAAAACGCAGATAACAAGGCTGGCGAGTGGGTCCATTAACGGATATCCCATTCTGGAAGCTGCGATACCAACTAATGCACCAACTGAGGAAAGTGCATCGGAGCGATGATGCCATGCATCTGCCATTAAGGCACTGGAATCTATTTTTTTTGCATGGAATCTTGTGTACCAGTACATTCCTTCCTTTGTTAAAATCGACACTACTGCTGCAACAAGAGCAAGCACACCAGGAACCACAACAACTCCTGTGCTCTCTTTTGCAATGGACTGAATCGCAGACCAGCCAATTCCAATACCAGTCACAGCAAGAACTGTTGCAAGCACAATCGCTGCAACACACTCCATTCGCTCGTGACCATATGGATGCTCCTTATCAGATTTTCTGCCAGCCAAATGAATGCCTACCATAACAACAATTGTACTAAATACATCTGAAGCTGAATGAATCGCATCACTGATCATTGCACCAGAATGAGCGATCACTCCGGCGAGGAGTTTAAAAAGAGAAAGCAGTACATTGACAACAATGCTGACACTCGATACCGTCATTGCTTCCTTTTCAAATTGATCTTCCTGTGAACCATTACTTGATTGATTTGGTTTTTCCATCATAGTTACCTCCTAAAATGTTGTTGGGTGATAACTCTTTCTGACACTTATTTTCGTGGAGATAAAAAAATACACCCACGAAACCAGTAATTATCATACTGTCCCGCAGATGTTTTCGATCCACTGTCGTTTACGACCCGGCCCCAGGAAATCCCCGGCCTGCTCAGTTTGTACTGTATAAAATACTGCAGTGCAAAGAGTAGTTTTGCTTAATATATCATATCTGTATGACATTGTAAAGTTAAAGTTGCGACTAACTTTACCTTTTTTTCTCAATTATTTTTTTCGTCTTTTATTTCCCTTTTTTACTGCGTTTTGATGAATTTTTTTTCTTTTTTTCACTCCATTTTGTATATTCCTTATTGTATCTGCTAGCATATATGTTGTCAATATCATCACCTTATAAATAAAATTCACTTTTTCTAGTCATTATTGCGGTTATTTCTTCCACTTGTCTTTAATATGGTTCTGTGCTAAAGTAGGGCTTGTGCGTTAAAAGGTTAACATTCCTTTTATATGCAAAAAGTTTTGTTTTCAGGAGGAGATCTTTATGAAATATCTCAGACAATTTCTATTGATTCTTCTAATTTCTTTTATTGGAGAATTGCTTCACGAAGTACTGCCGCTTCCAGTTCCGGCCAGTGTATATGGATTTGCCATCTTATTTATCGGCCTGTTAAGCGGTGCTATTAAACTTGCTCATGTGAAGGATACAGGAAAGCTTTTAATTGAAATCATGCCAGTCATGTTTATCCCTGCTGGTGTAGGACTTCTTGAATCTTGGCCGCAGCTTGCACCTATTGGTGTACCAGTTGCCGTAATTACGCTTGTTTCAACCGTAATTGTTATGGTCATTTCCGGAAAAATTACACAGTTTGTAATCCATAAAGAAGCACAGAGAAAAACTGCTAAAAAGGAGGTCTGATCTGATATGCTTGATTTTTTGACAAATTCATTATTTTTTGGCGTTGCTGTGAGTCTGGCTGCCTATGAAGTGGGTTCACTTTTAAAGAAAAAATTCAAATCTCCGCTTTTAAACCCACTTTTAATAAGCATTATTCTGGTAATTGCCATTCTTGTGGCACTTGATGTTGATTATCAAAGCTATAACATCAGTGCAAAATATTTAAGCTACTTATTAACACCTGCTACTGTCTGCCTCGCAATTCCGCTTTATGAACAGATTGAAAAGCTTAAAAGCAACTGGAAGGCAATCGTTGCTGGCATTGTTTCAGGTATCATTTCATGTGTGCTGTGTGTCTATGCCTTCTCCTTAATATTTGGCCTTACACATGAGCAGTATGTTACCCTTCTTCCAAAGTCCATCACAACTGCAATCGGTATGGATGTTTCAACTGAGCTTGGAGGCATCACAACTATTACTGTTGCTGTTATTATCATCACTGGTGTATTTGGAAATATCGTTGGAGAGCCAATCTGCAAGCTGTTTCATATCACAGAGCCTGTCGCAAAGGGCGTAGGAATGGGTTCCTCTGCCCATGCAATAGGAACAGCCAAGGCTATGGAAATGGGTGAAGTCGAAGGTGCAATCAGCAGTTTGTCTATCGCTGTAACAGGTCTTTTAACTGTTATTGCCGCTTCCATTGCCGCAAATCTATATTAATTATCTGTCAAAAGAAATAGGCAGCACAGAAACTTTTCACTCTGTGCTGCCATTTTTATTTTAGCCTGATTTTCTTCAAAGAAGTCAAATCTTACTTTGCATACAGTCTTGTTGAGCCTGCCGGCTGATCTGCCGTATTTCCAGCATAGATCTTTCCATCATCACCCTCGTACACATAATCGTAAATATTAGGAAGCTTTATTGTGCTGCCATCTGCTGTCTCATATGCGTTCTGTGACAAGATGTAATCGCAGAAGCTTTCTGCATCATATGTATCTGGCTGCTTTTCCATTTCACTCTTAAAATAATCACCAGGTGTTTGTGCGCTCTGTGTACCATTTGAAATCTGCGCAATTAACTGAGTACTCAAATTGTTGGCTGCAATCATAAAACCATCACTGACCTTTGTATTGAGTAAAAACAGATCAAATGAATCAAGTCCCTTCTCAAACACATCCGTTGGTGTCATATACACATAGGTGTATGGCGCGCTCCACGTATAGTAAGTATCGGAAAATCCTGCCTCCGGTTTCGAAGTAAACTGATTGATACATGTCATTGTCACAACCTTTGCCCGGTAATCAATTCCATCCAGTTGGAAAGAATAGGTGCGGTCCGATGCGGTACAGGCCACACCGTCCAGATTCACCAGTCCATTGTCATCTGAGTTATAATAATCATAGGCCTGCTGTGCCAGTTGATTCAGCTCTTCTTCCTGCTCTGCTGTCACTTCTTCCTCTGCCTCGATTGTAATATCAGTATCGGTCACAAGACTGCTGATGATAAAATCTGCATAGCCGGACGCATACATAGGTGTCAGCATTACATACGTATTGTAATACAAGCTACCCGGTTCATACCATCCATTCTGTGCGAATGATTCGCTATACGTGTACACAACATTTGACATATAAGCCATCTGGTACATCATATCAGCACTGGATGCCTGAATCTGCACCTGAACAGGACTGGCCGGACTCTGCCACTTGCCGTCTCCCCACCACATAATTTGATGTTCAATCGTATAATCTGACGGTGCATAACAACGTGCAACTGTTTCATTTGTTTCCTGATCAATAATGGAAGTCAAAGTATAAGGAACTGCCGCACTGGCATCACCCACTTCCTCACCTGTTTCATCTGTTGTCATTCCTTTTCCATTGACCGAGCCGATGATACCACCAATGCCCGGATTGTTCTTTCCTGAATTGGTATTTCCTACTGTTTCTTTTTCAGAATTGATAACACCAGAATTATCTGTATCATCTTGATTTTTTGTTTCCAAATTATCAATCTGATCGTCCTCGTCATCACCATTTTTCAAAAGTGCATTTGCGAGCTTCCAAAGCTTTTCATCACCTGAAATCTCATAGCAAAGACCATTTGCCTCTAAATGATGACCATTAAAGGAAATTCGATATGCGCTTGCATCAGCAAATGTGAAATAAAAAATATCATCACAATCACTGCTTCGCTCAGTTGTCACATTCTTTACCTTAATTGATGACATCGCATCAAAAAATGCCTGAATCTCATCAGCATCAAATGTAGCAACATCAATTCTTGTCTCACCATCCTGACGATATGCTAACGAGAACACCTCATCCTTGTTAAAATTCTTTGCAAATTCCTTTACTTCATCTGAGCAATAATCAAAAAGTCCATCACCTGCCTGTGTCTGAGGCTTTGTAACTGACGATTGAATATTTGAATATACTGCCGCCTGCACGCTTACAGATGAAATTGCCATACCCATTGCCAAAACACATCCACATGTACTAAAAATTCTTTTTCTTTTCATACAAAACACTCCTTCCATTCCTATTTTATTTTGCAACGATTCAGAATACATTAAAAATCGTTTCTGAGTTCTTACCAACATTATACAGTATAAAATATCTATTTGAAAGGAATTTACCACTTCTGGCATTGACTTATCTGGCAAATTTTTCTATACTGATGAAAAAGCAACATTATTTTTGAAGGGGGATATCATGACATTTTCTGAACAATTAAACGAATATCTTTCTATTTTAAATTGCAGTGCTAAAGAACTCTCACAGATAAGCGGTCTTTCTAATTCAGTCATAAGCCGCTATCGAAGCGGTGAGCGTGTTCCTCGACCTGAAAGTGAAAAATTAAATCAATTGTGCGAAGGAATTTATCTGCTTTCAAAAGAAAAAGCAGCTTCCAAACGAACTTCTGCTTCTATAACATCTTTTACAAAAGATGAAATCTACACTGCTTTTACAAATACGTTAAAGCAGCCTGATAATAGCCGACTTTGTGAAAATTTCAATCATCTGCTGTTAGCATCCTCTGTCAGCCTTGCTGATCTGGCGCGTTTTTTAAATTATGATTCATCTTATCTGTCACGCATACGTTCTGGTGCACGCATCCCTTCTGATCCTGAATGGTTTTGCAACGAGACAGCTCGTTTTATTGTGCTTCGCACACCGCCTTCCGACCGTGTTTTCATTGAAAAGCTGACTGGCCAGTCTATTAAGGATATAAATGATTCTGCGGCTCTTTGTCAGTTGCTTTCTGGGTGGCTTTTAAACACAAATAATATTTCACCGCAGATTAACCAAATGCAAAGCTTTCTTGAAAAACTTGATCAGTTTGACCTTAATAATTTCATTCGTTCCATTCGCTTTGATGAATTGAAAGTACCAACTATGCCAATCCAGCTGCCTGGCTCACGCTCCTACTTTGGTATTCGTGAATTTATGACTGCTGAGCTAGACTATTTAAAGGCTACTGTTCTGTCACCTTCTATGGAAAACGTGATTATGTACAGCGATATGCCAATGGAAGAAATGTCAAAGGATCCAGACTTTCCTAAAAAATGGATGTTTGGTATGGCGATGCTTCTCAAAAAAGGTCTTCACATAAATATGATCCATAATGTAAACAGACCATTTTCAGAGATGATGCTTGGACTTGAAAGCTACATACCAATGTATATGACAGGTCAAATTAGTCCCTACTATTTAAATGAAACACCAAACCAGGTTTTTGGTCATTTTCTAAAGGTTTCTGGAACAGTTGCCTTATCTGGTGAATGCATTGCCGGTTTTCATAATGACGGAAAATATTATCTGACAAAGAAAAAGGACGAGGTGTCCTACTACCGACACCGCGCCCAGGCTCTTTTATCACATGCTCGCCCACTTATGAGAATTTTTCGTTCAGACAATGCGATCCAATATAAGACACTGCGCACACGTCTGCTTGCATCCGGCTCTCAGAGAAACATTGTCGCATCGCTTCCAATTTATACAATGACAGATGATCTTTTATGCTCTATTTTTGCTCAAAATTATGTTTCAAAATCAGACGCTGCAAAAATTTTCTCCTACACTTCTGCTGAGCGTAAACGTGTTGAAGCATTTCTTGCCACAGCTTCTTTAACAGATGAGATCACTCCAATCGACAAGGCTGAATTTGAGCGCTATCCGCTTCGTCTTTTTCTTGCTGATCTATTTTTGGAACATGATATTGTATACACATGGGATACATATCAAAAGCATCTTGCACTTACAAAACAATATGCTGACACACATGACAGCTATTCTGTAAAAATAAGTACTACACCTGCTTTTCGAAATATCCAGATTCAAATTTGCGAAGGAAAATGGGCTGTTATTTCGAAAAATAACATCCCGGCAATTCATTTTGTAATTGAACACAAGAAGCTGCGCCACGCCATTGAAAACATGGTGATGCCGCTAGTAGAAACATAACAGATCACTTTCTTCCAAAGTGGAAAAAGCCTTTCTTCTCGTATGGCTCACTTTCGTAAGAAACAAGTTCATATCCGATCTCTTTAATCTTGTTCTTTGCCCACGGAATATCAAGTGCGTCCTCGCTGATTATAACGGTCTCTCCATCCTTAGCTGATGAAGAGACCTTTTTTACTTTAAAATTGCTGCGGATCAGCTCATTCATATGAGCCTCACACATGCCGCACATCATTCCGTCAATCTTTAATGTCGTCTTAATCATACTATCTGCGCCTGCCTTTTCTTAACAAAAATATACCCCCTTAGGGTATCTTTATCGTATGCCCTAAGGGGATGTTTGTCAAGTGCAGTCTATATTATTGAGAGATTTTATCATTTATAACGTTACAGTTCATGGATAAGCCAATATTTACAGCAAAGCCCGAAGGTGAATGGTTTTCACGAGCCGGACACTTGAAGCAGGGCTTTCGCAATCTCGCTCCATGAACCCTTAAATTTCCAACTTATCGAAGTAATATTCCTTGCACTCTCTCAAAAAATCCATTCCTTTTTCACCCATGAATGGGAAATGATGTGCGATCTGCGGCTTTCCTGCAAACGGAAAGCTCACGCAAGTAAAATACGTATCCTCTGGCACACAGCTTTCCATCACACTGTCGCCGAGCACCCATTGTCCATGAAGTGTCTGATACAAATCAAGACGCTCTTTTTCCTTGGCGTAATACGTAACGCGCTCATCCGGTGATTCTACTGCCTTCAAGCTGTGGCTGCAAATCAGGTTAACCGGCTCGATGTCCAGCTCCTGCAACGCTCCGGCCAGACCAAGCAGCGTGTCATAATCCGCCTGAATACTTGCCTGTGCTGGATTTCGTCTCATGCTTGCCATTGGACCGCCGCCCATTGGCATCATATCAGCCTGCTTGTCCTCGATGCGCACAAGAAGTTCTTCATTGATCGGCTCACCAATTACAGCAGATATCTGATGTAACCAGTCGAGTGTTCCCTGATAACCATATGGAGCACCATACACAAACGGCGTTCCAAAGCGCTCATTTAAAATGTTTCCCGCTTCAAGTGCTTCCTGACGAATCACAAGATTTAAGGCTGATGCACCGACCGTCTCAAGATGCTTTACATCGGTCTCAAGTCCCATCACCATTCTGCATTTCCATCCAAACGCCTCTGCCATCAGCTGCTGCAATTCCCACACATCTGAGCGGATGCGATAAGAACCAGCTGACGCACCAATGATCTGATAGGTCTTTTCCTCTTTGGCATTAGAATCGCTGGAATTGTCCATATCCTTTGCGATCTGCTCTGCCAAAAGCTTATACACAGCACGAAGTCCATAGGTGTAATCACCGCGGAAGCCGCCATCCTCAAAGGCTACCAGCTTTGCATTGACCTTCTCCTGCATATAGCGGCACACACCACGGATGTCTGTTCCGATGACTGCGACAACAGCTGATGCTACCACAAATATGACCTTTGGTGCATAAGTCTCATCAATCTCAACAATCGCCTTTTCCAGACGTGTGACATCACCCATGATGACATCATCCTCACTGATATGAGTAGTAAACAAAGACTGGTGCAAGCTGATTCCAAGTGAGCTGTAAAGACCGCCGCCAAAATGTGTTGTTCCTGCCGGACCATACTCAAGGACAATCGCATCCTTCACCGGCATCAGACTCCATATGATCGCCATTCGGTCCGATGCTGGTGGGTAAAATCTGCATAAACTCATCGCGCCCCTCCTTTTTTTTGCATCTCCAGCATTGCTTTCATTGCTGCCATATCCATACCACTTTTCATCATTCCATTCATCCCAACTGATGGGCTGCACGCCTGCACAAAAGCACTGACTACCATCTCATTGACCTCAAAGCCAAGCGTGTTGTAGGCCTGCATCATGCGTACCATCTGTGTTCCTGACTTTCTCATCTCCTGCGAATTTCCGGCGCCAAGATTAAACTGAGGCTTTAATATTGGATACAGATATTGCAGCGGTCCGATGTTTGCCGCTCTTGTCACATATGGATCGCAATGCGTTAAGATTTCCTTTCGCCACTGCTCATCGTACGGTGTAAGATCAGAAATCTGTAACAGAAGCGGCTTCATTCCAAGACCAGTCAGAAAACTGTGAAGTTCATAGTTGCAAAGCGCTGTATTTCCACTAAAATAAGTTTTGCCATCAAGGATAGGCTTTGCTGCCTCTGAACGCTTTTTTGCATCCTGATACCAGCCGGCAAGCTTTTCTGGAAGTGGCTTTTCAAGAATTTCAAATAATTCCTTGTAAGACTGATAAATGCGGTCTGGATCACTGTAGCGCTCAAATACTACATACGGTGTGCCAAACTTTCGCTTCATTTTTTTTGCAAGCGCTAATCCAACTGGATGAACGACCAGATTGACTGCTGCCTGCGGTGCTCTTTCGATTTCCTCTGCACTACTATTTCCTGGCAGCTGCATTCCCACTGGAATGTTTTGCTCCTGCAGCACTCGGTACACCTCTGTTCTTGTAAAATCACCCAGACGAAGGCCAAGTACATTGACACAGTCTTTCTTTTCCTGCGGCTGCATCATTGCACAACAGACCTCAAGCGTATGCTCAATGCCTGGCAGATGATCGTCCGTCTTAAAGTTCTCTGCATGAACAATCATGACTGGGAAGCCATACTGATCGGTAAATAAATCTGCCATTGACTCCACATCATCACCGGTAATTTCCGGTACGCAGGTGGTTACGATGAAAACAGCCTTCGGATGGTATTCATCGTTTAATTCTTCCATTGCTTCCTCAAGCTTTTCCTGACAGCCAAATGTTACATCATGCTGTTCCAGCACAACTGACACAATCTGACAGCCATCCGCTGACATGCTTCCATTTCCAGATGTCGCCATCTTCGTATAATAGGCGCACTCATCTGGTCCAAGTACCAGCATAACGCTGTCCTTAATCGCACGAATTGTCAGCATCGCACCCATTAACGGACAATGATAACCTGGAAACAATGCATATGACAGCGGCTCTACCTGCTTCATCTTGTCGACCTGACTTAGGTGCTTCAGGCTCTGGAGCATCTTCTCTCCATTTAATCCCATAATATCCTCTTTCTTCTTTATGTTATTCACAAAAGTGCCCGAATACAGAAAATTTGCAAGGGCACTAGATACTCATTTTCAGATTGCTGCATACGCAAGCAGCGGCTTCTCGCGTCCAGGCACATGCAAGATCTCACACTCCACCTGATAGACATCCTTCATCATCTTTGATGTGATGACATCCTGCGGTGCACCCTCATCGTACTTTTCGCCATCACGAATTACAATCACATGATCGCTGACTTCCATCGCCTGCGCCAAATCGTGCAGCACCATAACCACACCAATTCCCGTCTCGCGATTTAATTTTTTCACCAGATTCATCGTTTCAAGCTGATGAGAAATGTCCAGATAGGTCGTTGGCTCATCCAAAAACATAATTTCGGGTTTTTGTGCAAGCACAGTCGCGATCCATACGCGCTGCGTCTCGCCTCCTGAAATCTCATAAATTGACTTGTTGCGGAATCTCCAGGTGCCTGTGACCTCCATCGCCCATCGGATGACTTCCTCATCCTCTTTGCTCTTTCCTGTCATTAACTTTTGGTGTGGCATACGGCCATAACCGACAAGCTCTTTTACACGAAAGTCAGACGGAGCCGTGTGAATCTGCGGCAGCACGCCGAGCTTTTTAGCTAATGCTTTTGGCTTCATTGTCTGAATATCGCAGCCGTCCAGCAAAACATTCCCCTTCTGATAACGAATCAGTCTCGTGAGTGCCTTTAACAATGTCGATTTTCCGGAACCGTTTGGTCCGATAATTGTTGTGATCTTATCTCTTGCAATAGACACATCCATTTGATTTACGATCACGTGTTCTCCGTAGCCAATTTGCAGTCCGCTTGCCTCAAGCTCCATTGAAACTACCTCTCTTTCTGAGCATATACAGGAAGAATGGTCCTCCAAATACACTCATCATAACGCCAACCGGAATCTCTGTACCAGGCCAGATTGTTCTTCCCACGGTATCGGCAAGCAGTACCATCACGCTTCCTGTCAGGATACTTGTTGGAAGTAACACTTTGTAGTCTGAACCAACTAGCATTCTTGCGATGTGCGGTGCAACAAGACCGACAAATCCGATCATTCCGACCTCTGAAACGGTAGATGCTGCCAAAAATGCAGAGACACCAGACAGCACGATGCGGCTCGCATTTACGCGAATACCAAGATTTTTTGCCATTTCATCGCCTAGCTGAAGTGCATTGGCATTTCGGATGCAAAAACATGCAAGCACAAGTCCGATCACTGCATACACTGTCATTACACGAACCTGTGTCCAGTTTCCACCTGAGAAACTTCCGTTCATAAAAGACAAAACTCCGTTTAGGTTATCGCTGTTTTGCAGCTGTAAGAAGGAATTATAGCCTCCTAAGACAGAATTGACAGCGACACCTGACAAAATGATTCGCACCGGATCCACGCCATCCTTCCATGCAAGCAGATAGATTAATACACAGGCAAGTGCGGCTCCGCCAAATGCAAACAACGGAACAGAATAAGTCAAACTCGGAAACAAAAGAAGAATTGTAATCGCCGCTGCACCTGCACCAGCTGATACACCGATGGTTCCAGGATCAGCTAAGGGATTACGCATCACGGCCTGCAAAATAGCACCCGCTGCCGAAAGACACACGCCAACCATAATTGCAAGTACTGCTCTTGGCAGACGCAGATTAAAAACGATGACTCGGATCTTTCCGGCCTCGGTATCCCAGAGGCCCCGAAGGACCTCTGAAAGCGGATAGCCAGAACTTCCGATTGCAATACTAAGTACAAATACCACCGCCAGCGCAGCCAGAAGAATGGTCCATACCATTCCTGTCTTTAACAGCTGGTTTCCGCTTCGGTTATTTTTATTTTCCTTGTGTTCACTCATTACTTTGTCTCGGCTGTGGACTCTTCTGCCTCGTCAGATGCATTCTCCTCGGATGCGTCCTCACCAGTTGCCTCCTCAGATTCCTCTTCCTCATCAACAGAAACTGTCTCTACTTCGATTCCGTAAAAATCTGCAACGGTTCCAATCAGGTCATTGATACAGTCGATTACATTGATTCCTGCTGTAGATACATAAGATACTGGCAGATACAGAACTCTTCCTTCTGCGATTGCCGGGATGCTGTTCCAATACTCTGGATTTTCTGCAAATGCTTTTTCCATCAGTTCCTTATGACCCTCTGCATCCTCTGCACCTACACACATAACAATGTCTGGATCATAGTCAAGTGCCTGCTCATAGTCTAACTGTACCATGGAGGACTGGTCATTTGTGTACACATTCTCAAATCCAATCATTGCTGCCATGCTTCCAAGTGTTCCGTTCTCAGTCTGGATATAATGAGCATCGCCGCTGGACTGTAGTACCATAACTGTCTTGCCCTCAAATGCTTCCTTTGCTGCTTCCATGTTCTGGTCAAGTGCTTCAAAACGCTCACGAATCTTCTCACCAGCTGCAGTGGACTCCTCATCTACTGAAAATGCATCAATCAGTGCATTTGTCTGTCCTACGATGGACTCGTATGGAACGGTATGACCTGCATAGATGTAGTAAACCGGGATTCCTAAAGATTCCAGTGTCTTTCCTGCAGTATCAGCGCCATTGTAAGCAAGCAAAACCAGATCCGGCTCAAGATCAACAACGCTCTCATAATCAAAATCATCAGGACTCATAACAGAGAAGGAAACAGTTTCGGTGCTCTCCTTTAGATCCTCCGGCCAAGTTACAACCATGCTGTTTGGAATGCCGACTAAATTTACACCTAGCTCATACATTGCCAGAACTGGTGCTGCTGATAAGGAGACAACACGCTCTGGAACCTCGTCAAGCACGAGCGGATCGGTGTAGCCTAACTCCTGCATATCCTCTGGATACTCCAAGACAAACTTGCCCTCGGTATCAACCTCTGCTGCACTTACTTCCTCAGTTGCTGCCTCAGATGTGATTTCATCTGCAAATATGCTCATTGCGCTAAGAGAGCTTGCTGCCATTGTTCCTGCCATGATCAGTGCCTGTAACTTTGTATTCTTCATTTTTCTTTTCCTTTCTGCCCATAGGCTGCCTTTCGGCTTTGATTCGGTTTATAAATAAAATAAATTATGTATTACGCGTCTGCTAAAATACGGTCAGCCAGTTCGTTATAAACGCCCTGCATCACAGAATTTGTTAAAAACTCAAATACTGTTCCTCCCTGATTCTCTGCTTCCTGAATCTCTGGCGAACGCGGAACATAACAGACTACCTGTGTACCAATCTCCTCGACTGCCTTTGCAACAATCTCGCGCTCATTTTCAATATTTTTTGCGTTTAAAATCAATCCGCGAAGCTGCGCATAGCCACGCTTGCCGAAATTGCGAATTGCACTTGCAATGTTATTCGCCGCATACAGTGACATCATCTCACCAGATGAAACTACGTACACATCCTTCGCATAGCCACCGCGAATCGGCATTGCAAAGCCACCGCACACAACATCACCGAGCACATCGTAAATTACAATGTCTGGCTGATAGGTTTCAAATGCTTCCAGTTCTTCAAGCTTTTCAAATGCAGATATAATTCCTCTTCCCGCACAGCCTACGCCTGGTGTCGGTCCGCCCGACTCCACGCACAGTACGCCGCCAAAACCTTTAAATACAATATCCTCCAGCGTAAGTTCCTCGCCCTTTGTCTTAATCTGCTCAAGAACAGTTGGAATTCGTTTTCCACCCATCAGGTTTTTTGTAGAATCTGCCTTCGGGTCGCATCCGATCTGCATCACCCTGTAACCCTTTTTTGCAAGCGCCGCCGACAGGTTGGATGTCGTCGTTGACTTTCCGATACCGCCCTTGCCATATATTGCAATCTTTCTGATATCTTTCGTGTTCATTATGCCTCCCTGAAATTAGTTATAGCTAACTCAGGTGGTAATATATCACAGTCATCCATTTTCTGTCAAGCGCTCAAAGGATAAAAAAAGAACTTTGGTTAGTTTTATATAACCAAAGTTCTTTTTATCTAATTTTTTCTCTTATTTGCACAAACTTCTCGGACTATTTTCAATTTGTAGTGGGGGTTGAGGCGTCTTGCTTTTACGAGGCGGAACGTTGTAGCAGGACTTTCAAAGTAAAGTACGATAATAAACAACGTAACAGGTGCCTGCGGAAAAGTGAGGCCGACAAAACAAGCGCTGAAGCCCCCTTCGTAAGCTTTCCGGGTTGCACTTAATATGGATTCTTCGCATCAGACGGCATTCTCCAGTCGCCGCGCGGTGATAATGATACCGTACCGACCTTAGGACCATCCGGCAGACAGGAACGCTTGAACTGCTGTGCATAGAAACGTCTAAAGAAGTTATCGAGTGTGGACGCGATCTCCTCTTTTGTCACGTTCTTCTGTGCAAATGCGATCTCTGCAAGCTTTTGAATCTTTTCCTTTGTAAAACCATTGCGGACAAAATGATATAAAAAGAAATCATGCAGATCGTACTTTCCGATTGTTGCCTCTGTGGACTGTGCAATATTGCCCTGTGCATCTGGCGGCAGAAGTTCTGGACTGATGATTGTGTCACAGATAGATTCAAGCGTATCATGGACAGCTGGATGAAGCTCAGCATAAGCGCGCACCAGATATTTAACAAGTGTCTTCGGTACGCTGACATTTACTGCATACATAGACATATGATCACCATTGTAAGTGCACCAGCCAAGAGCTAACTCAGACATATCACCTGTTCCTACTACGATACCGCCCTCTTTGTTTGCGATATCCATCAAAATCTGAGTACGCTCTCTTGCCTGCGTGTTCTCATATGTGACATCATAGCTGTCGCATTTGTGACCGATATCTTCAAAGTGCTGCAGACATGCATCTGTAATATTGATCATGCGAATCGTAATGCCAAGCTGCTCCATTAATTTCCATGAATTGGTCTTTGTCAAATCTGTTGTGCCAAAGCCCGGCATGGTGATTCCGATGATATCTGTAAGCGGCCAGCCAAGCATATCGTATGCTTCTTTAATGACAAGAAGAGCCAGTGTTGAGTCAAGACCACCTGATACACCGATTACGCACTTGCGGATGCCAATCTTTGTCAGGCGCTCTGCAAGACCTGTCGCCTGAAGGCGCATGATCTCTTTGCATCTTCCGGCGCGCTCTTCCTCTGATGGAACAAACGGATATGGGTTTAATGATTCCGGCCAATGTGTGACGCTGCTTGTCTGCGTATGAAGTCTTACGTAGCCTTTTCCATTTGATGCCATCTGCGAATATCTTGCTGCTGCATAAGAAATACTGTTATTCTTTATGCGGTCGTTATTGATTCGCTCCAGATCAATAAGTGCCTCTGTTGCTTCTTTGTTGCTGTCCGCCAGAATTGTTCCATTTGCTGCGATAATATTGTGACCTGAGAAAATCAGATCTGTCGTACTCTCACCGCTTCCTGAAGAACAATATACATAAGCGCACATATTTGTACCGGACTGCATACGAACTAAGTCTCTGCGATACTCTGGCTTTGTTACAACGTCGTTTGATGCTGACAGATTTGCAATCACATTTGCTCCTGCTGATGCATGGAAGGAACTCGGTGGAATATTAACCCACAAATCTTCGCATATCTCGCATGCAAGGTGGATTCCATTTCGTCCCTCAACAATCAAATTCGGTGTAAATGGAAAGGTTCGTTCATTATTCAATGAAACGCCTTCATCATAGAAAATCTCATCATAGCGAATTGTATCTGAAAAACGCTGATCTGCTCCTGCAAACCATCTCTTCTCGTAAAACTCTTTATAATTAGGTACAAATGTCTTCGGCACAATACCAAGCAGCTCATTGCCTTTAAAAATCAGTGCTGTGTTAAACAGCATGCCGTCCTTTCTAAGTGGGGCTCCAACTGCAATAAGTGTATCTGACTGCGGCAGATTATCGCATAAATACGCGATTGCCATCCTGCACTGCTCCTCCATAAAGGACTGCAAAAACAGATCACCACAGCTGTAACCGCTTATTGAAAGCTCACCAAACACGATCAGATCTGCCTGATTCTTTGTGTAGTGCACTGTCTGGCGTACAATCTCCTTTGCATTCTCCATTGGTCTTCCCAGTGACGTTTTCATATGAACTGCCACTGCTTTTATATATCCGCTTTTGCTCAATGACATTCTGCTACCATCCTCTCTGTCTCTTCCAGCTTTTCCAAATCTGCTACGATCTTTTCTGGAACCATTTCTTTCCATTTTCCATCTCCAGCTTTGATGCTTTCCCGAACCTTTGTTGCACTAAAATCCGGATAGATACGCGGCTCGTGACTAATCACAATTTTATCCTTGCGTTCTTTTAAAAATGGAATCTTTTCAATCATTTTTTCCGGCTCATCTCCATCTCTTGGAATTACAAGAAATCGCGATAGTTCAAAAATGCCCTCTGCCTTATACCAGATGGAAAGCTCTGAAAGCTTATCTGTGCCGCACACATAGACAAGCTGCGTATCCTGCCCATATTGTGTTCTTAAATACTGCATTGTATCATACGTTTTAGCGCTTGTCTTTAAGTGTACTTCACAGTCTTCGCATAAAAAGCCGTGCGGCTCAACTGCCTTTCTTAAAAGGTTAAGGCGCTGCTCACCCGACAGAATATCGTTTTTTTCCATCGCTTTCCATGATGTCAAAAAGCGATCTGGTGCCGGGATATATAAAATCTGCCATTCTGGCAATTCTCTGGCTGCGATTTGTCCGATCTCTACATGAGCCTTCGTCACCGGGTTAAAGGATCCTCCAATTATGGCAAACTTTTTCACAGTGCTTTCTTCCTTTCTTCAAATGTTATACAGTTCTGATATTGTGAAGCATACTCATCTTCATCTCGTAGTAATCCGGACTCATATCAATATAATGCTTATGCGGATTCTCAAAACGCTGCTCCTCTTCCCAGATCTCATTGTCAAGCTGTTTCTTTACATAAGCCTGAAGTTCCTGAAGCGTCTTTGTCTTTGTCAGGCGCTTTCCGCCCTCAATTACCTTATGAAGAAGCGGCTTTGCAGTGCAATTCTCATAGCTTCTGTTCTTCCATGGCTTCTCAGGATCTACATAACGATACGGTGTGCTAAAGTCAACCTTCTCGTCAAAACTGGTAATCAGATCTGAAACTGCATGACCTTCCTCATCATATACACGATATACACTCTTTAATCCCGGATTGGTGATCTTTTCAACTGTCTCAGAAACCTTAATTCTCGGTGCAAATTTACCATTTTCCTCAACTGCGCAGATCTTATAAACAGCGCCAAAAACAGGATCAGTCTTTGCTGTAATCATACGCTCACCAACACCAAAGCTGTCGATGCAGCCGCCCTGAGAAAGAATAGAAGTGATTGTATATTCATCTAAACTGTTTGATACAACGATCTTTGCATCTGTAAAGCCAGCCTTATCAAGCATCTTTCTTGCTTTTCTGGACAGATATGCAAGGTCGCCGCTGTCAAGACGAATGCCATAACGTGTCAGCGGGATTCCTGCATCCTTCATCTCCTGAAATACCTTAATTGCATTCGGAACGCCAGACTTTAAAACATCGTATGTGTCAACAAGAAGTGTACAATTATTTGGGAATACCTTTGCATAGCTTCTAAAAGCTGTCAGCTCATCGCTGTGCTCCATTACCCAGCTGTGTGCATGAGTTCCGCCAACAGGAATACCAAACATCTGGCCTGCACTGACTGTTGCGGTACCATTTACACCACCAATGTAGGAAGCACGTGCACCGTAAATAGCTGCATCCATGTTGTGTGCACGTCTTGCACCAAAATCAGATACACCGCGTCCTGCTGCTGCCTTTACGATTCTTCTTGCCTTTGTAGCAATCAGACTCTGATGATTGATCTGAGCCAAAATTGCAGTCTCAACAAGCTGTGCCTCAATTAACGGTGCAACAACTGTTACAACTGGCTCATTTGGATACATGATTGTTCCCTCTTCAAATGCATAAACATCTCCATGGAAACGGAAATTCTTTAAATAAGTAAGAAAATCCTCATCGAACAGATTTAAAGAACGGAAGTATTCAACATCCGCATCATCGAAATGCATATTTTCCAGATACTCGATCACCTGCTCAAGTCCGGCAAAAATAGAAAATCCGCCGCCATCTGGGTTCTTACGGTAAAATACATCAAATGCTACCCTCTTCTCTGTGTCATTTTCCTTGAAGTATCCGTATGCCATTGTCATTTCATACAGATCCATCATCATTGTTATATTTCTTGATTCAAACTGTGTCATTTTCTTTCGCGCCTTCCATAATTCTTTCTTTTTGGCTATTTCAGGAAATATCAGTATCATTCCCTTAACACCTTATGATACCTGTGATTTAAAAGAACGTCAAGGTTTTTTGCTGCGATTTGCTCATAAAAAGCAAATAAAATTAAGCACTTACTTAGATATCTTTTTTATCATGACTATAGCAAGAAGCAATGTGACAGCCTCTGCAGCTGGAAATGCCAGCCATACACCTGTGATTCCAAGAAATGTCGGAAGCACTAGTGCGAAAATAATGATTGCTATAATTCCCCTGCTGATTGCTACAATCGAAGACTCTTTTGCATGATCAGTGGCACTTAAGAAGCCTGCGCAAATGATATTGATTCCGGCTGCAAAAAATCCAATAAAATAAATACGTATTCCGGGAATTGCATAAGCTGCCAGCTGTGCAGATTGTTCACTGTTAAATGCACTTGTTATGTCTGCTGCAAAAAAACATACTCCTGCGATAAGAACAATTGCAAGAGCAATTCCTGTTACTATGCTTTTTACAAGAATCTGATGCTTTTCATGTTCTTCTCCCCTCGCATGTGCTTCGCTTGCAAGAGGCTGAAGTCCCTGAGAAACACCGTTGAAAATAGCTGTACCTACAAGCGCTGTATTGGCAATTACACCGTAAGCAGCAACTGCTGTATTTCCATCTAGTCCAAGAAGGACAAAATTAAAAACCATCGTTGTAACTGCACTTGCAATCTCTCCGACAAAGGCAACTACGCCAAGACTGCAGGATGAGATAAGCATTTTTACAGATGGCACCATAAAATGAAATGATACGCTGCTTTTTGGTGACAGATAGTGCACCATACAAATCAAAATACTCACAATTGGTGAAACTGCTGTTGCAAGAGCTGCACCTGTCATACCCATTCCAAGCGGAAACATAAATACATAGTCAAACACAATATTAAACAAACTACTAAGAAGCGTTGCTGCCATAGCAATATGCGGTGCATTATCATTTCTCACAAATGCAGTAAATGCATAATTCATCATGAAAAATGGTGTAAAACATAATACAATGCGAATATATGGTATACCAATTGCTTCGATTACTGCGTCAGCACCCATCACGCGCATAACTTGTCCTGGGAAAAAAAGTCCTGCTGCTATAAAGATCACACTAACAATCGCATCCCATATAAGTGCATTGGAAAAATATTTTTTTGCCTCCTGCTGACCAGTTGCTTTTGCCAATGTATAACGAATGGCAGAACCTGTTCCAATCATGGAACCAATCGCGAAGATAAGACCATAAATTGGAAGCGCCAGATTCAGTGCGGTAATACCATTTGTGCCCTGCGATGTTGCAATAAAAAAAGTATCGGCTAAAATGTAGCATGACATTCCTACCATTGCCAATATATTTGGCGCAATATACTGGTATAAGCTTTTCTTTTTCACAAAAGTTTCCTCCTGTTTTTTATCAAAAATTGGGGGCTGCCATATGGCAGCCCTCTGTTTAATTAACGATACTGGCGGATAATCCGCTGTATACTCTTTTCTGTAAGATAATACTTCTGGGAAAGTCTCGGGACACTCGCACCCTCCCGATGCTCCCTGCATATGGCACTGTTGCGTGCATCAAGCTCCTGTCTCGCCTGTGTACGCTCGCCCCAGCCCTTTCGATGCTCCAGCTTTCTCGGAATGTAGATATTTTCTCCGTCCACGTACTGCTGAATCACTTCTATTAATTCTCTTGGCAGTATCTCCTCTGCCTTTCTATAGCTCATGCCTTCCTCTCAATCTGCGCTGCGGCTGCAGCGGCTTTCCGTGCGGTACTATTTACCGGAAAGCAACGGCTATAGCAAATACAATTCTTTCATTGTCTATTTGCAACAGCCACTGCTATGCGTCACACCAATCCCTTGTTTCCACTTCAAACTCCACCATTCGTTCCTTTATAATTAACATAATGCAATCCTCCTTTTCGCTCTTTTTTGTTTTTTGGTCTTGTTCGTGTTGTTGGTTTGACCCTTCAACTTTATCTGTGCCATTATACCATATTTTCTTATTTATTACCAGACCTTATTTCTTTTAAGAAATATCTTTGTTCATGGATTTACGAAAGCCTTCGGTGCAATGGTTTCGTCGTCGGACCAAATTTTTCTTTCCAATCAATGCTTTCCATGGTATACTGAGTTTACACGAAATTTAATAAGATTGGAGAATTACTATGAGCAATTTAACTGCTGATATTCAAGCCTCTATTTTAAAGGCAAAAAATTATGTGGATGCGCTTACTATAAACTCTTCATGCAACATTCCAAAGGAGGTTGTTTCTGATGAGCACAAGTTCTTTTCGTGGGATAATGAGAAGCGTACTCCTTCTGTCAAACCATATCTGTTTGACTGGAGCTATTACAATGGTGTTGTGATGGAGGGTCTCTATGATACATACGAGGCACGACCAGATGAGGGTGCTGAATATAAGAATTATGTATTAGAATATTTGAATGCAATGCTTGTGACTGATGAAAATGGAGTACATCATTTAAGCCGCAACCTTGCAGGATATGTAGATCATCACGGTGCTGACTGCTATAAGACTGCTGCACTTGTCATGAAGGCTTTTGATGAAAATCCAGCTTACGCTGAGGTTATGGCTGCGCTCTACCGCGATCTGACTGACCCAAAGCACGTCAATTCAAAGGGTGATATTGTAGTTGAAAAATATACAGAAGATGCACTTGGCAATAACTACTGGCACTGCTGGGCCGGCGGACAGCCGCCTAAGTATAAGGTATGGCTCGATGGCATCTATATGCTACAGCCGTTTTTGGCTCATTATGCTGCAAAAATTGGTGATACAAAGCAGCTTGCTATTATCAATGAGCGCCTGAACTGGGTTACTGATGTTATGCTTGCCCCAAATGGCATGTATTATCATGCATGCAACAGCCGTGAGGATGTCTGCGCATACCACTGGACCCGCGCAATGGGCTGGTATGCAATGGCAATGGTCGATGTAATGGAAGTTCTTCCAGAATGCTATATTGAAGAGAGAAAAGCTGCATTAAAGCTCTTTGCAGATGGCATGTTAAAGTATCAGGACGAATCTGGATTATGGGCAAATCTGGCTGACCAGCCTGTTACCGCGACAAATCGCCTTGAGGTCAGCGGCACTGCCATGATGATTTATATGATGTTAAAAGGTGTTCGCAAGGGATGGCTTAACGAGTCCTACCGCGAACCTGCAATCAAAGCATTTAACGCAATTGTAAATACCAAGCTTCACGACAATGTACTGGAAGATATTTACTTAAAGGCAAGTGCAAATAATACAAATAATTATGAGATCACTGAATATTACCTTCCAGATGAAGGAAAAGGAAGCGGTCCATTTATCATGGCGTACTCAGAAATGTTATATCTGTAATTATTTTGGCGGCTCTAATTTTAGAGCCGCCAATTTTATTCTCCACGTAAAATTTTAACTGTCTCGGCAACAGCCTGAATAATCATCTCTACCTCTTCTTTGGTATTTTCATAATCAAGTGTCAGACGAAGTGAACCTCTTGCTGTCTCTGGATCTCTTCCAATTGCAAGAAGCACATGACTAGGATCAAGAAAACCTGATGTGCATGCTGAACCTGATGATGCACAGATTCCTTTGTTGTCAAGTAAGAGCAGGAGTCCCTCTGCCTCTGTACCCTTAAAACAAAAATTCACATTGCCTGGAAGGCGGCTTTTCTCGTCTCCATTTAATATGGCATCTGGAATATTCTTTAAGCCTGCGATCAGTTGATTGCGAAGCTGTGTCACATAGACCAAGCGCTCATTTTGAAGTGCCAAAGCTTCCTCAAGCGCTGCCGCCATTCCTACAATAGCAGGAAGATTTTCTGTTCCAGCACGTTTTCCTCGCTCCTGTCCGCCGCCCTCTATAAGATTTGTCAAAAACACACCTGTCTTTGCATACAGCACACCAATTCCCTTTGGACCATTGAATTTATGTGCAGATAAAGACAGCATGTCAATCTGATCATCTTTTACATTAATAGGAAGATGACCTGCTGCCTGTACCGCATCGGTGTGAAACAGCACACCATTTTGTCTGCACACTGCTCCGATCTCGCGAATTGGCTGAATAGTTCCAATCTCATTATTGGCATACATAACCGTAACAAGTGCTGTATCTGGACGAATTGCTTTTTCGACCTGTGCAGGACTTACAATTCCCTTTTCTCCAACATCAAGAAGCGTAATATCGAAACCTTCTTTTTCTAATTTTTTTAATGTATGCAAAACGGCATGATGCTCAAATGCGGTTGAAATAATATGCATCTTCCCCTGTCTTTTACCAATAGCTGCTGCCGACAAAATTGCCTGATTATCTGCCTCACTTCCGCCTGAAGTAAAATAAATTTCCTTTGGCAGACAGCCAAGACAGCGGGCAATCCTCACACGCGCATCCATCAGTGTGCCAGATGCCTGCTGCCCCGGTGTATAAAGGCTAGACGGGTTATACCAATTCTCTTCCATAGCAGACAACATAGCAAGCTTTGCTGTCTCACTAATCTTTGTTGTTGCTGCATGATCCGCATAAATCATAAACATCTGCTTCCTTTCTGTACGAACCTCATTTCAATGATTCGTCTGTCAGATAAAGTACCACCAAAAACCCTGTTTTGTCAATCAGTGAGGTCAAACTTTTCAAAGGGTATAGTTCATTTTTACGATTCACTTTTCCCCCCCCTTCTTACTTATCAACTTTTAATTACTTTTCTTCTCAATATACTGAATCGCAGCTTCAATCAGCTCATCTCTGCCTTCTCGAATTCCTGCAATCGTAGGCTCCACATAAATATCAGGTGATAATCCAATTCTCTGTGTTTGTTCTCCTTCTGCCGTCAATATTCCAATACCTGAAAATTGTAAAATATTTCCCTCTGGAGCATATAAATAGGCTAAATTACCATCTGACCCAACCGAATTTGAACCCATCACAACGGTATTATCTGCGTCACGAAACATCATTATCGTATATTCTGCCAAACTCTGTGTTCGCTCATTCATTAAAATTACTACTGGCTTTTCATAATGATATGGTACTTGTTTCCCTCCTGATGTTTCTACATAATTTGTTAAATAGGCTCCTGGAATTGTAGGAGAATTATAAATAGATCTGCAAAATGGTGTCTCTTTCGTTTTAATATACTCGGCAAGTTTATTAATCCAATTACCAATTTTAGGATATTGTCTCAGGTCAATAATAAGTCCATTTGTTTCTTTCACTTTTTTCATAATATCTGAAAATTCATCATCTGCTAACACGCTAGGATTCATTAGTCCAATATTATTATCTAATACTTCATAAGGTTCTTTTTCTTTTACTTTTACTGCCTGATCTTCCTCTAATGATAACCCTTGTATTTTGACAGAAATCTCATCATCACCTCGACGGACAGTAATATCCATATCTGATTCCTTTGCTCTTAAAAGAAATCCCTCCATCTGATTTAAGATCTTATCATCTTCTGTAATGGATATGTACTGTTTTTGTTCTTCAATAATATCTTCAATTGGTCTGCCATTAAATGCCACAATCACATCTCCTACTTGAAGGTCGCAGTCTTTATATACAAGATTTACCACATATTTCCCTTCTGCTTGAATTAAGCGTACTGGTGCACTGTACTCACCATATTCTTCCAATACACCAGCATATCCATATAAAGCATGTGCATCATGAAGCTGTGCAGTAAAATGCTCCATCGCCATACAGTAGCTATGCTCATCATCTCCCTCAAGCATAATCGGAATCATCTCATCAAGAATTTCAATCCATTCTTTATCTAAGATATTCAAATACGGGTAGTAATACTCAATTACATTCCACATACGAAATAGTCCAAGCAATCGATCTGCCTTATCCGAAAAATCAAAATCGTTAAGCACTTTTTCATTATCAAAACTAGCTATACTAATTTGATTTCGCGTAATAAACATCGGTGCATTTCCACGGTATATCGTTGGAACCTCATCAATTTCCATCAATGCAGATGACAGGTCTTCACCAAGACATTCTGGATCGTCTCGCCATGTTGTATCTGCTAAAAACAATTTATCATCCTCATCTGCATTTTCCCATGACATATCATAAAAATCTGTTCCATAGTCTGTACTGCCAAGTCCTTCAAACCATTCATACAGGATTTCATTTACTTGGTCATCATTAGAAGCTTCGCAGACCGGATCAACCAAATTTAATAGTTCTTCATCCCAATCTTTTTGACCTGAAAGAAATACTGGATGACGATATTTTGTATAGCCCCACACCAAGCATAACTTTTCCAGATTTCGATATTGCTGATCTGTCTCTGTAGCCTGCACATGATGGATATTATTAAAGGGCACTGTTAAAATACTCATAGCAATTATAAGACACTGCTTTTTTCTTAGCTTTTCTTTTCTCATTTAACCATTCCTCTCAAAAAATCAATATATTCTTTCTGCACATTTTCTTTTGCTGATTCATCTCTAATTAACACATCCCACTCATCAATAATAACATCCTATTGATTCTGATTCAAGTACTTCTCGAATGTGTCATTTTTTCCAATTTTCAGTTTTGAGAACATTACCTCCGAATCACAGTCTTTTCCATAATTAATGCAAAAATCCTCCCTGACATAAGATACCAAATACAAATAAATGGTATCTTATCAGGAAGGATTCTAATTTCATGAAAAGCCCTTTGTTAACTTTCAGGCTGCCTATTACTTATTCTTTATGTGACTTGCTCCACAATTTTTCTGCCGATGGTGTCCAGTTCTTTGCATACTCATCACATTTACTGCAAAGATGATCTGCACTCTCTGGGCTTTGCATATCAGTTGATTTTGCCTGTGTCTTTGCTACCATCTCGCGTAACTTCTGCGGATTCTCAAGCATTGGACATGGGCGAAGATGATTCTCGTTAAATGGCTGATTCTCATGATATGCCATAAATAACGGAGACTGCAGACACTCAAGAAGTGTCTTCTCACGAATGTTGCTGTCGGAATAATGAATAAATACACATGGATCTACATCACCATTTGCATTGATATGCAGATAACGGCGTCCTCCAGCTACACATCCGCCAACATACTCGCCATCGTTCTGGAAGTCTATTGCAAAGAGCGGCTTTGTGCGCCTGCAATAGCGAACACGGTCATACATCATCTCTCTCTGAGATGGTGTCGGCATAAGCTGCGGTACAGCATCATTTCCAACTGGCATATAGTGGAAATACCATGCAAATAATACACCTTTATCAACAAGCCAATCATAAAACTCATCACTGCTGATGCTGTCACAGTTTGCACTTGTATAACAGCATGAAACACCAAATGGAAGCTTCTTCTCCTTTAACAGCTTCATCGCCTTTTCAACCTTTTCGTATGAGCCTTTTCCTCGTCTGCCGTCATGTGCTGCCATATCACCTTCTACACTGATTGCTGGAACAAAATTCTTTACGCGAAGCATATCATCAGCAAATGCCTCATCAATCAGCGTTGCGTTTGTAAATGAAAGGAAAATACAATCGGAATGCTTCTTGCACAGTGCAATCAGATCATTCTTTCTGACAAGCGGCTCGCCGCCGGTATAAATATAGAAGTAAATGCCAAGCTCTTTTCCCTGTTCAATAATGCTGTCAATCTCATCAAATGTAAGATTTAATTTATTGCCGTACTCAGCAGCCCAGCATCCTGTACAATGCAGATTACAAGCAGATGTTGGGTCAAGAAGAATAGCCCACGGAATATTGCAATTATATTCAGCTCTTAACTTCTCCTGTTTTGGCCATCCAAGAATGGCTGCATTTAAGAAGAAGTTTGAAAATACTGTCTTCACAACCTCCGGATCAACCTCTTCAATGACACGCATGATCAGCTGATACATATTGGACTCTGGATGATCCAAAACATCCCATATTACCTTTCTTTGCTCCTCAAAGCTATCAGGACCTTCTCCTGCAATACGGTCCACCCAGGTCATAAGCTTCCTTAAATTATCCTTTGGATTCTTCTCAATATAACGGTATGCAGTGGCAATACCCATTTTCTTTAATTCCTGTCCAAACATATCGATTCCTCCCATCTCTTGATTGCAATTCGTATTTTGTGAACTGTAATCCTTCGTGGCTGCATCTTTTGTATAAATGCTATTGCCTTTGAATTGACTTTATTGTACCTATTGTTGGAAATAAAAGGAATAGACAAAAAAAAGCACTCTGTTTAAATTTAAACAAAGTGCCTGTTTTGTCTAGCTAATTTTTTTTATTTTTTTCGCCTGCCGGTCGCAATGCCTTACGATCCTTGTTTTCAAATGCCTTTAAACTTTGTGCTATGTACTGGCTAGATCCCGTCATGACATACATGATCTTTTCAATATCACCTGTCATCTCACTAATCTCCATGCCTGTCTGAATCCACCGCATCACAAGATCCACCCAAAACAGATCATACATGCGAATCATGAATTCACGGTTTTCCTCAGAAATATCCACATCCTGAATATATTCAGTTAGAATTTCTTCTACAGCCGGCCGGAAATAATTTTGCATAAAACGGTCAATCTGCATAGGATTTACAGAATAAAATGCATTCAAAATAAGACGTCTATTATCTTCTTTATTCAGTTCATCAATCACAGCATGAAGCCTATCCTGCCAATTTTTCTTTTCTGCTGTTTCTTTTCTGACGCGCTTTCCTTCTTCCACAAAAATCCATTCCAATAATTCATAAATATCCTGAAAGTTATAATAAAAGGTCTGGCGATTTACACCGCAGGTAGCCACCAGCTCTTTTACTGTGATTTTATCTAATGTTTTTTTCTCCAGCAGCTCTTTTAAACCGTCCGCCAGAAGTTTTTTTGTCGCTATAGCCATGAAAAACCCCTTTCCGAAAAGCAGTAAATCGCTTCATACAGCAAGTATACCGCCATTTTCGAAAAGAGGCAAGTTAAATTCGTATAAACACTTTTGCGCTTACTCCGCAAAAATCACATAGTTTTCTTTTCTTGGTGCAGCTGTTGGCTCTTCGCAGTCAGCGTAACCCAAAATACAATGACCGATGCCTTCGTAATCACCTGTAATGCCTAAATCTTTTAAGATCTGCTTACCCTCTGGGCTTTCAAATTCTTCTTTTGCACGGTGGATCCAGCAGCTTGCTATGCCTAGCTCGTGTGCTGCTAACATCAGATTACCCATTACAAGACTTCCATCGTAAACATAAGTGCCATAATTTTTATTTGCCAGAACGATTAAAACTACTGGTGCACCGTAAAACGGATCGCTGTTTGATCCCATAACCTGTGCATTCATTTTGGAAAGACGATCTCTAAGTTCTTTGTTTGTAACGGCAATAATGATTGGAGACTGCTTGCCCATGCCAGTTGCAGCGTATGTTCCAGCCTCTGCAATCTTCTCAATAATTTCCTTCGGAACCATATCCGGCTTATATTTGCGGATACTTCTTCTTGTTTTCATGTTCTCTAATACCTGATTTTTTTCTCCACTCATTTTGTTTTCCTCCTAATTTTCTAGCTGTTCATCGCCATTTTAATGGCAGGTGGCAATCATGTTTGCTCACTCAAAAGCCCCAAGAGAAGCTTCGCTAATCCAGCAAGCTGTCCTGCACTTTCAGATGCGGCCGGAAGCATTAGCTGTGTTTGCTGTATTTTCATAATATAATCTACAAGCGCGGCCTCACTTGACTTTGGATCATTTACGGCGCGGCTTAGCCATTCCCTGCAAAGCATAAAAAGCAGACCGCTGTTTTTATAAAGTGCGGCGGCAAGTCCTTCCTCACTCTGATTTTCGATAAGATCAATCACAAACGCATCCTGGTACATATTTTCCTTTATCTGGCTATATCTGACAAAAGAAACTATTCCCAAAAAAGAGTCCTCATCACGATAACATGCCGTAATTTGCCTCTTATTGTAAGGAAAAATTGTCGCTAACACTTCATTGCAGACTGCTGCCAATAACTGCGCAAGCTGTTTTTTCTCTGAACTTTCACTGCACATAATTGTAAGCTGCAAAAAAACTGTCTCGTACTGTTCAGGCTGTTTAAATACTGATTTTTCTTCATATTCCTCATGTATCATATGATCATAATCAGAAAGACTCCTTGTCTCTGCAAGGAAATAAACTCCCTTACATGTTCGTTTTATCTTTGCCTCACAAAGCTGCATACGCCAATTGTTTTGCTTAAGCTTGCTTCCAAGCGGCGCCGCATCTTCCATTTCGTAGACCATATCCGGCAGGCGAATCATTCCTGGACGAGTGCTGACAAGCTTTTTCTCTGTGTCTCTCCTTGTCAAAATTGCCTCTGCTGCTGCATCGCTTAAGCGAACTTTCCATTTGCCATGCGGCCAGGCCGGCTCCTCCTCAAATGAAAAGATATCATAAATGTTTTGCACCGGGCAGTCTGGAAGAACAGCTGACAATACGTTTTTTAGAAACTCCTCTGTTGATGCATGCTCCATACCAAAGCGCTTTTTTTGTCTGATAAGCCAACTCTCAGGCACCCCATTTTCTGTCTGCATTAAAAGAAGTAATCTTCTGTAAAGACCTGCCTGTGATACAACAAGCCATGGAACTAACTCTCTGCTTTCCTCATTAGATGCTTCTTTTTCCCAGTCAGCTTGATCTTCAACATCGCCTCCTGCATAGTAAACAAGTGCTTCTTTTTCCTGTGCACTCATTGTACAGTCTAAAAACAAATACTGAATCGAAGATTTGCTGTTTCTTTGCGAAAAATCCTGACTAGTCATCTGTCTCCAAAGAGCGAAAAAAGCATCTGCCTGTGTCGTATCTGCCAGAAAACGATGTGAATCCGACAAAATGACAAATCCTACCTGAAAAAACCACTGCGGCCAAATTCGCTGTAAATTTGTATGTAAAAATTCATCCGCATCCGCCACCAGTATATCAATATCTTCCCGATTCTTCAAGTGCATTGCTTCACCAATTCTAATCAAGCATATTTCACCAAAGCGTCCCGTAAGCATATCAGTTAAAGTCATCTGCCAATGCAGTTTTTCTTCTTTTCCTCTGCATAGAAAAACTACTCTGCGTTGTCTTTGAAAGCATTCATACAGATAATCTGGAAGCACCATTTTCAAATTGCTTCCAGATGCCACCCTCAGATTAACACCCAAAAGCAATTGCTCATATGATGCTTGCTTTTCTTCAGCTTTTTGTGTGACTGACTCTTGTGGTGTTCCCTGTTCAAGTGACCATTTAACATCATAGCTAAGTGCTCTGCCAACACCAGCCATTACAAGACTAATCAAAAACGTAAGCCTAAAAAAGCCGTATAACCACTGTGTTTTTCTTACATAAGAAAACTCTGGAATTTTCACATACACTGCAATTAGTCCACACACAATCTGAATTAAAAATAAAACAAGCATCGCACTGCTAAGATTCCACAGCCATTTGCCAAGTATAGTTGTAAATGGGCGTTTTCTCATTTTTTCTTTGATATATACGGATGCATTTTGCACGCATGTTAATTTACTCATAAGTAAAATAAACCACCAAATCAAAAGACCAGCAATACATACTGCAAAATTAATCAGCAGTATATAGAAAAGAAAATATAAAACCTGCGGATTGATTCCTGACAAAAAGTTTGTTTTTATATAAGAAAACAATGCTGTCTTTTTCATTGACTGATACATGCTTTCACTTCCAATGCCGCACACAAATACAGCCACGACACCAAAAATTCCATAGCAGACAACTGCCGCTGCTCCCTGAATCTTGCTTCCTGCCTTTATGAGCCTCTTTAATGAAACAATCAGAGACAAATCAAGTGCCAGAAATAATAAAGCAAAACAAATCGTCACAATTTCTTTCACCTTCTCTGCCCCCTTTCAATCTCATTTTCAGTCCAAACCGGCCAATAGCATTCGTTTCCAAGCTCTTTTTGACTATAATCCATTGGCTGCACAATGCGTGATGCAATCGTTGCATCTTCTGTTTGTACAGTCACATGATTATTCTGCTCAAAACCAAATGAATCCAGCAAATCTAAAATACGCTTGATGTTTGCAAGATGCCATGCACGCGCTGATACCTGATCATTTTTGCTTTGATTTTTTTGTGCCTGATCTTTCTTGAACTGCTGCTTATTAAATTCACACAGCCATTCATTCAGACAGTTTTCATAATCTTGTGCTCTAAATTGATACGCCTTCAAAACTTGCTCTATCTGATTTTGCAAATGTGCATAACTTTTACGAATCTCCTTCATAAAATAGCCAGAAATATTAAAACTGCCCGCTGCCAGAAAAATAATGATAACAGCCATAGCACAAAGACCTGCATACACAGACTGTACGCCTTCACCCTTATGAACTAGAAAATAGACACCTGAAACAAATGCCACGCAGCCGCACAGATACAAAAATGACGGCAAAAATCCTGTAAGCTTTGCGCAGTGAACAAGAAAATTCATGTCATGCTTCCATTTTGTGATCATTTCCTTTGCAGATGCTTCTGTTTTTTGTTTCTGTATCTTTTTTGTTTGAATAAATGTTTCGCTTGGCTTATTTACTGATGACATTGATTCAAAACCAATTGACGCTGACTGCTCTATCTCCCTATAAAGTGTCTTCGCTGCCTCCTTTTGATATGCCACAAGCTCATTCTCTAAACCATCTGTTGCCTGAAAAATGATATCAGAAGCCTGCTCTATGCGCTCCTTCATCTCACTTTTCTTTCCTTCTTTTAAAGAAAGCTCACAGATGTCAAGCTGCATCTTTAGATTTTTTAAATGCTCCTGATATTCCTGCGGTGCACTTGGAACCATCAAAGGCTCTATATGAACCCTTTGTTCCTGCTCGAAAGATGTATCTTTGTCATTTGATGCATATAAATCTGCACGCTCTGACTGAATTTCACGTATGATCTGCTGACGTTTCTTTCTAAGCTGATACCGGTATCCTTCCAAAACATAAAAAAAATGTTCCTGCAATTGTTTGGCAGCACGAGGATCTCCCTGTGTCAAATAATGCTGTATGCTTTCTTGTGTAATTTCCTTTTGCGTACACAAAAGCTCCACAAGTCCAAACATAGCAAGTGTGCTTGCCTGGCTGCTGTTTGCTGCAACCGGCCAATAAATAACTTCACATACACGCCCTATCTGACTGCCTTCGATTACACTTCTAAGACGATGGCTTATATATTCGCCATAATTGTCATCTGATATTTCATCTGGCGAATTTACATTATCAACCTGTGGAAGCTCCTCCTCTGGTATTCTCATTTTCTCGTCAAGCAGCTTTTCTTCCTCCATTACAGAAAGAATCCTTCTTTGAAGCCACGTCTGTGAAGATTCCTTCTTTGCGTGAAGCACTGCAAGAGTAAGCGCCTGAAAAAGAGTATTCTCCCACTCCTTAGGAGTAAGCACTGATGGCAGTCCAAAGCTGTCTACCATGACATATGAATTTTTCTCACCAGATATATTTTCATGATCACTCTGATCATTTTGTATAGTCTCACACGCAGCCTGCAGACTTCCTAAAAAGGATCTAAGTCCTTCCTGTTCCTCTTCCCAGCTGCTTATCTGCTGTGCACTTCCAAAATATTCCTGTTCAGACTGAAAAACTATTTTTAACTTTCTTGTATACGATGAAGTCAGTACAGATGTCATGCCAGACTGCTCAAGTGCTCTTGCTGTGAGTGTCTTTGCATAAAGAGTTGTGTCATGCCATATACGCTGTGCATTCACCTGATGCCTTGATGCTCTTTTATGCTTTCTTACACATACGATGACCTGATAATCATTATCCTCAAACTCGCGGCGGTTTATATGCGCTGCTATTTGTGAAAACGCATCTGTCAGTGACTCAAATGTCCATTTTGCCTCAAACAGCTCTATTTTTTGTTTTGCTGCAGGCTCATAGAAAAAAATACCATAATTTTCCTGATGAATACACGCTTCCACATTCACCACATACAGCATCTTTTCACCCCCTTACTATCGCACTGCTTTTGTTTAGGCCAGATCATCATAATCATCTGTAAAAATTTTCTCGCCCGGCTCATCTTTTGCGGCTGCAGCTTCTGCATCCGGATCATCAGTATCATAAAGTACTTTGCTTAATCCTGCATTTGAATCTGCCATGTCATCTTCTTCATAAAGCTCAAGGAAAACTGACAATAAATGTTCCTCTCTGTAGGTAAGCTTTTCCTGTTTGCTTCTTTGATAAAGCTTTGAGAAGGTGGCAATAGCATTTCTTATATTTCGGCATGCGTATATTACCTTGACCTCATCTTTATCAAACATGTACTCACAATATTCACGAATAAACTGTGCCAATCCCTCTAGCAGACGATTAAAATGTGCACTTTCCATACTTCTTGACATCTTTTCAAAAATATCAAGCATGTTTTCATCGTCTGGCTCTTTCTCCTGCTGAATCATATCAGCAATTATTGGCTGCGTGTAAATTTCCTGCTCTAGCTGATCCTGTATGCTTTGAGCTTTTATACGATGCAGATGATTTTTTCCATAATATAAAAGTGTATATTTCATATCCCTGTTAAATTTCATTGCTTCATACAGATCTGCATATGAGCTTGCAATAGGCACTCCGGCTGCCTTGACGCGGATCGTATCCATACCACGAAGAAACCACCATGATATTTTCCCCTTAGTATTTTTCAAACGCACACAGCAAGGCTTTTCAAGCGTTAGTGCATAGAAAAAGGCTCTCATGTTATTTTTTTCATCAACAATTCGCTGTGATGGATAAATACTTGGAAGAAAGCCCTCCTCGCACCAATATTTATTTAAATGAGGATTAATTACAGTAATGATCTCTGACTCTCTTGACGTACCTGGCAGCTGACCAATACGGTTGATTCGCTGCTCATAGTAGCGATGTGCCTCTCCTGCCCGTTTGAATTTATCAAGATTTTCAATGAGCAAGTTGTAGCGTGCCTTATAGCAAATCAATTCATTCTGGCGGAAATTGTCATGGATCAGCACAGTAACTGCATGACCCTGTGGTGTTGTGCGTTCTTTTAAATAACGTGCTGCCGTCGCCTCGACAGATGGTGTATTATCCATTCTAACAGCATTGTCAGGATGCATTGCAAGATAAACAGACATAGTTGTCGCACCAACTGTATTGCATATGCCGATCCAAGGCTGCGCCATTGTCATGGCAGCTGATACCTTGCTTTTAATCCATGCATCCAGCATTGCATCATAACGAGCACGATCATGCTCACGCACAATGCCAAGCTCTGTCTGCATCTCAAGTGCAAATGCATCATATATACTTATTTCCACTACAGAAGAAGCCTGCTCACGCGCTTTTTGCTGCATAACATCTGCCACCGCCTGATTAAATATCGTCCTCATACGGTTATTATAAGCCATATCTTCTCTGCGGCGGTCTTCCATATTGTTTTTCTTTAATTCCAGCTCCATCTCTCCGTAAATATTTCGAAGAATCATTCTTGCCGACTCCTGCGGAAGCTCGGCACCTGTATTCTGACACAGAAGAGCAAATCTTTCATATAATGCTTCCAGACACGTTTCACTGCAGCAAATATATTGTTCTCCTACAGATGACTGTCTTCCCATCATTTTGAGTTCACGAATCTGTCTTCTAAGATCCTCCGTAGAACTTTCTAATACATTGAAAAAACGTCTGTACAGATCACATAGCTTTTCGAGACGTTTTTGCAGCGTCTCATAAACATTTGCGCGAAGCTGCGCCGATAAATATGCAGTCAAATTTGCAGCTGTTCTTCCAGACGCATCCTCATACACCTCAAGTACCTGACGCATTTGTTTGCGATTCATCCTTTTTCCAAGAATAGCCTCTATCGGAAGCCCTGGATTTTTGCCGCTTATATCATAATCTGCCGTGCTGATCAGATCAAGCTCAAGTCCAAAGCAATCCTCATTCGCCTCTCTTGCCCGTGCCGCAGTCTGCTCTAAAATCGCATACAAAAGGTAACGAGCCGCAATCGGATGCACACGACCAAGAATCTGAGCAATGCAGCTGTCGCGGTCACTCATCTGAATCATTGCGCTAAGCGTTGCCGGAATCATTTGGTTTGGAAGTGAATATTTCGTATCATCAATAACCTTCATGACAGCAGCCCTATAATTTCTAATTGACTGCTTATTTGTTGCTACTCCCTGTCTTGCTGCTTCCGGTGACTGAATCCATTGATCAATAGAGATATCCATACAGGATTCTCCAAGACGCTGCAGGCTTTCCTTTGAAGTCGCATCCTCTATCATCTCCTCAATCTGCTCCAAAAAGCGGTCTGCAAGCGAAAAATCTGTTCCATCATCACTCTGCATGAAAACCTGAGCATATAAGGATGCCATACTTGCATGTTCTCCTGATGTCTCCTCCAAAAAAATCTCCTGATAACGCTCGATAATTCCAGGCAGCTGAATACGCGGATTCATTGCCTGTTCTTCCCTTGCCAGAATAAGTTCTTCCTCAAAACGCTTATCAATACGCATCCAATAAGAATCAACAAGCTCTGTGATCCATCTCATTGAGCAATACTGCATTATCTGCTCACCAGGATAAATAATCTTGCAAAGACCTGCACTTCCAAAGCGTGCCATACCGTTGCTTCCAATCGTGGAAAGAATAAAGTTATCCTCTACAGACAGTGCATTTTCTCCTACATCTGTAAGCAAATGCACATAAGCCATAGACGCAATCATGCGCTCTACCTCTGCCAACTGCTTTTGTCCGATCGTGCCTCCATTAAAGCTGCTGTCAAATAAAAACAGATGATCGTATGGAATAGTTCCGTTTCGCTTTAGATATTCCTCCTGTACCTCCTCTGGTATTTCTTCATCTAGTACAGCCACTCCCTTTGACGAAAGATCCTTTGCAATCGCCTGATACATCTGACGCGACTCCATCACCTCTGCCTCAAGATCCTCATTTTCTCCGTAATCATAATATTCCATGCGAAGAAGTGACGATGAGGCATCACGTCTCTGCAATAGATAAAACGCATTTAATTCTTTTAGGCAGGCATATGCATTAACATATACAGCCTGACGATTTAAATCTCCCGGCTGAATAGGTGCCATAATATCAGGTCCCAAAAACATGCCTCTAACCATTACATTTGGAATTGCAAGCACCTTTTGAATGATTTTTTTGACATAAAAGGGAATCTGGATAAACATGCCAGCTCCTGTACCGCCGCATATTGATCCGACAACCATCGTCATGATATTTTCCTTTAATCCACTTCCCGTGACAGCTGCAATTTTTCTGACCGCCTCTTCAATCGGGCGAAACTTTCCTTCTTCCTCAGCAGCTAGTGCTGCGAGTCTAGATATTGCTCTAATCTGTCCGGCGCCCTCAAGCATTCCTCTGTTATTCAAAAAAATGTTATTCGGAAACCAACTCATATACTGAGGATGATCCTTCAAATATTGACGAACCAGACGCTCATCGCTGATCTGAATTGTCTCTATTCCCTGCTCACGCAGCTTTCGAAGATCCTTTACATTTGTGTCAATCGCAAGAATCGCCACCTTATCGCGCCTTGGTGAATCCTTTGCTAACATTTTATCTATCTGTGCCACAATGCGTCCTCCGACACCGCCCATACCAATCAGCAATATCGGTGCACCCTGACTTTTTTCAAAAAGTTCTCTTCCCATCTGCTCATATGCATCCATACCAATACCCATACCTTTCTGCTTACCCTGTAATACGGTATCCAGTCAGCGCCTGCGCATTTTTATCTGGTGCCACATAAAGTTCCATGCCGCGCACCATGCGCACATCACGCTTTGCCGGTTCCATCATACGAAGCAAACGTTTCATGTTTCCTGCACTTCTTCCCATAAACCGAACCTTACCTGAATATACAACGCGTCCTCTCACACAATCCTTATCTAGTACGATTTTTCGACCTGGCGCTGCAATAAATACAAGATCACCTACACGCATGCGGCATGCACGATATGGAATCAATCCGATGCGCCGCTTCATAACCTTGATGCGCGGTGATTCCTGAATTGCACTTCCAAACTTTGTATATACCACAATCTCCATGATCTGATTGTTGAATTTAGGCTGACGAATCCAGCCTATGATACACCAGAGAAGAAAAAGTGAGAATAAGACAAAACCAATCGGTATCCAATAAAGAAAACTTCTTTCCTCTATTGTAAAGACTGCCGTACACGATGCCTCCTCTGGAAGTTCGAGTGTCACCTCACCTGTTCCGTAAAACCAGCTAAGGCCACGTGGCTGGTAAACACAGTTTCCATCTTCTTCGATGTGCCATCTGCCTGAGATGCCACCGTCCTGATCGCCTGTCTTCCAGATAAAGAAGGAACGATTTGTAAATGCAACGCTTAAGTTTAGTCCTGTCTTTAATGCTTCGATTTCCTTTTTATTAAGTGCCACGCCGTCTGCGGTAATCTGGAATGAAATCGGCTCCATTCGACCAAGAGCGGTTTGCCCAACGCTTGCATCCTGTCCGCCAGTCTGTATGATCTGATAATGTATCTTTGGAATTACCTCAATAACTTCCTGACCTGATGCCTCTAATTCTTCATTTTCTACATAAACCGTAAGTGTGCCAGTACTGTCTGTTTCACCCTTTGGCTTAAAAATCCACTCACCACTTTCCTCATCCTGGTACCACTCATACTCCACCTCTGCACCAGTTAATACTGGCGTGGAAAGCGGATAATTCTTTGCTTCCTCAGCACTCATTTTCACGCCATCTGCTGTAAGATAAAAGCGAATTTCTTCACAGGAATCTAACTCATTCTGACGCACGGATACATCTGCTGCATCTGATTCTACACGATATACAACTTTTGACTTTGTCGTAAAACGCTCATCTGCCGTCTTTGGCAAAAAGCCTGGCATCTGTATTTGTCCGCTTATGCGTCCCGCACCAAGCTGCAAAGTGATCGTCAGCTCACCTGTATCGGAACGTGCAATTTCATTTCCATCTACCTCGTAGACAAGTGCATTGGCAGTTCCTTCCTCTAAAAAGGAACTATCAACTACCGTATCTGTTCCGCTCTCAACGGCCTGCGCCGTGATCGTCACAGTCTCTCCCTCTGGAATTTCTGCTAATTTTTCCGCCGAAACTGTCTCCCCATTATATTGTACAGCCAGACGACACTCCACAGCTGGCTCAATCATAACATTCAGACTGGCCGGATCAACTCCTGCTGTAAACTGCACCTGATATGTACCAGCAGGCATATTCGCACCACCTGCATCTGTCACGATTGCATTTCCAAAAAGTGATGGATCGGCATTGTAGCCATCTGGTGCAAGAGTCACGTTTCGCCTTATTTCATAGCTTTCGCCATTTGGTCCGGTGACAGAAGATACTGCTGCCTCTCTTCCCTGCGATAAAAAGGACACACTCTTTAGTGGCAGTGCGCTAGTAAAACTGACAAGCGTATCAGAAACAGAAATCTCTGAAGCATCAAGACGATAGCGTCCTGAAATAGTATCCGCCAACGCTCCTATTGCATGAATCATACTCTGGCCATCTGATGCCGTCTGCGCATGAAAGTTAAGATCTGGCCGATCAGTAAGCGCTACCGCCTCTGCACCAATTGCCAAATAATATGTATTCATATGTGTCTGGTTTGGCATCAATGTTCCATAAAAGGATTCGAACTGTCCCTGCACAGTCCCAGTGTCAATCGTAATCTGATTTGTCGCATCATCCATAAAACCACCATCTGACAATACGATCAGATAATATTGTGTGGAAGGATCAGTATCTTCATGAGACAATAATTCATTATATCCCATCTGCACTGCACCAAACGGTGTTCCTGCACCCTGCCATGGATTGTTTCTCACCTGATCGGCACCTGATTGCGGATTTGTCAGGTCAATATCTTTTGCAATCGCTGACGGATCAAAATTTCCCGGCTGCGCCGCCAGCTGTCTTGCAACATCACTCATATAAATTAAATGAAGCTCATCTTCTTCATTTAAAAGCGCAATAAATGCCTGAATCGCATAATTAGCATTTGAGTAGCGATTCTCATTTGCCATACTAAATGAATCATCAAAAACAATAGTCACGATCTTTCTTCCTGATGACTCGCTTGCATAGCCAATCGTATTCTGTAAAGAAAAAACTCCTGCTGTCATAAGCGACAACAGGAGCACAAAAAGTATAATTTGTTTTTTCATCCGGCCTCCCCATGCGCATCACATTTGACTGCACTGTTTTGCATCTTTCGACACAGCTTTTTCTTTTACTATAGCACAGCGATGTGTCAAACACAAGGAAGTGATTCTTACGGTTTCTTTAAGAATTAATGTTTTGGGTACTGCACGTTATAGAAGGTCTTTAATTACATCTTCTGCATATTCAAGATGATCACATCTCCATGCATCTGCTCCGCAGAAAACAAGACCATTTTTTGCATCGCCCGTGACTGATGTAATCAGCGCATCTGTAATACAATATGGAATCTTATCTGGACGGCAATTTTTCAGACAGCCTCTGCAGCGCACTGGCGCTATGCGTCCTCCAGACATAATTGTATCACTAAATTTATTTCTGACAGCTCGTCCCGGAAGACCAACCGGACTATCAATCAAAATAATATCTTCCTTTGATGCATCAAGATAAGCCTTTTTAAAAGCATCTGACGCATCACATTCATATGTTGTAACAAAACGAGTAGCTGCCTGAATCGCGTCTGCACCTAACGAAAAAGCATGATCTGCTGCTTCTTTTGTGCTGATGCCTCCTGCCAAAACGACTGGGATTTCTTTGTTAAAACGCGCCGCATACTCACGGCAGACTTCAATAATATTACGTACCTCTTTTTCATAGACATCAAAGGTATAATAGGAGAGCTGATCTTTTGCAAAGCCAAGATGACCACCAGCAAGCGGTCCTTCAATAATCACAAAATCTGGTGCACAGTGATGCTTTTTCTCCCAATAACGAAAGATTACACGCGCCGATTTTTCAGTTGAAACGACTGGTGCAAGTGCTGGTGCCTCCACAGATTGATCCATCTCTTCCATGGCGTTTGCAACAATTTTAGGAAGATCAACTGGAAGACCTGCTCCGCATACAAGAAAATCTGTTCCTGCCTTAACAGCAGCCCTAACATACTCTTCATAATGCTGCATGGCAACCATAATATTAAAACCGATTATGCCATCCTTGCTTATTTTTCTTGCTTTCTCAAATTCACTTTTGATTGCGCGAAGATTTGCCCCAAATGGATCTTTGTCAAATTCAGGATCTAAAAATCCAATCTGTGCTGCTGATATCGTGCCGGCTCCTCCTGCCTTTGCGACTGCACCAGCCAGTCCAGAAAGACTTACACCGACACCCATACCGCCCTGAAAGATCGGCTTTTTCAGCTCTTTATTTTTTATTTTTATCATATTTTATTCCCTGCCATAATCAATATTTACGAAATCTCTGATAGCGGTGTTCACACAGTTCTCTGCTGTCCATACTGCCATATTTTGATAAAAACTGATCAATCTGGCTGCGAAGTGCCTCTGCTACATCTTCCATCTGATCCTTTGAAAAATGTGCCGGCTCCTCAAATACACGCTCGACAATTCCTGCCTTTTTCAAGTCGGCAGCTGTAAGCTTCATACTGTCAGCAGCCTCCTTTGCACGCTTGCTGTCTTTCCAAAGAATACTTGAAAATCCTTCAGGAGAAAGGATGGAATATACAGCATTTTCCATCATCCATACCTCATCTGCTACTGCAAGCGCAAGTGCACCGCCGCTTCCGCCCTCTCCAATCAAAATGGAAAGAATTGGTGTCTTTAAAGATGACATTTCAAAAAGATTTCTTGCGATTGCCTCTCCCTGTCCATGCTCCTCTGCCTCAATTCCACAGGCAGCGCCTGGCGTATCGACAAAGCAAAGAATTGGACGATGAAATTTTTCAGCCTGTCTCATCAAACGAAGTGCCTTTCGATAGCCTTGTGGAGAACACATGCCAAAATTTTCATTTTTCTCCTGCGCAATCACCGTTACAGGCTGGCCATTAAAAAAGCCAATTCCTGCCGTAACAGCTTTATCATCTGTCATCATTCGATCACCATGAAATTCATAAAACTGATCAATCAGTGCATTAATATAATCATAACCTATAGGGCGCTTTTTATCGCGTGAAAAGCAAACGCGATCCCATGCCGAATATTTTTTCTGAATATTTTCTTCAGCAGCTTTATCATTTTCAATTTCAGTTTTTTCTGCAAAAGAACCTACCTTCAAATCAGCTGATACACTATGAAGATGCAAAAGATCTGTCAGCACTTTCTTTTGCTCATGACGCTCAACAATGCGATCCACAAAGCCATGCTCAAGCAAAAATTCTGCTCGCTGAAAGCCTGCCGGGAGGCGCTGTCCTGTCGTCTGCTCTATCACACGAGGTCCCGCAAAGCCAATAAGTGCCTTTGGCTCTGCCAAAATAATATCAGCCTCCATAGCAAAGCTTGCCGTCACACCGCCTGTTGTTGGATCAGTAAGCACACTTATATATAAAAGTCCTTCATCGCTGTGACGCTTAAGCGCAGCTGATGTCTTTGCCATCTGCATAAGAGATATAATTCCCTCCTGCATTCTTGCGCCGCCAGAACATGTAAAAATGATAATAGGCAGCTTCTTTTTTGTTGCCTCTTCTGCTGCACGCGTAATTTTTTCGCCTACTGCCTCTCCCATGCTTGCCATCATAAAGCGGCCATCCATCACGCAAAGCACACACGGCTCACCGCCTATTGTGCATTGTCCTGTTACAACAGCTTCTTTTAATCGTGTCTTTAACCTCGCAGCAGCAATTTTTTCCTCGTACCCTTCAAACTCCATAGGATTTTTGCCCACAAGATCCTGATCCCATTCAAGGAAGCTTCCTTCATCTGCAATTCGCGCAATACGCTCCTGTGCACGGACACGAAAATAGCCATTGCAGCTTGGGCAGACATAGAAATTTTTTCTGACATCCTCTGCAACTATCGCCTTTTTGCACATACTGCATTTGCAAAGAAGACCTTCTGGCACCTCTGGTTTCTTTCGGATTCCGGCAAATGGCCGCACCAATGTCTTTTTAAATACATGATCGAGATTCATAATTTATGCCTCCTGCTGAATACGGTCAATAAATTCAATGTCAATATTTCCTGCCAGAAAATCTGGATGATTAAGCAGCGCATACTGATAATTGACATTGGTATCAACGCCCTCTATGATTACCTCACCGAGCGCACTTTGCATTTTTTGGATTGCTTCACGTCTGTTTTTTGCCCACACACTTATCTTTGCTATCATTGAGTCATAATATGGTGGAATCGTATATCCGCTGTAAATTGCAGAATCAATGCGTACTCCCTTGCCTCCTGGCAGATGAAGTCCTGTAATTGTTCCCGGACATGGCAAAAAATTCTCTTCCGGACGCTCTGCATTTATTCGAACCTCAATTGCATGACCACTAATCTTTACCTGATCCTGTGTATAGGAAAGCTTTTTTCCATCAGCGATTCGAATCTGCTCTTTTATCAGATCTATTCCTGTGATCCACTCCGTAATGGGATGCTCTACCTGGATTCTTGTATTCATCTCCATAAAATAGAAGTTGCCATTTTGCTCAAGCAAAAATTCAATTGTTCCAGCATTAACATAGCCTGCTGCCTTGGCCGCACGCACTGCTGTCTCTCCCATTTTTTGACGAAGCTCTGGCGATAATGCTGCACTTGGCGCCTCCTCGATCATCTTCTGATGATTTCTTTGAATAGAACAGTCACGCTCACCGAGGTGAATTACATTTCCATAAGAATCTGCAAGAATCTGAAATTCAATATGGCGCGGTCTTGTAATAAAATGCTCGATATACATAGCATCATCGCCAAATGACTGCTTTGCTTCTGCCTGCGCTATAGCAAAATTTTTTACAAACTCTTCTTCATCCTTTGCCGTGCGCATTCCCTTGCCGCCTCCGCCAAGGACTGCCTTAATCATAACAGGATAGCCAACCTTTTTTGCAGTCTCTTTCGCATCCTTTTCATCATACACTGCATGATCACCGCCAGGGATAACTGGCACGCCAGCACTAATCATAGTCTCTCTGGCAGCCTGCTTGTCACCAAGTTTAGCAATCACATTAGAATCTGGTCCGATAAAAATAATGTTGCATTCTTCACACAATTTTGCAAAGCGGCTATTTTCCGACAATAATCCAAAACCTGGGTGAATGGCCTCAGCGCCTGACACAATTGTTGCACTTATGATACGCTCCATTGACAGGTAGCTCTCGCTAAGCTTTGCCGGTCCGATACAAATTGCCTCATCTGCGAGCTTCGCATGAAGCGCATCCTTATCGGCCTCTGAATAGACTGCTACCGTTTCAATCCCCATCTCTCGGCAGGCACGAATAATGCGCACTGCAATCTCTCCCCGGTTTGCTACAAGAACTTTCCTGATCATGTTATCTCCTATCCTATCATAAATGTTAACTCAGCACGGACAACTACCTTGCCATCCACACTTGCAACTGCCTCTCCAATACCGACAGGTCCTTTTTTCTTGATGATCTTTGTCTCAAGACGTACCTTATCACCAGGCACTATTTTTCCGCGAAAACGGCACTTGTCAATTCCGCCAAAGTAAGCTGTTTTTCCCTTATTTTCCGGAAGTGAAAGAATCGCAACTGCACCCGTCTGCGCCAGTGCCTCGATTGTCAAAACACCTGGCATAACTGGTTCCTGCGGAAAATGACCGGCAAAAAACTCTTCACGGTATGATACACATTTATATCCAACAGCATACTCACCCGGTACATAATCCTCTATGTAATCAATCAATAAGAACGGATGGCGATGCGGAATAATATCTTTAATCTGGTTAATGTCTAAATGATTCATATTCTGATTCTCCCATTTTTGCCTTAAGCTTCTTCAATCATAAACAGCTTCTGGCCGTACTCGACAGCATCACCATTTTGTGCACAGATTTCTTTTACAATACCATTTTGTTCGCAGGTAATCTCGTGCATCAGCTTCATTGCCTCTACAATGCCAAGTGTCTGACCCTTCTTTACGCGGTCACCTACTGATACAAACGGTGCTTCTCCTTCTCCCGGTGCTGTATAAAAGATACCAACAAGAGGAGAATCAATATATTTGTCAGATGATGCTTCATCTGTCTTTTTTGATGTATCTGCGTCCAAAACATCCTCACAATTTTGAACAATGGCAAATTCCGGCGCTGCGTTTTTTGCTGCTTTCTGCTGTACAACGATTTCCTTTGCCGCATTTTTCTTTAGGCGAAGCTTTACCTCTCCTGTCTCGTAGCAAAAATCATCCAGCTTTGACTTTGATACATGATCGATCAGCTTTAAAAGATCGTCCAATTCCATATGGCTTTTACCACCTTTACGCATTTTCGTATTTCTTTATTAAAATTGAAGCATTATGACCGCCAAATCCAAGTGAATTGCTCATCGCATATACAACATCTTTTTCCTTAGGCGCTCCAATCGTGTAGTCAAGATCACATTCCTCGTCAGTCTCTTTTGTTCCCATCGTCTGATGAATGTAGCCTTCCTCAACAGACTTTGCACATACAACAAACTCGACGCCTCCTGCTGCTCCAAGCAAATGACCTGTCATGGATTTTGTTGAATTGATGCAAACATTTTTTGCTGCCTCTCCAAATGCTAACTTAATTGCACGCGTCTCAAACAGATCATTGTGATGCGTTCCAGTTCCATGTGCATTGATATATGTAATTTCTTCTGGAGCAGCCTTTGCTTCTGTCATAGCAAGCTCCATTGCCTTAGCTGCACCGCTTCCATCTTCGCATGGTGAAGTGATATGGAATGCGTCTGCTGTAGCTCCATAGCCTACTACCTCTGCATAGATATGAGCGCCGCGCGCTTTAGCATGTTCAAGCTCCTCAAGAACAACTACACCTGCACCCTCTCCTAAAACAAAGCCTTTTCTGTTTTTATCAAACGGAATTGATGCGTACAGCGGATCATCTGATGTTGAAAGAGCAGTCAGTGACTGAAATCCTGCAATTCCTGTCGGACAGATACTGCTCTCTGCACCGCCTGCAAACATAATATCAGCATCATCATACTGAATTGCACGAAATGCATCTCCAATGCAGTGTGTGCCAGATGCACAAGCTGTTACGACATTTGTGCACTTTCCGCGAAGTCCAAGCTGAATTGAAACATTTCCTGCTGCCATGTTTGAAATCATTCTAGGAACCATAAGCGGATTAACACGATTCACCTGTCCCTTTAAAATCTTTTCATGCTCTGATTCCATCATCTCAAGAGAACCAATTCCTGAGCCTATCACAACGCCTGCGCGAAATGCATCCTCTTTTGACAGATCAAGACCTGAATCCTCAAGCGCTTCTTTTGATGCTGCCACAGCATAGTGTGAAAAGCGATCCATTCTCTTTGCTGCCTTAAAATCCATACGATCTGCTGCCTTAAAATCCTTTACCTCGGCAGCAAGCGTAACCTTATAACCAGTCGTGTCAAAACGAGTTATCGGTCCGATTCCTACCTTTCCCTCGCGGATTCCCTTCCAGAACTCCTCTACTGTATTTCCAATCGGAGTCACAGCACCCAAGCCTGTCACAACTACTCTTCTTTTCATCAATTCTCCTTGCCTTTCTGCTATGTTATTATAGATTACATTCCGCCATCGACCTGAATGACCTGACCGGTAATGTATGACGCATCATCTGATGCCAGAAAGGCCACTGTTTTTGCCACATGCTCTGGTTTTCCAAATGCGCCTGCCGGAATCTGTCTAAGAACCTGATCTCTTACCTGCTCGCTTAATTTCTGCGTCATATCAGTTTCAATAAAACCTGGTGCTACAGCATTTACGGTGATTCCGCGCGATGCAAGTTCCTTCGCCGCTGATTTTGTAAGACCTATAACACCAGCCTTTGATGCCGCATAATTTGCCTGTCCTGCATTTCCAAAAATACCAACTACAGAAGAAATATTGATGATTCTTCCGCTTCTTTGGCGAAGCATTGGACGTGCAACAAGACGCATCGTATGGAAAGTTCCCTTTAAGTTTGTATCAATGACTGCGTCAAAATCTTTTTCTGATATGCGCATTAAAAGATTGTCGCGCACAATTCCTGCGTTGTTGACTAAAATATCGATTCTGCCATATTCGCTAATGATATTATTTATAAAAGCTTCGCACTCGGCTGCATCTGCCACATTACACTGCACACCTACAGCCTTGCCGCCTGCCTGTGTAATCTCATTTACTGTCTCATCAGCTGCCTGTTTTGAGCCATTGTAATTAACAATTACAAATGCTCCTTTAAGCGCAAGCTCCTTTGCAATGGCTCTTCCAATTCCACGGGATGCCCCTGTTACGACTGCAATTTTTTCTTCTAACATATTTCACCTCACGCCTTTGACAGACATTTTTCAAGTGCTGTGACATCCTCGAAAGAGGATACATTATATACAGTTGCCTTTGGTGCAATCTTTCTCATAAAACCTGCAAGTGTCTTTCCAGGTCCTATCTCAACAAAAGTATCCACACCGTTTTCAAGCATTGTCTCGATACTTTGCTGCCAGCGAACAGAGGAATAAATTCCTTTTGCAAAAAATGTACTTATTTTTTTACTATCTTCCACTATTTCAGCAGTCGCATTTGCAACATAAGGAACCTGCAGCGGTGAAAATGACATTGATTCCATCTCCTTAAGCAGCGCTTCTCCCGCCGGTTTTAAAAGCAGGGAATGAAATGGTCCACTAACTTTAAGCTCCACAACACGCTTTGCACCTGCCTCTTTTAAAGCTAATGATGCCTGCTGCACCTCATTAGTCAGACCAGTTATTACTATCTGACCAGGACAGTTATAATTTGCGATCCATACATTTTCAAAGCTTTCCAGAATTTCTTCTATTTTTTTTGCATCTAATCCTAAAACAGCTGCCATTGCGCCTTCACCGGCTGGAACAGTGCTCTGCATCAAAATTCCTCTGCGGCGCACTAACTTTATAGCATCTAGCTCGTTCATGCCGCCTGCTGCTGCGACTGCTGCATACTCTCCAAGGCTTAAGCCTGCTGTGATGTCAGGATTAATGCCGCGTTTTTTTAGTTCCTGCACAATTGCAAGGCAAACACTTACCATACATGGCTGTGTGTACTCTGTCAAGTTAAGTTCTTCGTGCTCACCAAAACACATTTCCTTCAGATCAAAATCAAGAATTTTTTGTGCATTGTCAAAAAAGGATCTTGCTGCTTCACTGTTGTCATAGAAATCTTTTCCCATTCCAGCCTTCTGCGCACCCTGTCCAGGAAAAATAAATGCAAGCTTACTCATAGCATGCTCCTTTCTCAAGAAGCTTTTCTGCCTCAGCCACAATATTTTCAATGACCTCCTTGCAAGTTAACTCCTCTTTGATCATTCCTGCAATCTGACCAGACATTACACTTCCATTTTTCACATCGCCTTCTACAACAGCCTTTCTAAGACCGCCTAACGTCAGATATTCAAGTTCCTCTAATGTTGCACCCTTCTTTTCCAGATCAAGATACTGTTTTGTCATTTCATTTCTAAGTGCTCTGACTGGATGACCGGTACTTCTGCCTGTTACTTTCGTATCAATATCCTTTGCCTTTAAAATCTTATCCTTATAATTTTGATGTGCCCAGCACTCCTTTGTTGCAACAAAACGAGTTCCCATCTGTACACCGCATGCACCAAGCATAAAAGCTGCTGCAAGACCTCTGCCATCTGCTATTCCGCCTGCCGCAATAACTGGAATATTCAATGCGTCAACTACCTGCGGAACAAGTGTCATTGTCGTACTCTCACCAATGTGACCACCTGATTCACAGCCTTCTGCAACAACAGCATCAGCTCCTGCGCGCTCCATTCTTTTTGCTAAAGCAACGGATGCAACGACTGGAATCACCTTAATGCCCTTTGATTTCCAGAGTGCCATATAGCTCTCTGGATTTCCTGCACCTGTCGTAACAACACTTACGCCTTCCTCTGCAACTACCTGTGCAATCTCTGGCGCATACGGACTCATCAGCATGACATTGACGCCAAATGGCTTATCTGTCAGCTGCTTTGTCAGGCGAATCTGTTCTCTGACCCACTCAGCTGGTGCATTTGCGGCACCGATAATGCCAAGTCCGCCTGCATTTGATACGGCTGCTGCAAGCGTATGTTCCGCCACCCATGCCATTCCGCCTTGAATGATTGGTGCCTGGATTCCAAGCAATCTGGTTAATTCTGTCTGCATCCTTTTTTCCTGCCTTTTCTCGTTTCTCATTTATAATCATGAACAACGATCCCAAGCTCAAAACCCTTATCGTGCAAGCACGAACGGCTTTTGGAGCTTTTGACCCTAGTATCATATTATTTACTCTTTATGACTCTGAATATAATCGATTACATCAGCAACAGTCTCAAGCTGACCCAGATCATCAGTTGGAATTTCAATTCCATAATTTTCCTCAAGTGCCATTACCATCTCAAATAAATCAAGAGAATCTGCCTTTAAATCATCCTTGAAAGAGGACTCCATTGTAATGCTGTCTTCCTCTACACCTAAGTTTTCTGCTACGATAGTCTTAATTTCTTCAAACATTTTCATTTCTCCTTTATAATAATTTTTACGGTTTTTGCTTTGATCGTTCTTACTTTTTTGTCCAAGTAATCACATCTGCTCCCCAGGTTAAGCCTCCGCCAAAGCCTGCAATGACAATTTTATCACCATCATGAAGCAGCTTTCTTTGATTCATTTCATCAAGAAGAATCGGGATTGATGCTGATGAGGTATTTCCATATTCATCCAAATTCATTGGAAATTTTTCAATTGGCTGATCCATACGCTTTGCCGCTGCCTCTACAATGCGGCGGTTTGCCTGATGAAGAAGATAATATGCAATCTCTTCTTTTTTCAGATTGTTCTTCTCTAGAAGTTCGCCAATCACCTCTGGCACCTTGCGCACGGCAAACTGAAAAATAGCTCTGCCATCCATGCTTATAAAATAGTCGTGCTTAAACAAGTCTGGCTGCTTCTTTTCAAACAACAAATTTGCATCATGGCGACTCTTTAATGTAAGTGCCTGTGACTGTCTGCCATCAGCATGAAGAACAGGAACCCATGAATCATTTTTTGATGCTTCTAATATAACTGCCCCGGCGCCATCGCCGAACAATATACAGCTTCCCCTGTCTTGCCAATCCACTACATTGGAAAGCACCTCGCTTCCGATGACAAGTGCATAACGTACAATTTTGCTTTCAAGATATGTACGAGCCGTGACAAATGCACTCACAAAACCGCTGCATGCCGCGTTCAGATCAAAACATAATGCATTAGAAGCACCTATTGCTGCCTGCACAAGACATGCTATACTTGGCATGATGCTCTCTGGTGTCATAGTGGACACAATGATCAGACCAATCTCATCAGCTAAAATTTCTGCATCTAAAAGTGCTTTTTTTGCTGCACAAACTGCTAAAGAGGAAACCGTCTCATTTTCTGCAATATGACGTCTTTTTATTCCGGTGCGCTCTGTGATCCACGCATCGCTTGTATCAACAAACTGCGCCAGATCATCATTTTCCATTACATGCGATGCGGCGCAGGCACCTGTTCCTATGATTGTTCCTGTCATATCCATCCTCTGCTCTTTCTTTCCATTGCAGTTCACAAGTTAAATTCTCTGCTAGAATATATAAAAGCAGATGCTTTTCACTCATGAGCTGTTAACAGTTTACCAAATTGCCAGTTAATTACAATTTACAAAAAAGCGCAAAATGTAAGAAATTTAATAAAATCATCATAGCATTTCAAAAACAGTTCTGGTAAAATGAAAATATGAAAAGTTGATTTGTACACGCAAACCAAATACTTATTTTTCAGGAAATAGAAAGGAATAGAATATTTATGTCTGTTAAAGTTAGTATTATTGTGCCTGTATACAATTCTGCAAAGACACTTCGACGCTGCGCAGACAGCATTTTAAATCAAGATTTTACTGATTATGAACTTTTTCTTGTTGACGATGGAAGCACCGATGGTTCTGGTGCGATTTGCGATGAATATGCCGCCCTTGATAATCGTGTCCATGTCATTCACAAAAATAACAGCGGTGTATCTGATACAAGAAATACAGCTCTTGATCTGGCTCATGGAACATACATACAATTTTTAGATAGTGACGACTGGATTACACCAGATGCTACAAAGCTTCTTGTGCGCACTGCTGAGAAAAATAACTGCGATCTTGTAATCGCAGATTTTTATCGTGTCAATGGGGAGCGTGTTTCTCAAAAAGGCGATATTGATGAGGATGCTGTACTTTCAAAAGAAGAATTTTCCCACCATATGATGGAAAATCCTGCTGACTTTTATTATGGTGTGATTTGGAATAAGCTGTATCGCCGCGACATTATTGAAAAGCATGAGCTTCGTATGAACGCACAGATTAACTGGTGTGAGGATTTTATGTTTAATCTGGAGTATATAAGATATGCTGAGCGTTTTATTGCATTGAAGGTTCCGATCTATTACTATGTCAAAACAAAAGGTTCTCTTGTGAGTCAGAGTGTAACGATCTCCAATACTGTTAAGATGAAGCTTGAAATTTTTGAATATTATAACAATTTTTATAAACACACATTTGATGAAGCATATTATGAGAAAAACCGACTGAGAATCTACCATTTTTTGATTGACTCAGCAAAGGATGGATTTGTCATGCCTTCAATCCTTCCTGGATCAAAAAAATTAGGCAGTGAACGCACAAGCGTATCTCCACAGGCATTAAACGGACATGGCATTATTATTGATGCCTACCGCAGCAAAATGCTTTTGCATCGTTATCTCGAATCTGCTGCTATTAAGCATGATTTGACACTCAATGATGCATGCCTTTTACTTGCTTTGGAAAATCCAATTCCGTTTACGACAAAAAAAGAGCTGGCCAATTATGCACAACTCCCACTCCATATTCTTTCTTTGTCACTCTCTCATCTTTCGGTGCGCGGTTTCATTCAGCCGCTTCCGATACAGCATTTTTCAGTTCGCTTACTTGATACAGCAACGCCAGTGCTTGACGATCTGAAAGCCGCAATTAATGATTTTGAATGCACCTGTATGCGCGACTTTACAAAAGAAGAGAGCTGCCTTTACAGACAGCTCTCAGAACGGATTCACGAAAATGTATTAGAAAGTCTTCACTGATCCAAATATAGTATTTTTTCAGACACCATGTGCTCATTACAGTACATGGTGTTTTTTAATTATTCGATCTCGTCAGTCTCAATGATGAACTTAACAGAACCATTCATGCTGTCACTTCTGCCGCTGTAGGTATCATATGAAATCTCATCTGAGGTCAGAGCCTTTAAGCGATCAAGAATTACTGTCAGGTTCTCATCAGCCAGATCCTTGATCTTGCTGATTCCTTCATCATAAAATTCCTGCATACCGTCCTTTAAATCCTCTGCGCCATCCTTAAGCTCACTGATTCCATCTACTACATCATCACTTGCATCTGATAATGTATCTGCACCATCCTTAAGATCACTAACGCCATCTGCTAATGTCTGTGCACCACTCTTTAAGTCAAGTGTTCCCTTTCTCAAATCATTAGTTCCAGACTTCAATGTATCTGCACCACTGCTAAGTGCACTTGTACCAGACTTTAATGTGTTAATTCCACTTTGTAATGTACCAGCACCGCTCTTTAAGGTATCTGCACCTGTCTTTAAGGTATCAGTTCCACCCTTTAATGTATCAGTTCCGCTCTTTAAAGTGTCAATTCCGTTCTTTGCACTGTCGATGCCGCCCTTTAAGGTTGCTGCACCATCACGCAGTGTCTGGCTGTTTGCTGCAAGCTGTCCTGCTCCTGCTGTCATCTGTGTGCTTAACTGATTTAATCCCTCGATCAGCTGTCCTGCTCCAGTCTGGAGTGCTGCTGCGCCGCTTGTAAGAGATGCACTGTTTGCCTTCAACTGTGCTGCACCACCTGTAAGTGTGTCGTTGTTTGCATCAAGCTGTGCAAATCCACCTAACAGCTGTTTGATTCCTGCAAAAGCCTGAGTGTTTAATGTACCAACCTGTGTTGAAAGCTCACCCATTGCTGCATTGAAATCTTGCATATTAGAATCAAGTAAATCAACACCTGTGCTAAGCGCAGTGATATCTGCTGCCGGAATCTGATCTTTCATCGTGGTAATGCTATCAATCTTCTCCTTCATAGTGCCAACAGTTCCTAACAAGCCATTCGCGTTATCTACAATTGTCTGAATCTGAGTAGGAAGTGCTGCAAGTCCATTCATTAGTGCCTGCAGTGTTTCTGTATTCAAAGGTGTCACATCACCAACAGAAGCCTTTACATATGGTACACTAGCAGTAACAGATGAAACCTCTGGAATCTGATTTGCTGCTGTTTCAAGTGCTGTTGCCAGTGCTTCATCTCCATTTTGTCTTGCTGCCGCTGCCTGAGTCAAAAGAGATTGTTTTGCACTTGCAATCTGACCATTTGCTGTTGCTATTTGATCATTTGCTGTTTTGATCTGACCATTTGCTGCATCAACCTGATCATTTGCTGCTTTGACTTGGGCATTGATGTTATTTACTACACTCTGAAGACCTGCAACATATTGCTGAATTGCACCTAACTGTGCATTTAACTGATCCTTTAAGCCAGTTGCTTGCTCTATCATAGTATTAACTGGATCTACAATCTGTGTCTGCATAGCCGCTGGCAAATCACTTGCCTGCTTAATCAGCTCATTTCCAGTTGTCAGCATGCTGTCTAACAGAGTCATTAACTGTTTGGTCTCATCAGTTCCTAAGGAAGCCTTTAATGATGCTGTTCCCTGTGCCAGTGCATTTGATGCTGCGACAAGATCCTCTGTCGTCTCACCCTCTCCATCAAGTGCTGCAGTAAGTGTGCTTAATGCACCCTGAATCTGAGTCAGTGCCTGTGCACCCTGTGAAAGTTGTTTTTCACCTTCAACATATGCTGTTACGCCATCTGCTAATGAATCTGTTCCTGCTGTATAGCTGTTAACACCAGCTGCCAATGTATTGATTCCTTGGGCAAACTGAGAAACCTTTGTGTTTAATTCACTGTCACTTGACAGATTTGCCTGAATACCTGCATTTAACAGATCGACACCAGATGTATAGTCATTGATTCCACTCTGTAATGTACCTGCACCACTCTGTAACTGTGCTGCTCCGCTTTGTAACTGTCCTGCACCGCTCTGTAACTGACCTGCTCCACTTTGAAGTGAAGTTGCACCACTTGCAAGCTGACTCACACCACTTACAAGATCCTTAGAACCATTCTGAAGCTTTCCAGCTCCATCGTCAAGCGTCTTTGCTCCGCTTGCAAGATCACCTGCTCCGCTCTGTAACTGCTTTGCTCCATCTGCAAGTTTATTTACACCATCTGTCAGATCACCAACGCCATCCGAAAGATCATGTGTGCCATCTCTTAATTCCTTAACACCATCATCAAACTCGCCATACTTCTCGTCAAGTTCCTCCACACCATCATACAGATCAGAGGTTCCATCAACAAGCTGTGTTGCTGCATCTGTAAGATCATCAAGTGCATCCTTGATGTCATCTAATGCACTGTCATCATCAAAGTCAATATCCTTTAACAGATCAGACAATGCAACTGTCAGAGAAGAACTCATTGAGAAATCTGTTACATCAGCTTCAATCGATACGCTGTCTGGAATGTCAATATCAAGCATTTTGTCTTCACTGCTCTTGTCTTCGTCATCTGTAGAAAGAGAAAGTGTATCAAGCTTTAAGCTATCCTTAAGACCAGGCATTCCGACACCCACAACAATATTTCTGCTTCCATCGGAAATTACCTTTCCGTTGTCGATGGTGACATTAGAGAATGTATCATCTGGAAGGATCATTGCAGTCAGCATTACAAATGGACTATAAATAGTCTCATTCTTTCCATCTACCTTTGCACTCTTCTTCTCGTTGTTAGTATACTGAATCTTGATCTGAAGATGACCGCTCTTGCCGACAAGATCCTGCGGCTGCATTTCCTGTCCATCTAAGAAGTATGTAAACTTTACAGATACAGGAAGATCCTTATTACTCTGACCCTGATAATAAATATCGCTGCCATCTGTATTCCATGTCAGACTGTCACCATTCTCACTAAAGGTTTCATCACCTTTTACATTCTTTATATTTGTCAGATCAGATTGATCCTCAACACTGCTTTCACTGCCTGCATTCTTTAACCAGTTAGATACTGTGATCTGCTGTGGATTTCCAGATGCATCTGCATTTACATAGACGGTTTCCTCTTTTGATACACTGCTTGATGAATCTGTTGTATTTACTGTGTTCGCAGCCATTGCCATTGGAACACTTCCTACTGCTACTGCCATGCCGACTGCAAGTCCGGCTGTCATTTTTCTTTTCAGCATATGATTTCTATTCATAATATAACACCCTCATTCTCATTTCTAAATCAGAATTGCACGCTTGTGCACGCCAGTTACTTTACTTTTTATTTCTTTCCAAGAAAGTTAATTGATGTCTTACAAATTACCTTATCAAAAATCAGGAACATTGCCGGCAAAACAAATGCTACAACGACAACACTGATTAATGCACCTCTTGAAAGGAGTGTACAGATGGAACCAATCATATCAACCTTTGAATAAGCTGATACACCAAATGTTGCTGCGAAGAAGCTAAGACCACTCGTGATAATGGATTCAAGGCTTGCCTTATGTGCTGCACTTACAGCTTCCTTTTTATTCTTTCCTCTGCTTCTCTCTTTCTGATAACGGCTCGTCATCAGGATTGCATAATCTACTGTCGCACCTAACTGAATAGTTCCGACAACGATAGAGGCAACAAACGGAAGACTGATGTTTTGATAGAACGGCACTGCCATATTAATTGCAATTGCAAATTCGATTACTGCTACCAGAATAATTGGCAGTGAAATCGACTTGAAGATAATCATGATAATGATGAAAATCGCTGCCATTGATACAGTGTTAACACTTTGAAGGTCGATATTTGTTACATCCTCAAGGTCCTTCATCATAGGAGCTTCACCGATTACCATTGCATTTTCATCATAACCCTTTACAATGTCATTGATCTGGGCAATCTGACTGTTAACTTCTTCTGTCGCTGACTGATACTTTGAGCATACAAACGCAAGCTCCCAGTTATCACTTTGCAGCATACTCTTGATATCCTTTGGAATCATGGAATCAGGAATAGTTGCACCAACTAAGGAATTTAAACTGATCGTCCACTTCACACCGTCCACCTCATCGATGGCATTTAACATATCACGCTTATCCTTTGCGTCCATGTTCTTATCCATCATAACCATGTGAAGAACACTCATATCAAAGTCTTCTTCCAGCTTTTCATTTGCCACATTACTCTCAAGTGTGGATGGAAGAGATTTTGCAATGTTGTAATAAATCTTTGTATTGCTGTTTCCATAAATTGCCGGAGCTAAAAGAACAAGGAAGATAACAAGCCAAATCTTATAATGCTTTGTAATGAAGCTTGACAATCTATCCATGCTCTTAATAAGCGGCTTATGCTTTGTTTTTTCAATCGGCTTATCGAAAATAAGAATCATAGCCGGAAGAACAGTTACACAGCAAATAACACCGATTACAACTCCCTTTGCACTGACAATACCAAGATCGCGACCAAGTGCGAAGGTCATAAAACAAAGTGCAGCAAAACCAGCAATTGTTGTAACAGAGCTTCCCACGATAGACTTAAAGGTATTGGCGATTGCATGACCCATCGCACGCTCCTTATCATCTGGGAAACGTTCTTTATTTTCCTCATAGCTGCTAAGAAGGAAAATGGAATAATCCATTGTAACACCGAGCTGAAGAACAGCTACAAGTGCCTGTGTAATATAGGAAATCTCTCCAAGGAATACATTCGTTCCCATGTTGTAGAGAATAGATATTCCGATACTTAATAAGAAGAACAGCGGAACTAAAAATGAATCAGTAAACAGCTGCAATACAATGAAGCAAAGAATTGCGGCAATCACAACGTATGCCGGCATCTCGCTTAATGCCAGGTTCTTAATATCGGTAACAATACCAGTCATACCGCTTAAGAAGCACTGATCATTGCTGATCTTTCTCATTTCGGTAAGTGCTTCCATAGCTTCATCAGATGATGTCGTGTTGTCAAATAGCACAAGCATCATGGTCGCATCACCTTTAAAGAACGCCTCTCGCAGATCCTTTGGAATCATCTCGACTGGAAGACTTAAATCGGCAACATCATCATACCAAAGAACATCCTTAACATGATCAATCTCGCTGTATGCATCTTCTAGCTTTTGCACATCCTTTAGTTCCATGTTTTCCACGACGACCATGGAAAACGCGCCCATTCCGTACTCATCGACCATAATATCCTGGCCCTTGATTGTCTCAAGCGTGTCTGGCAGATAACTTAAGATATCATAGTTGACTCTTGTCTTTGCCATACCGATCACGGAAGGAATCATAAGCAAAATGCTGATCAATATGATCAGATATTTATGTTTTGCAATCCATTTTCCTACTTTAACCATAGCAACCATCTCCTATCTTTTTTTCACACTACGCATTATATGCAGAAACTGACTTTTGGTCAATATTAAAAGTATCCGAAAAATAAATGGTAATAAAATGAATTTTGGTCAGTTTTTAATAATTGACTTTCGGTCAGTTTTGTAAGATAATAACTCTAAGATTCAAGTTTTTAAACATTTACACCTTTACTATTACTTAATATCTTGATATAATGATAGCTTAGGATAAATTACAAGTATTACAGGAGGGGTTCTCGTATGGGAAAAGTGGATATCAATAAGAAACAAAAGAAAAACGCTTTGCTGCAGACGGCCTTTGATTTGTTTCGCGATAAGGGCTTTGCAAAGACGACTATCTCTGATATTGTTTCAGATGCCGGCCTTGCAAAGGGAACTTTCTATTTATATTTTAAGGATAAATATGATTTGAGGGATAAGTTGATTGCCCACAAAGCAGGGCAGCTGTTTGCAGATGCTCACCATGCACTGCTGAATCAGAAGTTTAATAGCTTTGAGGACCAGATTATCGCAGTTGCCGACTACATCATCGGCCGCCTGAATGATGATCACGGTCTTTTAACCTTTATTTCCAAGAATTTATCATGGGGGATTTTTAAAACAGCTTTTGAAAATACGCTGCCAGATGAGTCTTTACAGTTTTATGATTATATATTTGAACAGATGAAAAAAAATTCATATGTCTGTCCAGAGCCTGAGCTAATGCTCTTTACAATTATCGAACTCGTTGGTTCTACATGTTACAGCTGTATTTTGTATGGCCAGCCAGTATCAGTTGAAGAATATCTTCCTTATCTCCATACTGTAATACGCCAGATTCTGGCTGGATTTTTGGTTCAGCAGCCAGCACAAATTGAAACAAAAACTGCTTCGTAATAAATTTTCATATTTTTTTGTGCAAAAAAGGAATGGTCATTTTCGTGACCATTCCTTTTTTCGAATCATTTAATTGTTCACTTATAATTTTCTCCAGATTATTCGTCCTTCTTTGGCTCTTCTTCAGTTTCTGCTGTCTCTGGCTCAGGTACTGCTGCATTGTGTGCTGCATTTAATGCTACTACAACCGCATCTGGATCTGTCATAATAGTAATCTTCTTATCTGCATAAATTGGAAGATCCTTTACACGAATAACATCGCCAATCTTCATGTCGCCAACATCAACTCTGACCTCATCAACCAGATCTGCCGGCAATGCCTTATAGGCAATCTCTTCAAGACTCTCCTGAAGTACACCTTCTACAATCTTATCATGATTCTCTAAGATAACCTCAACAACAGAATGAACTTTTTCTGTGCTTACCAGTGCCTGGAAATCAATCTCATCGATTCTTCCTGCAACAGGGTTATATGCGACGTCCTTGATCAGTGCATCATACTGAGTTCCCTCAACATCAAGCATGATCTGACTTCCTTTATGTGCTTTCTTTAAGAATTTCTCTAACTCCAGTTTCTGAAACTTTACTGGGATAGAACCTTCAATTTTCTTTCCGAACACGTTGCCTACAACGTATCCCTCTCTTCTAAGCTTCTTTGCTTTGATGTCCATGCTTCGTTTTTCAGCTTTTAAAGTATTCATTTTGTCTTTTCCTCCAAAAATCTGATTCCTTAGCAGCCTTCGACAAGAGGTTTTGTTAAGAAACTGACCTGTCTGGTCATTTCCTTTGTTCGGTATGTAATATAACACCACAAACTCAAAAATGCAAGAGGTTTTTTGTGAAAAAATTGTGAACTTTGAGGTGTAACCCATTTACGTAACGTTGAATTCATCGCTGACGATTATCTCAGAATAAAAGTGCCCTCTTCATCACCGTTTTAAATCACAATCATTGTGCAACGATCGTATCGTACTTATTAATTTCCTCCCACACCTTCTGATATAACTCTTTTCCAATGTTGCTTGGTGTAAATAAGAATAGCCCAACCTGCGCAATGATATCATCGGATACTGCTACAAAACAATATCCACTTCCATTCTCGTTTATAAGAAATACAGCATCCCCATTTCCATCACTATCTGTAATTCTGCAAATTACATCGTCCTCACTTTGTTTAAGAGCATCCAATGCATATGCTGCACTACTTATAAGCTTTTCCGAAAATCCACCAAATGGATACGGCTGTGCCACTCCAAGAAGTGTCTGTGCCATTGTAGAAAGCTGATTTGCGTTATCTCCTTCAAGCATAACCCATTTTGAATCATTGGTTGTTTCAAGGCTTGGAGTCCACGAAAATGTCAAATTTTCTTTGTCCAGTTGCTGCCACTGAGTTCTTATTCCACTCATTTTGCTGCTTGCCGCAGTTAAAAGCTCTCGATATAAAATTGCCATTTCTGGTTCTGCCTCAAATGACAACTCGCAGGCATCCTCTGTTACCGCCAGCTGTCCTGTTACTTTGGCATCGTATCGCATTTCTTCTGTATCAGACCAGGTGCCTCGCTGCTCGCAGATTTCACGAAAACGCTTCTGGGAATCGAGTTCCAAATTTGCGGGCGATATTCCTACACAGTTATAGATTACGTTTATGCCCTCTGCCGCACTGACTGTCTGATTTGTCAGCAATCCTTTATTTGCGTTGGCGACAACAGCATCTTTATCTTCCTTTGCAAATTCATACTGAAGTTTGGTCACACCTGCTTTTTTGTCCACTGTCGCAGTGATCGCTACATTGCACCCCCAAATATATGCATCTGAAATCTGTACTGTCGTTATATCGTATTCCTCTGAAACAATTTCAAGTGTATCTCCATACCATACCTTCAATTCATCTAACGTCATTCCCCAGCGAAGTCTGCCCTGTGGAATCAGCCAGTTCAAGTTATCAAGATCTGTTGACTGACCAAAAACTGGGCTAAGCAGGTATTCTGATGCTGTGCCTGTTGCAAACTGACCTGTCAGATATCCTTCTGTCAAAGTAATCATCTGCTCATTTTTCTCATCTGTTTGTGTCAGTGAAAATGCACCCGGTCCCTTATCAGTTGACTCACTAAGATTGCTATCACTTGTCTTTTTGTATTGTGCCTCACTCCAAACAAGCTCGCCATTTTCATTCTGTGTCAGCATCAGCACATTGGATTTATTGTTCATCTGATCATCTACACCAAAATCCCAGCCAAATGAACCATCTGTAAGTTTTGCCATACCGATCATATTTGTGTGCGTGCTGCTTCCTCCAATATACACTCTTGCGGTGAAATAGACTTCATAAACGCCATCTTCATCCAGATCTGCCGCTGCCACACTTAATACTTTTACATCCGATACGGTTGTAAGTTTTCCCTGCACCAGCTGTGGAACTACTATCAGCTGATCCTGCCAGGTTATGTATACTCGTTCATTTAACGCATCACGAAACAGTTTAATACCGCTGTCTTTCATCCACTCTGGTGTAATCTGCGCAACATATTCTTTATCCAATAATCCGTAAGTCTCGCAAAATTCTTCTACGCCATCCGTTGTTGGTATCTGCTCATAAATATTAGCTGCTGAAAGCACCGGAAGTGTGGTCTGATCTGTCTGACCTGCTTGATCTATCTGCGTTTCACTCTGACTTTGTGCCGTACTTTCTCCTCCGAAACATAATGCTGCTGCATTTAACATAAGTCCCGCCGCAAGTACCACGCTTGCCATTTTTGTTTTCTTTTTGTTTAGCATCATACGCAGTCTCCTTTCTGTATCAGATTTTCCTGATACCATCGTGGATGCCACCGTCATTCCAAAACTCTTACGGTCTGACACAGCATCAACTAATGTTTTTGCATACAAAAATTTCTTTTCCCACCCAATTGTTTCCAGTGTGCCTTCATCGCACGCCATCTCACAGTCTCTTTTGGATGCTACTGCTGCCGCCCACACTAGTGGATTCCACCACCAAATAATAATGCAAAGGCTTCTCATTACGGACCAAATATGATCTTTGTGCTGATAATGGCATATCTCATGCTGAAGAATCATCAAAAGCTGCTCGTCCTGCAAGCTTGTCTCCTCCTTCAGATAAATCGCCGGATGAATAATTCCAAACAAACATGGTGATGATAATCCACTTACCTGATAAACTAGTAGTTTTCTACTACTATCTATCTGTTTTCTGCTTCGCATTAACATATGATGAAAACGCATATTTACGATAGCAAACCAACATCCTGCAGCAATGCTGCCGCAAAGCCAGATGGTTGGCGCTATCCTTATTAGTTGAGCTATTATACGGTAAAATACATTGGAATTGCGATCTTTTGATTGTGTGTATTCTTCGAGTTTTGGTGCTGCCTCCTCCTTTCCTGTCTGATTAAAAGTAGTTTGTCCAACTGGGTTGTTTGAATTTTCTGTCTGATTGATTGCCTGTCCATTTTGTTGATCTATATTTTGATTTTTCACGTTATCGGTATAATTATCTTTCGTACGATCTGTAGCACTCGTATCACCTATACCTGCTATATTTATATTGCCCGTGTTCTGTCCATTCTCCGCTCTAAACTCTGCATTTGAATCCGCCATATTCAATTCATTTTCCTGTTGATTCATACTTTGAAACAGCTGATTGGATATCTTTGTAATATTTTGCATCAACTGCTGATTATTCCAGAGTGCCACCGGGCAGAGCAGACGAACCATCACAATTGCCCAAAGTGCATATCGAAACCTGCTGCTGATTCTCATTCCAAAAACTTTGCGGACTGCAAAGATCATCATGATCAGAATACTGGAACCAACGATCCAATCTGTCATTTTTCCTCCTCTCTGGCCTCCCGAATGATCTCATACAACTCATCAATTTCTGACTTTGAAAGTTTGCGGTCATGCGCCATCGCCGACAGCATCATTCCAACGCTGCCATCATATACACGTTCCAAAAAGCTTCGCGTCTCTGCCCGCTCTGCTTCCTCCTTTTGCAGCACTGGATAATACTGCTGATACTTTCCGCTGTCATCCATACGAATAACTCCTTTTGTACTCATGCGGCGAAGCATTGTAAAAATCGTTCCTTTGCTCCATGCCGTATCATCCTGCATCGCTTCTACCATATCTCCGAGTGTCATCGGATAGTTCTCCCACAAAATTTTCATCAGTTTCCATTCACCGTCAGATAAAACAATATGCTTTGCCATTTTTACTCCTTTCTGTAGTTTAATCTAGTTTACTTGTGTCAACTCCATCATAGCATAGTAGTATACATCTGTCAACCACATTTAAAAAAAACTGAGATATCTGCCATACTATTGACAAATATCTCAGTAAATTATTGACTATCACAAAACAGTATTTTTACAGTTTCTTTTATTTTGCTGCCACAACTGGCTTAAAATCTGCTGTATCTGTGCAAAAATATCCGCCACGCTTTTGTGTTATAAAAAGCATAATCTCTTTTGCCTTTTCATAATCCTCTGGACGAATTGTAGCTGCAAATACGGTATGAATGCCATTCTGAAGCAAATAAGCATCGCCTTCGTCATCACCAAGTGTGCCTTCTAAATCTTCCATATCCAGTGTACCGCTCTCTGGCAATGAAATTTCAAGTACACCTGCTGCCTCCCAATACTCGGCAGTCTGCGCTTCATTAAACAGCTCATAGATTTTGCGAAGCGGCAATTCTTCTTTGTTTAAATACAGCCATTCACCTGGCATTTTGGCAGCCGGTTTCTTACTAGTTTTTCCGTTCTTTTTTAAATTTGCGTGTGCCATAAATTTCTCCTATCAAACATTCTAACTGTTTATGAGGGTATCTATCTAACAGATCGCGATTAATACAGCTTCTTCACTGCTTCATTTGCATCTGCAAATGGTCCTGGGATGACATCGACACCACGATGCGTTCCAAAATAGTCACTGTCAAATCGGATTGCAGTTCCATCAGGATTTTCAAAGCGTTCCTCTGGCTCAAATGCCTTTCCAAGCACATCTGAATCAATCATTCTATTTTTAAAGCCTTCGATCAGTTCGTATACGTTTGTATCCAGATAGTAACCGTCCTCTTTCTGAACAAGCTCTACACGCACATCTTCATGCGCAGCAGCTGATATCAGAGCATTGACATCCTTCTTACTTGGCTTTGCACCACCAAGATAAGCGTTGCCCTCAATCCATACAGGCAGCTTTCCTTCGTGTGCACCATAAAGTTTTGCCATATCAGCAGGTTTACTAAAATCAAACTGAGAAATCCACTCATCGTATGTCGGATACTCATCAAACATCCATGTGCCAGCTGCACGATTTTCCGTGTCAAATCCATCATCTGAATCGTGCATCGTTATAATATCATCTGATGGCCATTTCTGTACAAAGATATTATTATAGAAACGATCATCACCATGAAGTACGGTCATAAAGCCCATTACCTCAGTACGATGCGGCATATGATACGGTGTGTAACGCGGTCCTGTTCCGCCGCCTACACAAGTAAGTGCACCACAGATCAGATTGTGGACAAGTGCTACACCCTCTGTTGCAAAACGAAGACTTGCATCTGAAAGCATAATATTATTATCAATCAATGTCGGGCCATGTCCAACTTCAACAAAGATATCCTGTGACATCATGCCGCCCTTTAAGACAGACGCAAACTGCGGACGCTGATTATCATGCAGCAGGTTCTGGCTCAGTCTTGTACCCTGTGCTTCCCAGTCACACCAGATACCCATTGTACAATGATGAATATGATTGCGGCGCATTGTCACATCGATTGCTGCGTGCATCTTAATTCCTGCAATCTCAGCACCGCCTAATTCCATCATGTTGTTGATATGATGAATATGGTTATCCTCAATAATACTAAACACACCACCCATACGGCCTATGATTCCGCCCTGCTCGCAATGATGAATGTTGTTTCGGCGAATGATATGGCTTCCAACTTTTTCTTTCAGCCAACCATGATACTGACCACGACATACAGCATCACGTTCCATCTGTGTCGGGCTCTTTACATATTTTGTAGTAAAGTAATGATCATTATCTGGATCAAGATATTTACCAAGCGAAATTCCTGCACACTTGCTGTTTGAAATCTCGCAATCCTCGATGATCCAACCTTTGCTCCAATGTGGGCCAATCATTCCATCCTGATATGCAGCAGGCGGTGCCCATGTTGTTGCAGCCTTTGTCACAGTAAAGCCGCTGACTGTAATATAACCAACACCTGTCTTTGACGGCATAAAGCACTCACGTCTTACATTGATTTCCACATTTTCCTTGTTCGGGTCTGCTCCCTTAAAATTAGCATAAATAATAGTCTCATCTGTTTCCTGATCCTGTTCTGTATACCACTTGTAAACAGATTCCTCTGGAACCCAGCTGCACTCATAAACTTCGCCCTTAATACAATCCTCAAGCGAAGATGTCTCATACAATGCTCTGTCATTTAAATAAACACATCCTGTATGCTTGTCTGCCTTGGCAAAATACCAGTCACCATATACAAATGTAGTATACGGATTATATGCACCAAAGGTACTGTTTGGCACTCGGCACACCCATACATTGTCCTGATAGTGTTTCCAACTGGTGATACGCTCTGCTCCTGTAATAACTGCTGCTAGTGGCTCTGTACTCTTATATGTAATACGTGCATCTGGCTCTCCTGCAAAAATAGGATCCACATACTCACGATATACACCAGGTGCTACAAGCACTGTATCACCTGGTTTTGCGACCTTTGCAGCCTCATTAATACGGCGAAATGGCATTTTTTCAGTTCCATTTCCATCACGTCCTGCACGGACGTCAACATAAATATTCATAATTCTATACCCCTTTCTGAGTAATTTTTATTATTTACAGCCACTTATTGCTTATTTAACTTCATTCCAAATGTTGCAATCTCATATGGCTTAATAACAATTAAAAATTCTTCGTTTTCTTCTGGCAGCGCTTCGTTTTCTTCTTCGATCACATTGCTTCGATACATACACTTCATCCAATCTGCTTTTTTGATAGTAAGTGTAACATCCTTTTCCATTGTATTGACAAAACGGACAAAAATATCATCACTGTGAGCGCCCTTCTTCCAGGCTGTCAAATTCAATCCCTCACCCTGCCATTCAAAGAAGCTCTTTTCAAGCGGAAGAATGCCAGTCTGTGCCTGCGGCATATAAATTTGTTCTGTTGTGCGATTCATGCCAGTTTCCACTGCTGCCAGATCATGCTGATAACCGTATCCAAGTGCGAATGCATCTGCACTCTTTCCAGCTTCATATGGGAATAACGCATACTCCATTGTATAAGTACCCTGCATCTGTGCCTGCGGTGTCGGGAAATATCCCCAGTCACCCATCTCAGCAACTGAGCGAAGCAACGTCAGCGCAATAGCGTTTTCCTGATCAGGAAGAATCTCATACTCATACAGACCACGATTTGCTGCTAATATTCCTGCTGATGAATCTTCCATCGCAACAAAACACTGCTGATGCTCGCAGCCGCTCGGATTGATCCACGCTTTTCCATGGCGATTTGGACGTCTTACAACCTCAAACGGTGAATCAGCCATATGCATATCACTTACAAGTCCTGTAGGAAGCAAGACACGAACACGATGATCCTTTGCCGTATTAACAATTGTTGTCTGAATCTTCAAGCCAGCTGTGCTTCGTTCAAGTGTTAGCTTTGTCTCAAGTTCAAGCAACACAAGCTTTGTACTGCGTTTTGCTTCTCTTTGATAAGGATCCACACAAGAATAACGCTGTGCCAAAATTTCACCACCCATTGCTTCTGGAATCTCCATCTGCTGACAGATTTTTACTACTGAGCGAAGTTCACTGTTTTCTTCAACCGTAATCTTTGCCGGCTTATTTGCTGTCGTAATGGTTTTTCTTCCAGTATCCTGAATATAAATATACTCATTTCCCATATCTCCGGTATCCTCATAGATACCAATATGTTTAAAGGTATATCCTGTCTTTTTGTCTGTCAGATTGTAGCTTCCATCCTCATTTATCTGCACGCTGATAAATTTATTTTCCATCTTAAGAATGTTTTCGCCATCTTGTATTATATTTTCTGTCTGACAGTCTGCAGACTTTAAGCATTCTTCGTTTTCTTCCAGCACATATACCTTATAGCCCATTGCTGGAACATCCTCTGCCTCAAATGTTACCTGCACACGCTCTGCCATATATGGCTGACGGAAACGATCCGTTGGCAGATCATAGCCAAACTCAGTCGAAGCCTTTGTAATCTTTGCAACAATTCTTTTTTGTTCTGCATCATACAATGTAAATTCTGGCAATTTTTCTGCCTCAAGCTCATTCCAAGACTTTTCTAAATTTCCATACAGACGCTTTGCATCAAGCATAACTGACACTACCTGTGTCTTCGCCCAGCCCGAAAAATTACATACAGCAAATGCAATTTTTCGCTTTCCGCTATGTTTCCCATCTTTATAAATTGACTGTGTATCAATCTTATAAGCTATCTTACGCAGGCTGTTTTTATACAACTCCTCTGCCACCTGCAGACTCTTATGAAAACGCGCTTCAATCTCGCGATTTACTTCATCCACACTGCATCCGCAAATGCTGTCATGCGGATGATTCTGCATAAGCTTTTTCCAACTATAGGAAAGTAAATCCGCTGGATACTCATCTCCTAAAAGAAATGCAACTGCAGCTGCCGGCTCTGCCTGACGTTCAAGTGCACTTTCTCCTTTTCTATTGGCAATTTTTAAATCAGCATTTGCTGAACATGTATTTACAAGAGTCCAACATCCATCTGTCTCCTGACTTGTCAATTCTCCGATAACAGTAGAAGTCTTATCTGAAAGTTCCTCCTTGACCGCCTTTGCGTATGTCTCTAAATCGGAATGAATAAATTCAATATCAGGATACAGCTTTTTGGCAACTAAAATTGCCTCTGGCAAATTTTTCTGAACTGGCTGATGATCACAGCCATTCATCAATAATAGATGACTTGTTCCAGCAAACTGTCTTGCTTTTGCAAGACGCTCATCCCAGTAAATCTTAGCCGCTGTTTTATCTACCGGAATTTCCATACCATTGTTATACCAATTGGCAAATAAAATGCCTGGCAAACTGCTTCCATCATTTGACTGCCAGTTCATCTCTGAAAACGTTGATTCATACTGACCACTCTTAATCTCATTATTAAGACCAATCGGCTTTACTCCTCTGCCAAACGCAATAGCCTCCATTTTGGCCTGCTTTAATACCTGTGGCATCTGTCCTGCATTGCCAAATGCATCTGGAAAATAACCAATATGACTAACTTTTCCATATTTTTTTGCAGACTCCATTCCTGTAAGCAGATTTCTTACACATGACTCTCCGCTTGTCAAAAATTCATCTTGCAGCACATACCACGGTCCAACACATAGTCTGCCTTCACGCACGTACTTTTCAATCTGTTCCCGCTTTTGTGGGCGAATTTCCAAATAATCATCTAGTGCAATCGTCTGACCATCCAGAAAAAAACTTCTATATTCTTCATCTGTTTCAAATTTTTCTAAAATTGCATCTACCAATTCTACCAAGTGCATTCTATGTTTTTCAAATGGAAGATACCACTCTCTGTCCCAATGGGAGTGAGAAACAATATGTACTGTTGTTTTCATTATTTTTCCTCCTTTCATCTCGTTCATGTAATACTCTATCTGCCTTTATTTTATCCTGTTCTTTCTGCTTTCGTCAAGATGATTTTTCATTTACTAAAAGATTCCGAAAATACCTGCGTTGCCACAGCTGTCTCGGAATCTTATCTAGGTTTATAGGTTTATGGATTTACAAGTTTAATTATTTTCCAAGAAGTCCTTCTAGTGCACGGTATGCAATGCAAAATGCCTTCTCAGTATCATTTTCAGCACGCACTGCAGCATCCTTTTCAAGACTTCCTAATCCTGCAAAGTTTGCCAGATGCGGTTCAAGACTCAAATAGCCTTTGTAACCGGACTGGTCAAGTTTGTCGAAGATTGCAGCTAACTGGCCGTCTCCTGTTCCTGGAGGAACAACCTCACCGTCTGCCATACGTGCATCTTTTACGTGAACATACTCAATATATGGCTTTAACATTTCGTAAGCTTCTGCTGTATTTTGTCCGCACTGAATGAAATTTGCAAAATCAAAGGTTGCTTTAAAATGATCTCCATAAAATTCTTTCATCAGATCAAGACAGCGTGCTGCATTGTCACCATAAATACCTTTCTCATTTTCATGCAGCAATACAAGACGACTAGCCTTTGCCTCCTGTACCATGCGATCCATACGTTTCATAACCGCATCACGAGAATCCTTCGGATCAGCATTTTCTGGCAGATAAAAACTGAACATACGAATATATGGTGTCTCAAAAATATCAGCTATACGCTCTATGCGCTGCAGCTTTTTCATATGAGCTTCAAAATCATCATCAATGCCAATTTTTCCAATTGGAGAACCAACTGCGGATACGCGGATTCCTGCAGCGTCAAGGCGTTTTTTTGCTTCCTTTGCCTGCTCATCGGTAAAATCTGCTACTCCAGTGCCATCGGCACTTCTAAACTCCACAAATTTAATTCCAAGCTCATTTAATACCTGAATCTGTCTGTCAAGTGATACACTGATCTCATCAGCAAAACAGCTGACTGGACAGTTTGAAAGTATTTTTTTCATGTTCTCTCCTTCTTAGTCACAAAACTTAACTATTCAGAACACATTCACAGCAAGTAATTTTACATGACTCTGAATAGTTACGAAAATTCCACAACATGATGCTCCCGCGCTGACTCATATGCACCAAGCATCAGACGAATACTATTTTCTAACACTGGAAGCTCCAACGCAAAGTCGGTATTATTTTCCAATGCCTTATAAAAATCACCAATACATGCTGTATGACCGCTTCCCCAGTAACTTTTTCCAATTGGGACAGGGCGCTCCACGTCTGGCTTTGTAATTGTTCCATCCGGATAACGATAAGAAACATCCAAATCTTCAATGCGAACTGTTGCCTTCTCGCAGGAAATCTCAATTAACGGCGGAACATCTGCACAATATGCATTCGTTGCATAAAAGCATGCAACTTTTTCACCAAAACGAATATATGCCTCTAGCGTATCTTCAACCTCGATAAGCCCTTTTAAATGATGATTTGAAAGTGAAGCATCAATCCAATCTGGCTTTCCTAATAAATCAGAAAGAAGATCTAATGTATGTACAGCCTGATTAATCAATACACCGCCGCCCTCTGTTGCAAGCTTTCCTCTCCACTCACTCTGCGTATAATATGGTGCCGGACGATTCCAAGTGACAAGTCCGCGTGCGCCTAACACTTTTCCTGCCGCGCCTGATGCAATAAATTCTTTTGCTGCGCGATAGCTTGGATTATAACGATTCTGATAGCATAAGCCCAGCTTTGCCTTTGACGCATAAACTGCCTGCTTTAACTGATCAAGCTGCGCAAATGTGATTGCCGGTGGTTTTTCCATAAACACATTTATGCCGCGCTCTAGTGCATACTGTGTCATAGGTACATGAAGATAATGCGGTGTACAAACATGAAGCACATCAGGCTGCTCTTTTTCAATCATTTCCTCAAGAGAGGCGTATGGCTTTGTATGAAATCTTTCAGCATAATCCTTAGCTTTCTCAAAATGAATATCTGCCACACCGACAAGCTCTGTATCTTTTTGAGCAGTCAGTACGGCAGCATGGACTGCGGCGATATTGCCGCAGCCAACAATCACTGCACGTTTCATAGAAGCACCTCCTACTTATTCCTTAGTTTTGCTTCCGTAACTTCCTGTTGTATCAAAAGTAATATCCTGTACATTTTCCTTTTTCTTGGAATTTGCACGATGCTCATTCAATTTTTCAAGGAAGAGATCCTCATCAATTGGCAGACTAACCGGCTTTTCAAGCCATGAAGACAAATGCATTGCATTAGAAAGCTCAAGTCCGTGAATACCCTCAACACCATCTGCCACTAATGGCTCACCGCGAAGAATAGCAGCAGCAAATGCATTTAATACACCAATATGCTGAGGATTCTTTCCGTCAAGCTCTAATGTTGTCTCATGACACGGTGGCTTTGCAAATCCTTCTGTTGCCTGATAACAATACTCTCTCTCATTAATTTCAAGCTCATAAAACTTAAGTTCATCATTTTCTGCAACAAGCTTTCCTTTTTCGAGTGTTACCTCAAGACGGTTTGTTCCAGGTGCATCGGCTGTTGTCGTAACAAATACGCCAGTTGCGCCATTTGGGAACTCCAGATATGCAGTTACATCATCCTCAACCTCGATATCATGCCACTTTCCGTTATGACAGAATGCACGTACCTTTGACGGCATTCCGCAGATCCACTGCAGCAAATCCAGATTGTGCGGACACTGGTTTAATAAAACACCGCCGCCTTCGCCGTCCCATGTTGCTCTCCAGCCGCCTGAATTATAATATGCCTGTGTGCGGTACCAGTCTGTGATGATCCAATTCACACGCTTTAATTTTCCGTAATCACCGCTCTGTACCATGTCATGCATCTTTTTATAGATACAATTTGTTCTCTGATTGAACATCATACCAAATACGCGGTCGCTCTTCTCTGCCGCCTCGTTCATTTCTCTTACCTGCTTTGTATAAACACCTGCCGGCTTCTCGCACATAACATGAAGTCCATTTTCAAGTGCAAGGATTGTCAGACGCGGATGATCATAATGCGGTACTGCGATCAATACGGCATCACATGTACCTGATTTGATTAAGCTGTCGCCATCCTCGAAAATTGCTGTGCCCTCTGGCATATTTTCCCTTGCCCACTCTCTTCTGCTCTCACGAAGATCTGCTGCTGCTGTAATACGCACTTCCGGCACTTTTCCTGCCATGATATTGGCGGTGTGGCCACTTCCCATGTTACCAACACCAATAATTCCAAGTCTTACCTGTTCCATTTATCTTTTTCTCCTTCTTATATTCACCAACGACTTTGAGAGCAGACCCTTGCAGCGGCAATGCCGTAAATCAAAGCGATCAGGCTTGACGCACAAGCGGTCTGTCGAAAAGTCATAAAAGATTAACGATATCCAGCCTTTGCCAGATTGTCATAACTAGTCTTCAGACACTCAAATGGGCTGCCCTGTGTGCAGATATCCTGCTCTACCAACATATATTCACAGCAGCTGTTCTCAAGTTCATTAAAGATTGCCGGGAAGTTTAAATTACCCTCCATAACTGGTGCCATGATCTGGTTCCATCCCTTAATCTGCATATCTTTTAAATGAACGCACGGAATACGATCCTTTAACAGACGAACCCACTCACATACATCAGCTCCTGCTGCCGCTACCCAATAGGTGTCAAGAGTAATTCCCATCTCATCTGGTGCAAATCCTTCCATCAGATACTCAATCATACGTTTTTTCGAATTTGCATTTGGCAGGTTTTCTGCCTCAAATGCCTCAAACTCAGTATTGTGATTGTGGTACATCAAAAGCTTTCCTGATGCAGCAATCTTTTTTGCTGGCTCCTTGAAATCATCCATGAAATGGCTCAGCCACTCCTTTGTACGATAGCGCTCCGGCATCATTCCAAGTCCAATATAGCGGCATCCCATGATGTCATGCTCCTTAATAAGTGCTTCAGTATCATAGAGGATTCGATTAGGATCACTGTGTGTCAATGCAATCTCAAGACCATTTGCATCGCAGATTTCTCTAATCTGTTCTGGCTTAAGATCCTTTCCTACTGCAGAAATCTGGACAGTCTTATAGCCCATTTCTGCAATTTTTTTCATAGAACATGCAAAATCCTTTACATTCTGAGTATACGATTTAATCGTATAAAGCTGTGCACCTGTTTTCATAATAAATCTCCTTTTTAATTTTATTTTTTGTTGGTTTTTATCAAGTTTATTTCGTTTTTTCTAGGCTTCTGTGTCTACTATACTTCTTTTAACCAAAAAAATCCATTGCAAAAAGGAAACAAAACATTGCATATATAGCGATTATATGATATCCTGTTTGACATAAAGAAACTGTAATCGTTTTCGCTGTACTATTACTGTTTGCAGAATACAAAAAAGGTACGAAAGGTTCTGATCATATGGATTCAACGGCACATATCAATACCGATCTTGTTTCATTTGGCTACTCAGAAAGCACATATGTGATGACAGATTATGCGCTTCACTGCCACAATTTTTATGAGGTTTTTTACTTTCTTTCCGGTGACGCCGACTATCTTGTAGAGGGTGTAAACTATCAGCCGACACCTGGAAGTGTGCTGTTACTCTCACCGCACGCATTTCATGGCGTGCGTGTAAACAGCACTGCCCCCTATAGGCGCTATTCACTTCACTTTCACCCAGATCTGCTGCTCCCAGAGCGGCGTGATTTTTTGCTGCGCGCATTTCCTCAAATAGGTGAAAATGCCGGACAGCCTATTTATTTCAAACATACTGAACAATTTCATCTGCTGTCCTATCTGGAAAGTCTTGAATCCTGTTCTCGTAAAAGCAATGAATTTCAGGCACAGATGCTTCCAATCTGCGTAGAAGCGCTGCTGATGCAAATTGCAGATATGAGTGATTCGTGCAATGCTTTTTCAAAACAGTCTGACACTCCACAGACGCAGCTTGGTTCAATTCTTTTTTATTTATACCAACATTTGAAGGATCCAGTGACACTTGATGAAATTTCAGATCATTTTTTTATCAGCAAGCATCATTTAAATAAAGTTTTCAAAAAAGCCACTGGAACAACTGTAATCGACTATCTTTTAAGAAAACGAATCGCTTATGCACAGATGCTTCTTTTTAATGGCTGCCACGCAAAAGAAGCCGCTGCAGACAGCGGCTTCCTTGACTATTCTTCTTTTTATCGTTCTTATGTGCGCATACTAGGACATCCTCCGGGCGCAGACCGCGGAGTTCTCGCTAAACCAAATGATTCTGGTGTTGGAAATGTGATAGTGCATGGCCACTAGTGACAGGTACGGTGGCCCATTATCTGTCACAGATGGCTCCCACTATATAGTTAGTTTCATCCGGGCATTTCTTTCCTAGCATAAATTTCTCCTTCAAATT
>OLPV01000104.1_pt1 | contig 80226 bp, 65 predicted proteins | sample 1671961 | NCBI WGS metagenome assembly OLPV01 (sample SAMEA3136630, study PRJEB25190) | human gut metagenome | biome: human gut; feature: human-associated habitat; material: faeces | place: Austria | collected 2013 | reverse complement strand
ATATATTAAAAAATAATATAGTTATATATTGACATATACTGAAAAAGGTTGTATAATTCAAAATGTTTAAATGAGATACGGATTTAAACAGTATGTTTGCGCAAACAAGGAACTGGAGTCGCACTTTATATTAGGGTGCAAAGGGATATTGTATTCACTGTTTAAAAATGTGAGTATGAGGAAGGAGGACATATGAGAATTAAAAAATTAGTTGCAGTAATATTGGAGAAACTAACGCTATAAGTTATTAGGTTATAGGAAAGGAATTGTCTAATGGGAAAGATATTTTTGTTTTCTATAAGAAGAATGATTAGGCAACGCTGTGCAGTATGGTTTTTTTTAATGATCGGAATGACACTGCTAAGCTTTTGCATAAGTGTTATATTAGGTTTTGTGAGCAGGAGTTATTTTAATGAAACACAATTTGGAGCGAATGCATCGTTAGCAGTATGGTATGGGGAAAATGGCAGCAATCAGGAGGATGTTCAGCAACTGTTAGAGTCTCCAATTTCAGAACAAGCAGAAAATATTCTATTCATATCAAAAGATAAAAATATGCGTTTGATTGGATGGAAAGGATTTGGAATTGACCAGTGGTTTCCACATTCAACGGGACGCTTTTTCTCAGAGGAAGAGGAAAAAGATGGTGAAATGGTTGCGTATATTCATCATGATAAATATGATGCTTTAAATAGGACAATGAAATATGAGGGTGAAAATTATCATATAGTAGGTGCTGGTTTTTTGGAAGCATGGAATATATACAGTCCTATTTCAAACGAGTCACCACAGACACTTTTTTCAATGGATAATATGGAATTAGAAATAGTTCTTTTTCCATACACAACGTATTTAATGCGAAAAAATCCAGAGCTTGTGCTGATACATTTTCCCAATTCAACATATTCAGAATTGAAAAGAAGAAAAGAACAATTAGAAGATATATGTCAAAATGCAATAGTAACAATGCCACGTAGTAATACCGATATTTTTCTACAAGAGCAGGTAATCAGCCGAGGAAAAATTACCTTGATATTTATGGCAGTTATAGGAATTACGATGATACAGCTTATAACAGAATGGATTATTGGTAATTACAAACAGTATGTGATTTTTTATCAATGTGGAATTCACAGAACAAAAATCTTAATGTTGACTTTATTAGAATGGAATATAGAAGTGCTGATATGCAGTCAAGTAGCATTTTGCATACATAAATTTTTAATGCCGGTGCTAAAGATTTTTGGAGCAGATACACTTCCAATTTTCCTTTTAAGAATAGCATCAGTAGCAATGATTATAATAGCATCTTCAATTGTCGTAGGGCTGCAATTTATAAGATTGCCGTTTATGGGGAGAGAAATAGATGGGTAAAATAATATTGATTTGGCGTTTGTATGCGGCAAGAATATGGAAAGAAGTTTTTCTTATGATGCAGATTTTTTCGCTTATTATTTTTTTTGAAGCATCTTTTTATCCATTCAAAAAATGCATCCGCTTGTCACGTGACATGGAGGCGTGTTTTAAGTTTGATACAGATAGAATATTGCATTTTGACCCGTATGCAGGAATAGAGGAAACAGGAGAAGTTGAAAGACAATACCAGAATACGGCATTTGAAAATGTAGTCAAGAAATGTGAAAAATATGTTGAAAAAATTGGAATGATTTCAGAGTTGCGCGCAGATATTATACAAGATGCGGAAACCTCACAAATTGCAAATTTAATTGTTTATTCAAAAGATTTGTATGAAATAACGGATCTAAAACTGAAAGAAGGAACGTTTGTTGACAAAAACAAAAATGGAGATGAAATTGTTCCAGTAGTCGTTGCTGGTAAATTGGCAAAAGAACATAGGATTGGCGATCATGTTCTTATGGATGTAAGTTTAAATGGAGAGAAGGAATGTAAAATTGAAACTGTGATAACAGGAATTTTGAATGAAGAAAAGCCTATTATTACTATTCACTATGGTGGGACAACCAGACAGTTAGATACAATTGGATTTTATCCAGAAGATATGGATGGGTATTCATTTGTATTGACAGTGGAAAATGAAAAATTCAGTCAAATAAAATGGAATTATCCAATGCTGTTTAAGGTAAAAGAAAAATTATCAGTGAAAGAGACAATTGAAGAAATGACAAAAATTTTGTCAGAATATGGAACCGTTAATACGTATAAGACATTACGACAACAGTCATGGTATTGGACATCAATGGAACATCAATGGGAAATTTTGCTTTGTATTTTATTTATACCTGTTTTAATGTTTGGATTCGGGGGATATTTGTTTATTCATTTGATACAAACCAGGGAACGAATGGCAATATTTTATTTAATGGGAATATCAAGGAAAAAAATTTTTGTCCTTTATTCAGCAGCAACAGAGCTGGTTATAGCAATACCTGTTTTAGCAGCAATGTATACAACAAATCCCATCATTAAAAATATTTATAGTATCAATAATCAAGCGAAATTTTCAGTAGGTACTTTCTTGTTCTTTTTTGTTTTTTCAATGGTGGCATTTGCTGTAAATGCGAGTATGTTTATGAAGAAAAGTAGCAACGCAGTTATGTTGATTAGCAGGGAGGGAGTAGAGTGATACAGTTAAATCATGTATACAAAACTTTTTTTAAAGGAAAGGATACGGAAGTACATGCGTTGGACGATGTAACGATGAAAGTAAAAGATGGTGACTTTGTAACAATTACGGGACCATCTGGATCAGGAAAATCGACGTTGATGCGTGTGATAGAAGGGATGGAGTGTGCCGATCAGGGAAATTGTATTTTAAACGGAATAGATTTGGCAAAAAGTTCTGATAAAAAACGGGCTGAAATCAGAAATCAGAAAATGGGAATTGTCTTGCAAGACTTTGGATTATTTAACGATCAAACTGTTAAGCAAAATTTACAGTTACCATTTTTAATAGCAAAAAGAAGCATAAAAAGTGCAAATATACGCGCGCAGGAAATTTTGGAATATTTGCATATTGCAGAGTTAATGAATCGGAAAGTACAGACGTTAAGTGGAGGGCAAAAACAAAGAGTTGCAATTGCCAGAGGACTTATGATGGATGCTAACCTGATTTTAGCAGATGAACCGACGGGGGCATTGGATCATAAAGCAACAGAACAGCTTATTTTTCTTCTAAAAAAATTAAATAAAGAAGGGAAAACAATTGTTGTTGTTACGCATGATATGGAAATGGCAAGGAGTGGTACTAAACAGTTTTACATGGAAGATGGAAAAATTTTTCCACTTTAAAAATGTTTAATGTTGACTTATAATGAAAAAAAGGTTATGTTATTTTAAGAAAATGACATTTTGTGAGAAAGCATGGACTGCTGCTTAGTATCACGTGTTGAATATAGATGGAGGAGAGGTTCAAGTGTGGGTGTAAAGGAAAATATAGGAAAAGGAACAATTGAACTTGTACTTATGTCTATGTTGTTAGAAGAAGATATGTATGGATATCAACTTGTTCAAAGTATATCAAAACTGTCAAATGGTGTATTGAGTATAAATACAGGTGCGATGTATACATCTTTATACAAGCTGGAGGAGGAAGGATATATTACTAGCATTAGTACAAAGGTAAAGAATCGTCAAATTCGTATTTATTATCATCTGACAGATAGTGGCCGAGATTACAGAGAAGTACTTCTTTCTGAGTATCTGGAACTACAAAAGGCAATGAATTGTTTACTCAAAATAGAGAAGAAAGAATAAGGATGACTATATGAAAAATGAAAAAAAGTATTATCGAGCAATCTATCGAAAATTGCCGTTAAGACGTACCGAGAAAAAGCAATATTTATCAGGATTGCTTGCTTCCCTTAATGAGTATGTAGCGGAAAAACCTGAGATAACCTATCAGGAATTAGTTGATACTTTTGGAACACCAGATAGTGTTGTAGCAGGAATATTAAATGTTTCAGTTGATGAGACACGCCGAATGGCTCAAAATAAAAGAAAATTGTATGTACTGCTAATGGTAGCAATGTTAGCAGTTTGTTTGATTTTATGTTTTTTCTTGTTCAAAAAGCATGAAATCAAAATGATTTATGTGCAATCAGAAATTACAGAATATGAAAGTTGGCCGTTTGATGAATGAAAAGTGCATGATACGGGCGAGGAATTAGATAGTGAAGGCAGAGAGTGCGTCTTGCATGATTGCAAGAACGCAGTCAATGCCTAGGTCAAAATTAATAATATTTTTATCGTGTTTTTCCACAACAAAGCAGCAAAATTTTACAGAGAGGCGATATCTTCAGCAAGCTCTTGCAGAGGCTTAGCATCCCAATCTTCCTTTACCATGAAAAGTGCATGATACAGGCGAGGAATGGTTCCTTCAGGAACCTCCTCGCTTTTTGTCTGCATTAATTTTTCAGCGAGTGCTTGGGCATTTTCCAAGATGGAAAGCTTTGCTTCGCGTATCTCATCAGGTGCATTCCACAAAAGTGACATATCATAATTATCAGTGTTGCCGCAGCGTGCCGTGCAGGTCACGCAGCCTGGAGAGATGATCGCTTTTTCTTCATTTACGCGGCGGATCATGGCAGCGAGTGTTTGTTCATTTGCGCTTTTGTTTGCAGATACGCGAAGAGCTGTAAAAATAAGGCGGTCTGTGTCATCAGTCTTTGGATTGTTGGCACATGTACGGGCGAGGCCGATCACTGCGCCAAGCAGTTCATTATGCAGTGGTGTATTTGTACAAGACATAATTTAATTAGATCCTTTCTGTGCGAATTATTTCACCCTGTGGGGAAATAGTGGTAATCGTGCATGGGATTTGTTTGCCAGAGGCAGCGATTGCGTTTGCTACAGCTTTAGACAGTCCGCCGCAGCACGGAACCATCATGCGCACCAGATGAATGCTTTTAATTTTATTTGATGTAAAAATTTCAGTCAGCTTTTCACTATAGTCACCGTCATCAAGTTTTGGACATCCAATTAAAGTGATTCGTCCTTTAATGAAATCCTCATGGAAACGGCTGTAAGAATAAGCTGTACAGTCAGCAGCAATTAAAAGATCGGCATCATTAAAATAAGGAGCATTTACAGGAACAAGCTTAATCTGAATAGGCCACTGGGACAGGGCAGATGAACCGACAGCATCCAGATCGCGTGAAGCAGAGCTCGGGCAGGCATGAGCCGGAGCCTGCTGTGTAAAAGATTGAGCGCGAGAACCAGGACAGCCGGTGTGAACTGGCGCATCAGTTAATTTCAGCCCAGAGATAATGGAGGAAGTGGCAGCAGCTGGTGTTTTCACATTTGTTGTTTTCGCAGCTTTTTCTAGCTTAGCAGCTTCCACAGCAGCCGCATCATATGCTGGCGCCTCACGTGTCACAAACGAAATCGCGTCCGCAGGACATGCTGGAAGACAGTCGCCAAGACCATCACAGTAATCCTCCCTCATCAGCTTTGCTTTTCCATTAACCATCGCAATAGCACCCTCGTGGCAGGCATCTGCACAAAGGCCACAGCCAATGCATTTTTCTTCATCAATATGTATAATCTGTCTAATCATAAAAATTCTCCAATCCTAGGTTTTTTACACACTTACAGTTCACGGGGATTTTACGAAAGCCCTTAGGTGCAATGGTTTCGTCGCCGGACCAATTTCGTTACAGCCCACTGGACACCCATTCGCAAAACCGCACGTTCCGTGCGTCGTTGCTTCGCAACTTTGTTTTGTTCATGAACGGGCGTCCACTTCGTCCTGCTGATCTGACAAATTTCTATGCAAGCATGAAATTTGTCCAGATCTAGCATGACGCGTAAACTGTAACTCAAACTCCGCAGGTTCCTTTTATGTTCCTTCTTATCATACATTACTTTGAAAGACCTGCTCCAAGTGTCCGGCTCGTGAAATCCATTCACCTTCGGGCTTAGCCGTAATATTGGCTTAGCCGCGAACAGTAACACTACACATTTATAGTACCCAGAAAAAGGACTTTTTGCAATGGTATTTTTTGCACTTCTATGCTACAATGATCTAAGCAAAAACAGAAAGGTGGATGCGAAAATGGATTATCAGAAATGGGCGCAGGAGGTTGCGCAGAAAATCAAGATAAAGGAGCTTGAGGTTGCAAAACGAAACCGTGGAAAAATTCCATACACGGCAGAAAATGGTGCGTGGAATGATTGCTCTGGTGAAAAAATCGGCTGGTGGACAAATGGCTTCTGGGGCGGCATGATGTGGCAGCTCTACAAGGCAACTGGAGAGGAAATTTACCGTGAAAATGCAGAGGAGACTGAGGAAAAGCTGGATGCGGCGCTGAATAATTACTGGGTTATGGATCATGACAGCGGATTTCGCTGGCTGCCGACGTCTGTTGCCAAGTATCGTCTGACTGGTGACAAAAAGTCCGAAAACAGAGCTCTGATGGCTGCGTCTAACCTAGCAGGACGCTTTAATCCAGCAGGAAACTTTATTGTTGCATGGAATGGAAATGTTGATCCGAGAAGAAATGGATGGGCAATAATCGACTGTACAATGAATCTTCCGCTTTTATATTGGGCGTATGATCAGACAGGAGATCCGAGATATTACCACATCGCAACAAAGCATGCAGATACTGCAATTAAGGCATTTATCCGCGAGGATGGCTCTGCGAGACATATTGTTGAGTTTGACCCGGTAACAGGTGACATTAACCGTTCCTACGGTGGTCAGGGCTATGCTAAGGGTTCTTCCTGGACAAGAGGTCAGAGCTGGGCGTTGTATGGCTTTACTTTAAGTTTTCTTCATACAAAGAAGGAGCGCTATCTGGATACTGCAGAGAAGGTAGCAGATTACTTTATTTCCTGCATTCCAGAGAGCGGCTTGATTCCGGTTGACTTTCGTCAGCCGTCTGACTGTAGCTGGGAGGATGATATCGCAGCAAGCGTGGCAGCGTGTGGTCTGATTGAGCTGTCTAAGGTGGCAAAAGAGTGGAAAAAGAAAACTTATCTGGATGCAGCAGTTCGAATGTTAAAGGCGCTTGACGAAAAGAGCTGTAGCTATGATATAAAGACAGACTATTTGCTGGAGCGCTGCACTGCAGCTTACGGTGATGAGAAACATAACTTCCCGATTGTATACGGTGATTATTATTATATAGAAGCAATTTGGAAGCTGACAGGAGAAGAATTGTTCATCTGGTAAAAATGGGAGGAAAATAATCATGGCATTTGTACCAAAAACATTGGATTACACAGTAAGCCCATATACGGGACTGACACGTCAGTCTTGGATTGAGGCAGGAACGTATCTATTAGAGGGCGTATTTCAAAACATTGCTCACTTTGAGGATCCAGTTGTTATGCCTCGAAAAGAGACAAAGGTAACTTACCCGCACAGCGCTGACGCTGTATGGGAGTTTAAGGCAGAGTATTTTGAGGGACTTGCACGTTCCTTCTTTATCGCAGCACCGCTGATTCACGACAATCCAGACCTGAATCTGTGCGGTTATTCCATTCGCGATTATTACAAGTCACATGTACTTCGTGCATGTACAAAGGGCGATTCAGTCTCAGTAGGTCGCTATGAGGAGCTTCAGGAGATGGCTGGCGATTACAACAGAGCTTTTCAGCAGACAGTAGAGACATGTGCACTTGTCATTTGCCTGTGGGTTTGCAAGGAGGAGATCTGGGATACATACACAAAGGAAGAAAAGGATGTAATCGCTGAATTTTTAAGAGGTTATGCAGATGGAAATACAGTTCCGCAGAACTGGCGTCTGTTTAACATGCTCGATATGGCTTTTCTTGACATGGAAGGCTATGAGATTGATGAAGAAATCATGCTTGATCATGCACAGAGCATTCTTGCCTACTATGCAGGCGATGGATGGTATAGAGATGGTCATTCGTTTGACTACTATTCCTGTTGGGCATTTAATGTTTATGCACCAATATGGAATTTGTGGTATGGCTATGAGAAGCAGCCGTATATCGCAGCAAAGTTTGAGGAGCACTCCAATAAATTGATGGAAACATATGCGGATTTCTTTGACCGTGATGGCTTCACCAATATGTGGGGCAGAAGCAATATTTACCGTAACGCAGCAACAAGCGCTTTTGACGGCAACTTAATGCTTCATAACAGCACAGCCGATCCAGGTCTGGCAAGACGTATTTCTTCTGGCTCTTTGCTTCAGTTTATGACAAGAGATGACTTCTTATTTAAGGGTGTTCCAACACTTGGATTTTATGGTCAGTTTACACCTCTTGTTCAGGGCTACTCATGTGCAGAATCTCCATTCTGGCTTGGCAAGGCATTTCTTTGTCTGCATCTGCCGGCAGATCATCCATTCTGGACAGCAACAGAAAATAATGGTACTTGGGAGACACTTGGAAGCAAAGGCACCAAGGTTACATCATTAAACGGACCGGCACTTTGCTTCTCAAATCATCAGGCAAATGGTGAGACTATTCTTCGTACTGGAAAAGTAGTAAAGAATAAAAAAGATGAGCATGGCATGTGGAACTATTCAAAGCTTTGCTTTAACACCAAGTATCCGTGGGAGTCAGCTGTTGCACCAGATATCGAAGCACAGCAGTATGTTCTTTATGATGGTGTTTCAGATGAAATTAAAAAGGGCAATGTAACATATTGGCACGGTCTTAAAAATGATGTGTTATATCGCCGTCAGTTCTTTAACTATGATTTAGAGAATGAGTGTCACTGGATTCAGGCAATGAATCTGGCTGATTTTACAGTGCCTTATGGTGTTATCCGTGCAGACAAGCTTCGTCTGTTTAGCTGTCCGATTCGCCTGACACTTGGCTCTTATGGTTTCCCAGACAATGGAACACAAATTATAGAAAAGACTGCGGATGGTGCAAAGGCAATTATCTTAAAGGGTCATGATCATACCGGAAGAGAAAAGCAGATGGCAATGACAATTTATGATGGATGGGATGAGATAGAGATTGTTAAGAGCACAGGAACAAATCCAGATTCAGAAAACTCTATCGTGATTTACGCAAAAACTGCAAGAGAAAAGAAATATGGCTATCAGCCGTATGTACTTATTTCACAGGTTATCACAAAGGAAAGTCTTGAGGATTTCACAGACGATGAGATTTTCCCAATTGAAAAAGTACATTATACAGATACAAAGAAGTGCGGAGGCTACGGCCCTGTAACCATTACACTAAAGGATGGAACAACACGCACTATTGATTTTGAAGGTATTGAGGGACAGCTGATTAGATAACGAGTGTAACCCGGAAGTTCTACGAAGGCGTCTCGGCGAAGAACATTCGACGAGACGTTTTCATGGAAAATGTGTAATAGAAAGAAGGCATAAAAATGCGTTTTTATACAGGAAAATTAGAAGGAACACAGCTGCTTTTTGCTGGCTTTGAGAAAGATCCTTTTTTATATAGAATAGAAGATTATGGAATGAAATTTTCTGATATGACTGAGCTTGTGTGCACGATTACTGATGAGCAGAAGGATAGGCTTTTAAATGAGAGAGAGGGTAAGCGTGCCTATGCGTTAGATGAAATTCAGATTTTACCACCGATTGTGCGCCCAAGACAAGATGTGGTGTGTCTTGGAATCAATTATTCTGAGCATGCAAAGGAAGCAAGTGCATTTTCTAAAGAAGCATTCACAAAGGACAAGCCATACACTATTTATTTTTCAAAGCGTGTAAGTGAGGCTGCTGGAGATAAGGAGACGATTCCAAGCTATAAAGGCTTAGTGGACAGTTTGGACTATGAGGCAGAGCTTGGCGTTGTGCTTGGCAGGGATGCAAAGGGCGTAAAGGCAGAGGATGCAGAGAAATTCATCTTTGGCTATACGATCATTAATGATTTCAGTGCGCGCAATTTGCAGACACGTCATAAGCAGTGGTATCTTGGAAAGAGCCTTGACAAGCTGACTTCCATTGGCCCATGTATCGTGACAAAGGATGAGATCGGCAATGTTGCAGATCTTGGAATCAGAAGCTATGTAAACGGTGAGCTTCGCCAAAACAGTAACACAGGATTCATGATTCAGACAATCGGTGGTGCAGTTGAAGAATTGAGCGAGGGAATGACGCTTCTTGCAGGAACATTGATTGCGACAGGAACACCTGCTGGTGTTGGAATGGGCTTTAATCCACCGAAATTTTTAAAGACAGGAGATAAAGTGATCTGCGAGATAGACAAGATCGGACGTCTTGAAAATACAATTGGAGAATGAATTATTGACAGAAAAAGAAGACATAATTAGAAAGAAGATTTTATGAAAAACAACAAAAAATATGAAATAGATATGACAAATGGCACGATCATGGACAAGCTCATTACATTTTCGCTGCCACTTATGCTGTCAGGCATTTTACAGCTGATGTTTAATGCTGTGGATATTATCGTGGTGGGACAATTCAGCGGCAGCCGACCGTTAGCAGCAGTCGGCTCAACGAGTGCGCTGATAAATTTGTTTACTAACTTTTTTATCGGTATTTCACTTGGAACTAATGTGCTGGCTGCACGTTTTTTTGCTTCTGGCAAGATAAAGGAAATGTCTGATACAGTCCATACTTCAATTCTTTTTGCTGCAATAAGCGGTGTTGTGATGATGATTGTAGGACTTTTATTTTCGCGTTTTGCACTTGAACTGATGGAAACACCTGATGAGGTCATTGATATGGCTGCACTTTATTTGAAAATTTATTTTGTCGGTGTGCCATTTTTTATGCTTTATAATTACGGTGCAGCTGTGCTTCGAGCCGTCGGAGATACAAGACGTCCACTAGTCTTTTTAGTGATATCAGGTGCAGTCAATGCCATTTTAAATATGGTATTAGTTATTTTATTTCATCTTGACGTAGAGGGAGTTGCAATTGCAACAGTGATTTCCCAGATGATTTCCTGTGTTCTTGTACTTCGCTGCCTTTGCAAAACAGATGCGTGCTATCAGCTTCATTTTTCAAAGCTGTCAATAAATGGAAAATATTTACGGCAGATTTTTCAAGTTGGAGTGCCAGCAGGAATACAGAGTACTGTAATTAATTTCTCTAATGTACTGCTGCAGTCATCCGTCAACTCATTTGGCTCAATTGCGATGGCAGGCTATACGGCAGCCAATAATTTGCTTGGATTTTTATATACCTCAATCAATGCTGTTACACAGGCGTGCATGAGTTTTACCAGCCAGAATTATGGAGTTAAAAAGACAAAGCGAATGGACCGTGTCTTAATTGACTGCATCATTTTGTCAATTCTCATAGCAACAGTCATGGGCGGTGCATTTTATGTTTTTGGACCGCAGATATTAAGTGTCTACAATAAAGAGCCGGATGTAATTAAAAGTGGAATGGAAATCCTTTCATTTACAACGCTGACATATTTTTTATGCGGAATAATGGATCTTTTTCCAGGCGCGATGCGTGGAATGGGGCGCTCAGGCGTGCCAATGATCCTATCAATCATCGGAACAGTCGGCACCAGAATCTTCTGGATTTATGTTGTATTTCCAAGAAACCGAGCACTTGACGTATTGTTTATCTCATATCCGGTATCATGGGGACTCACAATAGCAATGCAGGTATGCTGCTTTATACTCGTAAGAACAAAAGTTCACAGAGAGATACAGTAACATTTGAAGTTACAGTTCATGGATAAGCCAATATTGCGGCAAAGCCCGAAGCATGAACTGTAAACATTTGACGCGGACTTTACACTATTTTTGCAATTCATGGGTTGAAAAACAGAAAGTGAGAGATTATAATAAGGAGTTGTGAAAGCAAACTAATTTTGCTTGTAAATTAGAAATAACGGAGGTGAAGTTTTATGGATGGTTGCGATAGTATAGGGCGAAGTAGAAACTGTAGTGTGAATGATTGCGATACAGCGAAAAGCCGCAGTATGCTGCAATTATCCAAAAACTGATCGTTTTGTATTGCTGTTTGCACTGCAGACACTTTGTCCTTTTTTATCACAATAAATTAATTGGATAAATAAGGAGGCAAAACAATGAAAACATTTAATGACAGCAAAAGCCAGCATCTTGAAGAGCTGGAAGCGCTCATCTCCAGTTCATTAAGTGAGAAAGAGCTGGAAGATCGCCTGTCAGATTATCATGACAATGATATTGCTGAGATTTTGGAAAAGCTGGCGCCTCAGGAGAGACTGCGTTTGTATCGCATCCTTGGTGTAGACCGTACTGCTGAGATTTTTGCATATCTTGATGATGCAGGTCCGTACATGGAAGAGCTTTCACTAGAGAAGGCTGCAAATGTCGTATCTCACATGGACTCTGATGATGCCGTTGACGTTCTCGAGGATATGGACGAGTCGAGAAAGGCTGAGATCGTTAAACGTTTGGACCATGAGACATCAGAGGATGTCAAGCTGCTGTGGTCATATGACGATGATGAGATCGGAAGCTGCATGACCACAAATTATATCTGTATTCACAATGACTTAACTATTCGTCAGGCAATGAGAGAGCTGATTCGTCAGGCTGGCGAAAACGATAATATTTCTACCATTTATGTTGTGGATGAACAGGATAAATATTATGGTGCAATTGACCTTAAGGATTTGATTGTTGCAAGAGATACTGATACGCTTGAAAGCATTATCAGTCGTTCCTATCCGTATTTGCTAGATAACGAAAAGACAGATGACTGTGTCGATCGTATTAAGGAATATGCAGAAGATTCCCTGCCTGTTTTGACACAGGAAGGAAAAATCGCCGGTATCATCACATCTTCTGACGTAGTAGAGATGGTCGATGATGCAATGGGCGATGATTATGCAAAGCTCGGTGGTTTGACTGCAGAGGAAGATTTAAACGAAACAACAGTTGAGAGTATGAAAAAAAGACTTCCATGGCTTATTGCATTATTATTTTTGGGAATGTTAGTTTCTTCTGTAGTTGGCATGTTCGAAGCTGTTGTAGCAGTTTTGCCAGTTGTCATTTGTTTCCAGTCAATGGTACTTGATATGGCAGGTAACGTCGGAACACAGTCACTTGCTGTTACTATCCGTGTACTTATGGATGAGAATTTAAAGGCAAAGCAAAAGCTTGGTCTAATCTTAAAGGAAGCAAGAATTGGTCTTGCAAATGGTTTTGTGCTTGGTGTGATGACACTTGCTGTACTTGGCATATATATTCATTTCTTTAAGGGGTATGATTGGGGACATGCATTTTTGATAGCGGCCTGCGTTGGCGGTGCGCTCATTACAGCCATGGTAATTTCCAGTATCGTAGGAACAGTTATTCCGATGTTCTTTCATAAAATTCACGTTGATCCGGCCGTTGCGTCAGGACCACTTATCACCACTGTCAATGACCTTGTTGCAGTTATAACGTATTATGGATTGTCACTTATCATTTTAATTGACATGTTTCATATTGCGGGGTAGAGCCACTAGGGACAGATATTGAGCCACCGTACCTGTCCCGGTGGCTCAAAGAAACAGCGTGCATCCCATCGCCTTAAATTCTTCAATTTTCTTTTGAAGAAGTGGAACGGGAATCTCAAGATATTGGCTGCTGCAGTCAATGCAAAAATATGAGGTAGCGCCGCGATTATAAAGTTTTTTGTGGAGGCCAATCTCATCCTTTGTAAGGATGCGGCCGCACTGCTTGCATTTGTTGCAGGCAGCAGTTGAATGAGTAGTATCCATAAGTTTGCCTCAAAATATATTAAATGGGTTACCCTCTGCCAGTATCGTGCTGGCAGGGGGTATTTGTTTTTTGTTATTCAGGGAAAATAAGCTGTGCAATGATTACCTTTGATTCATCAGGAGCGATTTTTGTAGCATAGCTGTCTTCATAGATGCCAAGATCCTCACCAGTGATCGCATCTGTCAGCTGAAGGCGAATGCCAGACTCTGAGTGAATACCAAGATCATCGAAACAGATACCTACATTCTGGGTCCACTGATCCTCAGCAGCAAGATTAAAGAATGCAATCGCAATACGGTTTCCAGACAGAAGCTTTGCGAAGGTGTACTTTCTTGTGTCATCATGATCTACTAAAAATGGTGGGCGGCATTCTTCATCTTGATTGATCTCAATCAGTCCCTTACAGAAGAGGATTTTCTTATTTGCCTCGTCAAGCTTTCTAAGATCAGCACCGATGATAAGCGGAGAGCCTAAAAATGCCCACATTGCGAAGTGCTGCAGATACTGAAGGTCGCTGCAGCCGCCAATTCCTACATTTCCATTTCCGTGCATACCAACGATCAGCATGTCCATATCATTCCAGCAGCCAGGTGCATTGTTTTCCACATTTTCTACCTGACTGATGAAAAGATCCTTGTAGCTCTTTGGACCATCAAAGATATCTCCAGTAGAGCGGTAGCTGTGAGCACCATGAGAGCGCATCCAGCCAGATGGGTCATACATACCCCAGTTGCAGGCTGCAAATAAGATATCGCGTCCAGTGCTGCGAAGTGCCATTGCCATGGTCAGGTAGGCATTCTTTGCGTCACCGCTGACAGGAAAATAGCAGAAATCATATTTCAGATAATCAACACCCCACTCAGCAAACTGCTTTGCATCAGAAAATTCATGACCATAGCTGCTTGGATAGCCTGCACAAGTCTTTGTTCCAGCGCAGGAGTACATACCAAACTTTAAGCCCTTTGAGTGAATATAGTCGGCAAGTGCCTTCATACCATTTGGAAACAGTGCCGGGTCAGCAACGAGCTTTCCGTCAACACGCTCACGAAGAGACCAGCAGTCATCAATAATAATATATTCGTAGCCAAGATCACGATAGCCATCCTCTACAATACGGTCAGCCATCTCCTTAATCAGCTGCTCGTTGATTTTGTCTCCGAAAGTATTCCATGAGTTCCAGCCCATAGGCGGTTTTTTTGCGATCATAATTGTTTCTCCTTTTTAAAATTTATATTTGGATTGCCTTTATAATAAAGGCAAAGTAAGAAAAAAGGAATAACATATCATATTGTTTCCTTAACATATCATCGGATTACATAAAAATGGAGAAAATCTAATTTTCTGGACAAATATATAAAAGTATCCATTGTACAAAATGAAATATTCAGGTATAGTAGAGCTTGGAACAAAACAGGAGGCAAAAAGTATGTTTTATACGTATGCAGTAGGGATAGACAGCCGCCACAGAAAAGACGAAATTGTTTATCATTATGAAAAAAGACAGCACTATATTTTAATCTATACAAGAACAACAGCTCAGTTTCAGATTGATGATGAGGAGATTCCGGTAAAAAAGGGAACACTTCTTTTGATCAGTCCAGATAAGCGTGCATCTTATACAGGAGTTTGGGAGGGCTACTGCGATGACTGGATCAATTTTTATGATCCAGACAATCAGCTTGCAAATTTTCGGATTCCGATAAATAAACCAGTAAGCCTCCAGGAAAATATTCCAGTGTCTCAATATATGCAGCTGATGATGAATGCATTTCATTCAGGAATGGCACAGCGTGACAATGTTCTGTCACAGCTGATGATGGCATTCTTTACATTGATTGATAATTATTTAAATTCATCGCTTCCGCAGATTGCACACTATCAAAAGCTTTTGGAGCTTCGAGAGGAAATCTATGCAAATCCGGCACGTCCATGGTCAATACAGGAGCTGGCAGATCAGGTTAGCTTAAGCCCTGCCTATTTCCAGGATCTATATAAAAAGGCGTTTCAGGTATCATGTGGGGCTGATATTATTCAGAGCCGTATCGGACAGGCTAAGCGAATGCTGGCACAGACAAACCTGACGATGGAAGAGATTGCAGACAGATGTGGTTATAACAGTCCAGTGCATTTCTCAAGACAGTTTCGCAAGTGTACAGGATATGCACCATCCAAGTGGCGTGAGAATGCGCTGGGAGAAAATATGGTGGTTACAGATCATGGATAAACTAATATTTTGCCTGTAATAATTAGAAAGTGGAAGAAGTGTATTTTTGTAAATATATAGCTGAATGCTTATAAATAAAAAATCTACGATTCATGGATTGTCATGAGAGAAAGTCCTTGCTATAGTTGAAGCAAAAAGATGGAGGTGATCCTCAAATGACAATGGCAGAACAAATTATTAGGGCAAGAAAAAAGGCTGGATTAACACAACGTGAACTTGCAAAACAGCTTAATGTCACCAACAAGGCTGTCTCACGGTGGGAGACTGGTGGCGGAATGCCAGACATTATTCAGCTGGTGCCGTTATGCCGTGTACTTGATCTTTCTCTTCAGGAGCTTTTGGATGGTGTTGAGGAGGGGCTCGGAAAGCAGTTTATCAGCAGTCTTTTGATTCAGCAGATGGATGAGAACAAAAACATTAATACAGAAACGTCAAATGATCATGTTTTTATACGTCCTCAGATACACAGGCAGATGCCAACCTCTACATATATTTTTGGGCATAATCTTGAGCATACACGTGCTTGTATATATGGTGGACTGAGTGCGCAGGTTCTTCGAAATCGCAAATTTGCAGGAAAACCATCAGGAAGTGATGGCTGTGCGGCAGAGTGGATTCCGATAGGAGCTGAGCATACGCTGTATGTGCTTGATTCTGATAATGGCCTACAGACATCGGTTGCTTATACGCATCATAAGGAGATAGGAAAAGAAATGATGGGTACGGGCAAAATGAATCGCAGAAATGAGTGTCAGGCGCTTGATGTACAGCTGTTAAAGGAAAATCATATTTGCGGAATTAGACAGGAAAAACTCGACTTGAGAGCGTGCGAATATAAATTGCGCATCATTGCAAAAACAAGTGAATTAGTGGAAATTCGTGTAGCATTGATGGAAAACGGCATAGAAGATACAAATGGATCGACATATAGCTTTACCCTTCATCCGGGTAATTGGCAAAAAGAGAACTTTTCAATACACATTCCGAAGGCAGGAATGTATTCTTTAAGTATTACATTTTCAAAACGTGCAAGGGTTACATTTGGTGTACTCTCTATGCTGCCATTTGATCATTTTCATGGAATGAGGCGTGATGTGATCGAATGTATGAAAGAGATTGGCATCAGTATGCTTCGTTGGCCTGGAGGCAATTTTGCAGGAGAGTACCGCTGGCAGGATGGACTGCTTGATGCTGATGAGCGTGCACCATTAGAGGCCTACATGGAAAATGAGACACAGCCCTATACAAATGGATATGATTACAACGAAGTTGGAATTGATGAATTTATTGCGCTATGCCGTGAGATCGGTGCAGAGCCATTTCTGACAATCAATTTGGCAAATGCATCTCCAGAAGAAAATGCAGCATGGGTGGAGTATTGCAATGGGGCGGATGATACACGTTACGGGAAGCTTCGCGCACAGCGTGGACATAAGGATGCCTATCAGGTTCGGTATTGGTCTCTCGGAAATGAGATGGGATATGGCCACATGGAGGGGCCAATGACACCAGGGCAATATGTAATGCTTGCTCGCAGGCAGATGAGAGCGATGCTAGATGTTTCGCCAGATTTACAGTTGTTTTCATCTGGCCCATATCCAAGTGAAGAATGGGGAACGAAGTCAGCAAAGGAGCTTGCAGAGAATGTTAAATATGCATCCCTTCATCACTATACCTACGTGCCACTAGATTATTCATCGGATGAGGCTGCGAAAAATACCTGCCAGGCAATCATGGATGCACCAAAAGAGGCATATCGTCTTATAAAGGAAATGAGAACATGTCTGGGCAATAATATACATATTTCATTTGATGAATGGAATTGTTGGTATGCATGGTATCGTCCATCATCCGCAGCAGAAGGGTTGTATGCAGCGGGAATGCTTCAGTTGTTTCTTAATGAATCAAACGCAATGGATATGCCAGTGTGCTGCTATTTTCAGCCGATTAGTGAGGGGGCTATCGAAATAAAAGGTAATAATTGTCGACTGACAGCAACAGGACAGGTATTTTCCATGTTGAAAGCGCATTGTGGAGGCAGCTTATGCCCATCTTTGAAAAATAACAGTGTGGCTGCAACAATAAAAGATAATATATTGACAATATCGATGATTCATACTGGACAGGAAGAACCGCGTGTATTTAAGATTCAAATAAGGGGAGACCTACTTGATGCAAAACTATTGAGTACAGATTCGCTTCTTCCGCATTCGAGATTTGAAGAAAAAATACTTTCTGTTTCAGAGACAGATGGCATATTTGAGGTTGTGCTTCCGCCATGCAGCGTTGCGTGTGTTAAGTTTCGTGTATGACAAAAAGAAAGAGAGGAGTTTAGCTATGAGATTATATTATCAGCCGAAAGGATATTGGTTTGGAGACTGCATGCCATTTGGCAAGGGGGATACGTTTTATTTGTTTCATCAAAGGGATACAAGAAAGCCGTGTCCATTTGGAGAGCCATTTGGATGGGACTTGGCTACAACAAAAGATTTTGTAACATATGAGGATTGTGGCACAGCAATTTTGCGCGGAGATGATACAAAACAGGATCAGTTTATATTTGCCGGAAGTGTTTGTGAGGATCGGGATGGTGTTTATCATGCATTTTATACCGGTTTTAATCGTGACTATCCAAAACAAGGGAAACCGTCACAGGTGCTGATGCACGCAATCAGTCATGATTTAAAGAACTGGGAAAAGACAAACGATGCAGTGACCTTCACACCGCAGCCAGGGTATGATCCAGATGACTGGCGTGACCCATTTGTGCTTTGGGATGACGAGGAAAATCAGTATATTCTGATTCTTGGAACGCGTCTTGCCGGGGATAAGCACAGACAGACTGGAAGAACTGTCTATTTTACATCTACAGATTTAACTAATTGGACATTTGAAGGCGATTTTTGGGCACCGGATCTTTTTACAATGCATGAGATGCCAGATTTGTTTAAAATTGGAGAGTGGTGGTATCTGATTACAACTGAATATTCACATGCGTCAAAGCAGGTGTACAGAATGGCAAAGAGTCTTAAGGGACCGTGGATTGCGCCAGAGGATGATGGTTTTGATGGCAGAGCGTATTATGCAGGAAGGACATTTGAACTAAATGGACAGCGAATCATTTTTGGATGGGTGCCAAGCCGTGCAAATGAGACAGATAGCGCACATTTGACGTATGATGAAAATTCCGACAATGAGCAGTTTATCTGGGCAGGTACTTTTGTAGCACATGAGATTTACCAAAGGGAAGATGGAACACTTGGCTGTCGAGTGCCTCAGACTGTATGGGATGCATTTAAAGAGAAAACAGTGCTTGCTGACGAAACACTAAAAAGAGAGTCTGGACGAGTGACAAAGCAGGTTGTATCAAATGCAGGAGATTGCTATCGTTTTGAGACAACTGTGACTGTAAAGGATGGATTGCGCTCATTTTCAGTAGGCCTTAGAGATAACGAGGAAACGGGTGTCAGCTATTGCTTTACCGTGCTGTGTGCACAAAATAGAGTGATCTTTGAGAAGGTACCAAATTGGCCGTGGCCACAGATGAACAATATTGGTTTGGAACGCCCAGTGCATCCAAACGAGGATGGAACATATCATATTCAGATCATAGCAGATGACACAATTGCGACATTGTATATCAATGGCGTTGCGCTGAATGCGCGCATGTATACTCAGCCGGGAGATGGTATTGTGCTGGCCGCAGAAGATGGAACAGCTGTATTTAAGGATATGTCCTTTGCGAAGTTTCCACTTAACTTGTACTAAATCTTGACATAGGACCAACTTCCGGGTAGTCATAAAAAAGATCAAAAGAAAAATAAAAAATGTCTACTTGACAAATGAAAAAATGCGTTGTATAGTAGCGCTATAATTAAATAACAAAGTAACACTTCAAACCGTTGAAGCGGAGATAAAAATAAGAAATGCGCAGTACAGAGAGTTTGGGATGCTGAGAACCAGACAGAGAGCAGCTTATTAAATGGACCGCTGAGGGTATGGTCAAAGGCGTAAGCCAAGTATTCCATAACGTGTGCGCATACGTTAGTTGCGAGGGATATGCTGGTATCCTAAAAAGAGCCCTGAAAAGGGAAACAAGGTGGCACCGCGGAAAGTAGAATTTTATCCGTCCTTGGCAGATTCATAATAATGAGTCTGTCAGGGACTTTTTTTGTTATACCAAGTTTCCAAAGTCAAAAACGTTCGTGCTTGCACGATAAGTTTTATGATTTTGGGGTAGGTATATAGAAAATAAAAGGCTCCGCATACCGGCATGACAGCAAAGGAGGATCACAATGCAGATTATTACATCACTAGAAGAATTAAGACAAAAAGCAGTTGGATATCGTGCCGTACCGGTTGCAGGAGAACTGTTTTCAGATGTGCGAACACCAATCGAGGTCTTACGTATATTAAAAAATGTCAGCAGCCATTGCTTTTTATTTGAGAGTGTGGAAAATCAGGAAATTTGGGGACGATACACATTTCTTGGATTTGACCCGAAGGAAGAGATTGCATTTACAGGAGGCAAAAATCCAAGAGGACGAATTGAAGAAGTTTTAAAGGAATATAAAAGTTCGCGCATGGAAAATCTTCCTTCCTTTACAGGAGGATTAGTTGGTTATTTCTCTTATGATTACGTAAAGTACAGTAATCCAAAGCTAAAGCTTGATGCGAAGGATGAGGAAGGCTTTAAGGATGTCGATGTGATGTTTTTTGATAAGGTCATTGCATTTGACAATGTAAAGCAAAAGATCATTATCATGGTGACAGTCAAGACAGACGAGCTTGAGAAAAATTATGAGACAGCTGTTCAGATAATCAAAAAAATCGCAAAAATGATCATACGCGGTGAGATGAAAAGAGAGCAGCCGGGATGCTTAAAAACAGAATTTAAGCCGCTGTTTCAGAAAGACGAATATTGCAGGATGGTAGAAAAAGCAAAAAAATATATCTATCAGGGAGATATCTTTCAGGTCGTGCTTTCTAACCGTTTGGAAGCTGAGTATGAAGGAAGCCTGTTAAACACCTACCGTATCATGAGAACTACAAATCCATCACCGTATATGTTCTATTTTAGCAGCGATGATATGGAGGTAGCAGGAGCTTCACCAGAGACACTTGTTAAATTAGAAAATGGTGTGCTTCATACATTTCCGCTCGCAGGAACAAGGCCAAGAGGAAAGGACAGGCAGGAAGATATGGCACTTGAAAAAGATTTGCTTGCTGATGAAAAGGAATGTGCAGAGCACAACATGCTTGTTGACTTAGGACGAAACGACATTGGAAAGATCAGCAAGTATGGCACTGTTGAAGTAGAAGAATATATGCAGGTGCTTCGCTACTCACATGTTATGCACATCGGTTCAACTGTTAGGGGACAGATTAGAGATGATAAGACAGCGCTTGATGCTGTAGAGGCAGTACTTCCAGCAGGAACACTTTCAGGAGCACCAAAATATCGTGCAATGGAAATCATAAATGAACTGGAAAATAATAAACGAGGCATTTATGGCGGCGCAGTTGGTTATCTTGATTTTACTGGAAATTTAGATACTTGTATAGGAATACGTTTGGCGTACAAGAAAAATGGGAAGGTATTTGTCAGGTCAGGGGCAGGAATAGTGGCAGACAGCATTCCAGAAAAAGAATTTCAAGAGTGCATAAATAAGGCAAAGGCAGTAGTAGAAGCCATAAAAAAAGCACAGCAGATGGCAGCTTATGAGGAAAAGGAGAACGATGATGATACTATTGATTGATAATTATGACAGCTTTTCCTACAATCTATATCAGTTAGTCGGTACGATTGAGCCAGATATCAAAGTCATCAGAAATGATGAGATGACAGTCGAGGAAGTAAAAGCATTAAATCCACAGCTTATAATCCTTTCTCCGGGACCGGGACGCCCAGATCAGGCAGGCATATGTGAGGAAGTAGTAAAGACGCTTGGTCCGAGTATTCCAATTTTAGGTGTGTGCCTTGGCCATCAGGCAATCTGCGAAGCCTATGGCGGCAAAATCATTCACGCAAAGAAGCTGATGCATGGAAAGACTTCAATCGCACGTTTAGACAGATCAGGAGTTTTATTTAAAGAAATGGATGCGGAGATTAAAGTTGCAAGATATCATTCCCTTGAAGCTGATCCAGATACGCTGCCGGCTGAGCTTTTTGTGACGGCAATGGCAGATGGTGAAATCATGGCAGTCGAGCATGAAAAGTATCCGGTTTATGGATTGCAATTTCATCCGGAATCAATCCTCACACCAAAAGGAATTGATATTTTACGAAACGTAGTAGAGAGTATAAGAAAATAGAAGAATATAAATATATATAGCAACAGACAGCAGCAAGCAACAACAGCAAGGGAGATAACGCTATGATAAAAGAAGCAATCGCAAAACTGATAAAGAAAGAAAACCTGACGACAGAGATGATGGAGCAGGTTATGGAAGAAATCATGACAGGAGAGGCAACTGATGCACAGAAGGCATCTTTCCTCACGGCAATGACGATGAAAGGTGAGACAATCGATGAAATTACATCAGCGGCAAAGGTCATGAGAAGTCATTGTGAGAAGTTCTTGAATGATATGGATGTATTAGAGATTGTTGGAACTGGCGGAGACGGTGCAAACACGATCAACATTTCGACCATCGCATCAATTATTGTATCATCGACAAAAATACCGGTTGCAAAGCACGGAAACCGTGCAGCATCAAGTAAATGCGGCACAGCAGACTGCCTTGAGGCACTTGGAGTAAACATAAATATCTCTCCAGCTGAAAGTGCTATACTTTTAAAAGAACATAACATGTGCTTCTTATTTGCTCAGAAATATCATCCGGCAATGCGCTTTGTAGGTTCAGTCAGAAGAGAGATCGGTATTCGCACAATATTTAATGTGTTAGGACCTCTGGCAAACCCGGCAGGTGCCTCCATGCAGCTGCTTGGCGTATACAGTGAGGCACTTGTAGAACCGCTTGCAAGAGTCCTTTATAACTTGGGTGTTAAGCGTGCAATGGTTGTTTATGGTCAGGATGGCATGGATGAGATTTCGCTAAGTGCACCGACAACAGTGTGCGAGGTAAGAAACGGAAGCTTTAAGAGTTACGTAATTACACCAGAGCAGTTTGGATTTAAAAGATGTAAAAAGGAAGATCTTATTGGCGGCAACCCACAGGAAAATGCAAAGTTTGCACTAGATATTTTAAATGGAGCCAAAGGTCCAAAAACTGATGCAGTACTGCTCAATGCCGGAGCAGCCATTTACACGGCAAGAGAAGACATAACAATCGAAGATGGCATTAAGATTGCTAGAGAGGCACTAGAAAGTGGTCGTGCAGCAAAGCAGTTAGAGGATTTTGCAAAAGCAACAAAGCAGTAAATAGCAAGACAATAATAAATAGGAAAATAACTATCATAGCAATACGAAATGGTAAATAGAAAACAGAACATCGCAGTGAGGTGAAAGCAGCATGGCAGAGAATATATTAGAGACGATTGCAGCGAAGCGTCGCATTTATATAGAAGAAAAGAAAAAGCAGGTGCCACTAAAAAACTTGATTTCGCAGGCAGAGGCACTTTTACAAAGGGAAGTAGCTGGCGAAGTATCAGCAAAGCCAAGCTTTTACGACAGTCTGGCAGGCGATAAGCTTTCATTTATCTGCGAGGTAAAGAAGGCATCTCCGTCAAAGGGACTTATAGCACCAGATTTTCCATATCTTACCATAGCTAGAGAATATGAATTGGCGGGAGCCGCAGCTATCTCAGTTTTGACTGAGCCAGAATATTTTCTTGGAAAAGATGACTATTTAAAGGAAATTGCTAAGACGGTACACATTCCAGTGCTTAGAAAAGATTTCACAATAGATGAATATCAGATTTACGAGGCAAAGCTTTTTGGTGCATCAGCAGTTCTTTTGATTTGTTCACTGCTTGATAAGAAAACATTATCTAAATTTTTAGATCTGGCGAATGAGCTTAAACTTGATGTACTCGTTGAGGCACATGATGAAGAGGAAGTGCACACAGCACTTGAATGTGGAGCAAAAATCATAGGTGTGAATAACAGAAACTTAAAGAACTTTACGGTAGATGTGAGAAACAGCTTGAGGCTTCGGGCACTTGTTCCAAAAGATGTAGTATTTGTCTCTGAGAGCGGCATCAAGACAAGAGAGGATACAAGACAGCTTGCAGCATATCATGTAAATGCCGTGCTGATCGGGGAGACTTTAATGCGAAGCCCAGACAAAAAGACAGCACTTGATTTGCTTCGGCCATAACTAAAACAAAAACAAGAAATAACAAACAAGCAAATAAAACAGGCAGCAACAAATAGTTGTAGAAAAAATAATATAACTATTTAAATAGATATAATAAGCGAATAGTAGACAAATTCAAGAATGACATACAGAAAGGAACTAGACAGATGAGCAGAGGAAGATATGGAAAGCATGGCGGCCAGTATGTGCCAGAAACATTGATGAATGAAATCATACGCTTGGAGGAAGCGTATGAGCATTATAAAAACGATCCCGAATTTGTTCAGGAATTAGATACTTTATTGAAGGAATATGCAGGAAGACCATCACTTCTTTATTATGCAGAGCGTATGACAAAGGATTTGGGCGGAGCTAAGATCTATCTAAAGAGAGAAGATTTAAACCACACAGGTGCTCATAAAATCAACAACTGTCTTGGCCAGGCACTTCTTGCAAAGAAAATGGGAAAGACTCGTCTGATCGCAGAGACTGGTGCCGGACAGCATGGCGTTGCGACAGCAACTGTTGCTGCACTTCTTGGCATGGAGTGTGAGATCTACATGGGAAAGGAAGATACGATTCGCCAGGCTCTCAATGTATACAGAATGGAGCTTCTCGGCGCAAAGGTTCATCCTGTAACTAGTGGTACACAGACATTAAAGGATGCTGTTAACGAGTGCATGAAAGAGTGGACAAATCGTGTGGACGATACACTTTACGTGCTTGGTTCTGTAATGGGTCCTCATCCATTCCCGATGATCGTGCGCGATTTCCAGAGTGTAATCAGTAAGGAAGCAAGAGCGCAGATTCTTGAAAAAGAAGGAAAGCTGCCAGATGCAGTGCTTGCATGCGTAGGCGGCGGCAGCAATGCGATGGGTATGTTTTATGAGTTCATTAAGGATGAGAATGTACGTCTGATTGGATGTGAGGCAGCGGGACGCGGTGTTAACACAGGTGAGACAGCAGCTACTATTGCAGTCGGAACAGAGGGAATTTTCCACGGCATGAAATCATATTTTTGCCAGAATGAATATGGACAGATTGCACCTGTTTACTCCATCTCTGCCGGACTTGATTATCCTGGTATTGGACCAGAGCACGCATATCTGCATGATATCGGCAGAGCCGAGTATGTGCCAGTCACAGATGAGGAAGCAGTTTGTGCATTTGAGTACATTGCAAAGACAGAGGGCATAATAGCTGCAATAGAGAGTTCTCATGCAATCGCACAGGTAATGAAGCTGGCACCTACAATGAGAAAAGACCAAATCATCATCTGCTGTGTATCAGGAAGAGGAGACAAAGACGTAGCAGCAATTGCAAGATATAGAGGAATCGATTTATACGACTGAGAGGAAAATGAAAATGACAAAAATAGCAGAGGCATTTCAGAATAAGAAAGCATTTATTGGATTTTTAACAGCAGGTGATCCGTCACTTGAATGTACAGAGGAATTTATTATTAAGATGGAAGAGGCAGGAGCTGCCTTGATTGAGATTGGAATCCCGTTCTCAGATCCGATTGCAGAAGGACCAGTGATTCAGTCAGCCAACGTTCGTGCACTGTCTAATCCAAATGGCTGCACAACAGATCAGGTATTTGAGATGGTAGAGCGCGTCAGCAAAAAAGTGTCTGTTCCGCTTGTTTTTCTCACATATTTAAATCCAGTATTCAAATACGGCTATGATCGCTTCTTTGCACGCTGCGCATCAGCAGGAATCTCAGGAATTATAGTGCCTGATATGCCGCTTGAGGAAAAAGGCGAGGTAGCAGACATTGCAGCTAAGCACGGTGTTGATGTGATTTCTTTAATAGCACCAACAAGCAAGGAACGTATCGCAAAGATTGCAAAGTCAGCAACAGGCTATATTTATATCGTTTCTTCAATGGGAGTAACAGGAATGAGAAGCGAGATCACAACAGATCTTGAAAGCATTGTCCGTGTAGTAAAAGAAAATACATCCGTTCCAGCAGCAATAGGATTTGGCATCAATACACCAGAGCAGGCTAAAAAATACGCAGGAATGGCAGATGGAGTCATTGTCGGAAGCGCAATCGTAAAGATTATCGAAAAATATGGAGAGAACGCTGCAGAGCCGGTGTACAATTACGTGAAAGAGATGGCAGATGCAGTGAAGTGAGCCACGGGGACAGGGACGGTGGCTCACAAAGTGTCACTACTGTCTCGATATGTGTCCCCTTTAAAAAAGTCTGAAAGTTCAAGAAAAGAGCTTTCAGGCTTTTTTGTCTTTATTAGAATGCAGTAGAGTTGAAAAAAAGAACAAAAGTTCACGAACTTGAGCCACCAGGGACACTAATCTGGCCACCGTACCTGTCACCAATGGTAATAATAAGAAATAACATTTTTTGTATTGTTTTTTGTAACACATATTTGTATAATAAATGCATAACCTATAAAAGGGGAAAACAAATGGATTTTGATTTAAGGTTTGAATGGGATGAGGAGAAAGAACGGAAGAACATAATTAAGCATGAGGTTAGTTTTAAAACTGCAATGCGTGTCTTTCGTGACTCACACCGTATTGATTTTTATGATAGCGGACATAGCTCTGATGAAGACCGCTACATAACAATCGGATCTGTAAATGGTACAGTGTTAATTTTAATGGTGGTTTACACCGAAAGAGGTGATGCCGTGCGTATTATATCAGCACGAAAGGCAACTTCACAAGAAAGGCGGCGATATTATGATCACGATGAATCTTAAAGATTTACCAGAGGAGCTTACTGAAGAAGAAAAGAAGATGCTTGAAAGAGCAGAAAAAGCATCGATTACCTTTGATGAGGATTGTCCAGAACTTACTGAAGAACAATTAAAACAGTTTAGAAGAGTTTCAGAAAGAAGAAAGTCGGAAAATCGAAAAGAGACGGTGACGCTTCGTTTGTCTGCGAAAAGCTTGAGAAAAGCAAAATCGTTGGGAAAAGGTTACACTGCCGTTCTCAGCCGCATTCTTGAAGATGCTCTAAATGATAACGAAGTGATTTTTAAGCATATGTAAAGAGCCACAATAAAGCCATGGTGGCAGGTACGGTGGCTCATAAAGTGTCCTGAGCCTGATCGAGACAGCAAAAGCAAACAACCTGAATGTTTATCAATATCTGTACACGCTGCTGCTGTATATGCCGGACTACAAGAACGAGCTCGCAGGCATAGAACAGTTAATGCCATGGAGTGACTTCATAAAAGAAAAATGTTCAGGTGTAACTGATACATCAACTGAAAAGCCTGAAAACCGTGAGAACCTCTCGATTTGAGGCTCCATATAGGTCGTGAATGTAGCCTTATTCATCGGTTACATTTAAACAAGATATTGTACGCTAGGTAGTACAGAAATTAGTCTGTAAAAGAGGGAGGATTTATGGATTGGAAACGAATCGGTATTTGTAGTACGTTAGTAATGACAGTGTGTACAGAAGTTTTTGGCGCGACGAATGAAACTCAAGAAAGTAATCAACAAATGATTCAGCAAATTAGGGAGAGTGTGAATGATGATGGTTTTCGAGAACCAAATTATTTTTTTTACGATATAGCAGATCCATATGCAACATATTATGTGCGAGGAATAAAACAGTTGCTTGGACAGGAAGAAGGAAAAGAATTGTCTGATCTTTCATATAGCATAGAAGCTTTGGAGAATAAAGAAAAAAGTCGATGGAATTTAATCGACATCTATTGCTTGGTAATGTTGATCGACGATATAGAACAATTGCCTAAGGATTTGCGTGTTTCCATAGTAGATTATTTAAACAGCCTTTATGATAAAGAAAACGGATGCTACCAATATTTGGGTGATTTTTCAAATCCAACTTCCATTGCGCCAACTTATTATGCAGTAATGACGTTGGTAAAGCTTAGAGAAGATATTCAACCGATTAGTGAATGGATTAGTAAGACTTCTGAGAGTGCATTGGGGAAAGAAGCAGATAAAGAAACGTATTATGGTGGATATGCTATGTTGTATGAACTTATGGATGCATATGAGATACCAATTAATTTACAAGACTTTGGAGCAGTAATAGGATATTATGAAGGCATATTAAATCAAGTAGATGAAAAGCAAGAAACTGCATTGCCGTATGAAATGTCAGATATTCCCACAATAGCAATGGATATGGTAAAGCTTAGTGAGCATATGGAATATAGTTTAATGGATTGTGGAGGTCAAATATTAGATTTGTTTGGGGATGAAACTACATTTCATAATTATTTATTTTGGGAATATGATTACGTAAATTTATATGCAATTGTATATACACTAGTTCAAAGTGAGTTATTTACTGATGAACAGTATTGGATCAATGGAGAAGTTTTAGCATTTGACCAATTCTTATTGGACGATGGAGAATATATTGCTCCTGGTATTTATGAAGGGAATCTTAATGCAACGTATTATGCAGATGAATTAATTTATTTACTTGATCTATCTGTCACGTATGATGCAGAAGCATATTGTGAAAAGGTATTGGATGAAGCATCCGATCCTCAGCAAATTGGAATATGGAAATTAGAGCAGATTATCAGGCTGTTGCAAAAATATCAGATAGATTGGGAAAGTAGTTCTTTGAAAGAGCATATAAATGTGTATTTGGATGAGCAATGGGAAACTATATTGGCTTCTGAGCAATGGGGGTTAAGGGAATTAAAAACGATTAATCAATTATGTGTGCTGTTTCAAATTTTGAATCGGACATATAATATAGAAAAATCGGTTCAGAAAAAAATAAAAAAGCAAACATCGGAATACTTTAATGGACAGATAGCGTATGATGAAGAACTTGATCTTTCTATGGAGCTAATGCAATTTCTTATCAATGCAGGAGAGAAAAATAGTGAGCTAGTCAATCAATTAAGCAACCATGTTGACCAATTACTGGCACAGATAAGCAACCAAAGTGTGTCTTTTAAAGTAACATTAGCATTTCATGCAGTGAAGTCATTGCACGAGAATGGATATTCTATCTCAGAAGAAGCAAAACAGTCAATTCAAGATATGCTTTTAAACGCATATTATAAAAATGGATTTTTTTGCATGGGAGACGTTGAAGGGGAACGGGTAACGTATCAATCAACTTATGAAGCAGCTAGTCTTTTGCAGTGGTTGGTAGGCGAGTTAAAAGCGGGAGAGCCATGGGGACAGGTACGGTGGCTCACAAAGTGTCACTACTGGCTCGATATGTGTCCCCTGTAAAAAAGTCTGAAAGTTCAAGAAAAGAGCTTTCAGGCTTTTTTTGTCTTTATTAGAATGCAGTAGAGTTGAAAAAAAAGAACAAAAATTGTCCGCACCCCAGACATTAATCTGGCCACCGTACCTGTCACCTATGTTTTTTTGTGAACTCTATTGATTTTGCTTGTCTAATGTGGTAGACTATAATTGAGGTCTAACCCTGTAGACAAGGAGGCTATGAATATGGAAATTCCGAAGATTCACGAAAGTGAATATCGTTTTTGTTTGATTATGTGGGAGCATGAGCCTGTTACCGCTGTTGAGCTTGTAAAGCTCTGTCAGGAACAACTTGGTTGGAAGCGAACCACCACTTATACTGTTATCAAGCGCCTTGGAGAGCGTGGCGTATTAAAGAATGATAACAGCATCATTACATCTCTCGTTTCTAAAGATGAAGCACAGGCGTGTGAGATTGACGAGCTGGTTGAGAAGAAGTTTGAGGGTTCTCTACCTGCCTTTATTGCTGCGTTTACGAAACAGCAGTATATGTCCGAAGAAGATCTTGACGAAGTGCAGCGTATGATAGACCGCATCAGGAAAGGAGGTTCACAATGAACGAACTTTTTTTGAAAATCATCAACATGAGCATATCGGCAAGCTGGCTTGTCTTGGCTGTGCTGATTCTCAGATTCGTTCTGAAGAAAGCTCCCAAATGGATCAATGTTCTGCTTTGGGGCATTGTAGCCATCAGATTGATTTGCCCATTCTCTTTTGAAAGCCCATTGAGCCTAATTCCAAGTGCCGAAACTATTCCACTGAACATAGGCATGGATTCCACCCCTACCATCAATAGCGGAATAAGTGCAATAAACAACGCAGTTAATCCCATCATCAGCCAGTCCAATACGCCGATGGCTGGTGCCAGTATAAATCCGTTGCAAATCACTATTGGTATCTATGAATACATCTGGATTTTCGGCATGATTGCACTTGCACTATATACGGCTATCAGCTATTGGCGTTTGCACCGCAAAGTTGATACTGCTGTTCGCTACAAGGACAACATTTTCCAGAGTGAGAATGTAAGCTCTCCGTTTGTGTTTGGCATAATTAAACCAAGAATCTATCTCCCGTTCAAAATGAACGGTCAGTATCTGGAACACGTTGTTGCCCATGAGCAGGCGCACATTTGTCGTAAAGACCATTGGTGGAAACCCCTTGGTTTCCTTTTGCTGATGATCCATTGGTTCAATCCTCTGATGTGGCTGGCTTATGTTCTGCTGTGCCGTGACATCGAGCTTGCTTGTGATGAAAAGGTCATCAAGGAGCTTGGCAACGAGCAGAGAGGCGATTATACACAGGCACTTGTGGCCTGCAGCATAAATCGTCGTATGATTGCTGCGTGTCCACTCGCTTTTGGTGAGGTTAGTGTTAAGGAGCGTGTGAAGTCTGTGATGAATTATAAGAAGCCTGCGTTCTGGGTTATTATTATTTCGGTCATTGTTTGTGTCGGCGTCGCAGTTTGTTTCCTGACTAATCCCAAGCAAGATAGCTATACATTGCGAATTGTTGTTCCCGCAGGAAGTCAAGAGAAATTTGTATATACGGATGAGGAAGTCAGCACAATAAGAAATTCAATTAAAATATGGTCTGGTGATGGATTGGGTGATACGGAAGTCATTTTATCTCCAGTCAACAAAACAACAGAAACCAGATACACAGCCACTTATCTTACACATGGTATGCCTGTGGAATTTGATGCAGAAAAAGATACGTGGTTTAAGATTGGTGTGAATATGCAGAACTCCACCAATGAGGACATTATTGTTTATGTTGAAGTAGAAAATGTAGAAGTGCGTATTGTGGATGAGATAAATTCCGTAATAAAGTGGTTTGATTACACAGAGAACCCCTCTGCCATGGATGATGAATCAACTATAAATCTTCCAATATATCCAGATGTTACTTTCAGCTACAACCAGGCACAGATAATTGCGTCAAAACCCTTTGACACCTCAGAACTTACCGACCATACAATTTTGATTACCGGAATGCCGATTTGGAATGCGTACTTTGCAGATCTTACCGGTGATGACTATCCAGAAATCTGTGCTACATATACCTTTGGTTCCGGCATCATTGATAGTCGCATAATCATATATGACTATGCAAAGGGATCAAGCTATGAGCTGTCTGATCGAGGATATTTCGATTTTACCCTCAGATTGAATGAAGCTGACGGATACCTCTATGTAGATAAAACGAAATATAATACTGATGAACTGGTAGAAACTGGCCGATTAGTTTTCAAGAATAATTGTATTCAGATTGAAGGTTTTTCCAACGAAGCGCATCAAGATAGCTGTAAGGATCCTGGCACCAATGGACAAAGCATCTAAGAATGTTGTAGAACTTCAAGATGGTTGATCTAAAAGAATACAAAGAAGAAATTTACTAATAACGAGAGGAGCGGAAAATGTATCTAATTATTGGAATAATCTTTTTGGTATTTGGAATAGTACTGCTTTTGAAACCTCGTCTATTTTATGATATTACAGAAAGTTGGAAGAGCAACGTAACTGGAGATCCCTCCGATTTATATATTTTTAGCACACGATTTGGAGGTGTGGTTGTTGCTATCGTAGGTGCTGCAAGTATTATTGTACACTTCTGTTGCAGATAATGTAGAGAGAAATACCCCCTAAGAGAACGCAGTGCTTGGCATTCATACAAATTTGTATAACAAAAAAGGACACCGCATACGCGATGTCCTTAAACTTAACAGCGCTACCAGGATTCGAACCTGGAAAATGCTGGAGTCAGAGTCCAGTGCCTTACCGTTTGGCGATAGCGCTACAACATGTGTTATAATAGCAGATCACAATAGATTTGTCAATAGTAATTTTAAAGTTTTTTTATTGATTTCTCAGTCTGATTTGATATAATGGATATAATGTACATTGACAGCAAACGATAAGCTAATTAGGTCAATGAGTGAAAGGCATGGAATTATTTATGAGACATTTATTAAAGAAGACATTACTTGCAGGAGGTGTCAGCATGATGATGCTGTCTGCAGCAGGATGTTACTATGGAAGCGGAATGGGCTATGGCTCTTATGCAAATGCAAATAAGATAAAGACAACGGCAGCTGCTGATACATTAGAGGAGTTTAAGATTACTGATTTCCAGGCATCTGATGGTACATTCCAGTACAAGGATCTGGGATGGTTAAGCAGCTATCAGGATCTTGAAAAGGAAATTGGAATGCCGATCGGCACCACGACAGCATTTACCGAGGGCGAGACGATGGGAGACATCAATTACTCAGTTAAGCTTCTTAATTATATTTCTGTTGGTATGCAGCCTGTTTTTGATCCAGATGGTGGCTTGACAACACTGACTGTTTACTTTGAGGATACTTACACAGCAGAGCAGTTAGATGAGCTGTTTGATAAGGCGGTTGCTGCAGCGCGCGAGGCATTTGGCGATGAAGACAAGTATCAGGAAAATGATCAGGACGGAGGTAAAGGAACTGTTTACCACACAACAGGTGCATTTTGGTACAATGAAACAGATCAGTATGGCGATTATACAATGAACAGCTTCCAGATCGGAAAGCTTGATTCTGGAAATGGAACAAGCGCAGTTGTAATCGGTGTAAATATTTATGATCCATCCCAGATCGAGGAGGAGTCCAGCGAGGAAGGAAGCGATTCTGATGAGAGCGCAGAAGAGACTTCTTCCCAGAACGATGAGAAGAATGCAAAGGAAACAAGCGAGGCAGAGAATACTGCTGAAAGCGAAGAATAAAAAACATTGGGGACAGGTTTTTGTGGCTCGTCAGAGCTATAAACCTGTCCCAAGTGTTTTTAACAAGAAAAAATAGAATCAACAGATGGCGATGAACCACATTGATTCTGTTTTTTTGCAAAGATTAGTAGTGATATCTCTTCCTATTTGCAACAAGGAATACAAGTGAAATCACAAAAGCAAAGATTTCGGCAGCTACATTTGCACCCCAGAGGCCGTCCACATCGAGAATCAGTGGAAGGATTAGTATGGATGAAGTCTGGAAGATCAGGGTACGTAAAAACGAGATCGCAGCAGAGATTGCTCCGTTGTTGAGTGCAGTAAAAAATGATGATGCAAAAATGTTAAAGCCCGCAAGCAAAAAGCTAAAGGAGAAGAGCTTAAATGCATGAGAGGTGATGGCAAGAAGTTCTGCGTCATAACCTACAAACATCTTTGCAAGCGGATGAGCAAGCGCAAGGGCAAGCACAGTCAAAACGATGCTGAGTGAGCCGACGATGCGAGTACTTTTTTTGAGAAGGCTTTGAAGCTCACTGTAGTTTCCGGCACCATAATGGAAGCTGACAACAGGAGCACAGCCAATCGAGTAGCCGATAAAGATGGCAATGAAAATAAACTGTACATACATTAATACACCATATGCGGAAATACCATTTTCGCCAAGATATTTTAATAGCTGAAAATTATAGACGATACCAACAACAGATCCAGAGATATTGCTCATCAGCTCAGAGGAGCCATTGGCGCAAGCATATAAAATCGGGCGAAGCTTGAATTTGGCCTTTGTCAGATGAAGTTTGCTGCTATTTGGACGAATAAAATAGATAAAAGGAAGTAAGCCGCCAATCGTCTGACTTATGCCAGTTGCGAGTGCTGCTCCCAAAACTCCCCAGCGAAGAACACCGACCAGCACGGCATCAAGCACTATATTTGTAATTCCGGCGGCAAGCGTTGCTGCCAGTCCAAGGTTAGGCTTTTCAGCTGCTATAAGAAAGCTTTGAAATACATTTTGGAGCATATAGGGAGCAAGAAAAGCGATTACGACACGTCCGTACAGAACACAGTCATCAATCATCTCTTTTGTAGCGCCTAACAATGTAGCAACAGGACGCATAAAGGCAACACCTAAAATAGCCAGAACAATACCGATCAAAAGTGACAGCCAGATCAGCATAGAAAAATAATGGTTTGCTTTTTTTTCATCGCCCTCGCCAAGAATACGGGAGACGAGCGCTGTACCACCTGTTCCAATCATAAAGCCAAGGCTTCCTAGAATAATGAGAAATGGCATTATTAAATTGATGGAAGCAAACGCTGTTTTTCCAGCAAAATTTGATACAAAAAATCCGTCCACAACACTATAGATCGAAGTGAAGACCATCATGATAATGGAAGGAAACGTAAAACGAAACAGCTTTCCATAAGTAAAATGATCAGATAATTGGATTTTCATAAAAATAAATTTATTCCTTTCGTATTATTTTTCAGCTTTCATTCGCTGTAATTCTTTTTGCAGGCATTTTAAATAACGTTCATTTAAAGCAAGATATTGTTCGGAAGTTTCAGGACCCCAATCAGCAAGAATACGGTTTTCAGCATCAATAATTTTTCCAGCTGTCTCAGAAGAAAGCTGTTTACCTTTTTGTGTTAAAAAGACACGTTTATTTTTTGCATTTGCGGCCTCTAAAAATATGATATCTTCATTTTCAAGCTTTCTCAGTGCAGAATTGATAGTTTGCTTAGGAAGCCCTGTCAGGCGGCAGATATCATGAAGCAGACAGCTTTCTTCGTCAAAGTTACAAATCGTGTATAAAATTTGCATTGTGCTGTCAGATAAACCACACAGATGTGACATTTCATGGTAAACAACGCCCATCTCACACTGCAAATGGTTAAGACGTTTGAGAGAAGCAGAAGATTGAACACTCATACAAAATTCCTCCGTTAATAATTGAAAATAAAGGTACGAAATCGTACTTAGAAAGTATAGTACGAAATCATACCATTGTCAAGTAATATAATGTTTAAAACACATTAACTATTGACAACACAGCAGAAGTAGTGGTAGTGTAGATGTGTTGCGGAAGCAGCTTCCAGAATAATATCTGTAAAGAAGCAAAAAATCCGCCCATAATACAATATTATATAAGGATGAGGTATTTACAATGAGAGAGTTAAAGCCAATCAAAGAAGGCAAGGTACGCGAAATCTATGATAATGGCGACAGCCTGATCATGGTAGCAACTGACCGTATCAGCTGTTTCGATGTCATTCTGAACAACGTGGTAACTAAGAAGGGAACTGTCCTTACTCAGATGTCCAGATTCTGGTTTGACATGACAAAAGATATTCTTCCAAATCACATGATCTCTACGGATGTAAAGGATATGCCGGAGTTTTTCCAGCAGGAGAAGTTTGATGGAAACAGTATGATGTGCCGCAAATTGCAGATGCTTCCTCTGGAGTGTATTGTGCGCGGATATATCACTGGAAGTGGCTGGGCAAGCTACCAGAAGACTGGAAAGGTATGCGGAATTGAGCTACCAGAGGGCTTAAAGGAGTCTGATAAGCTGCCTGAGCCAATTTATACACCATCTACAAAGGCTGAGATCGGTGATCATGATGAGAATATTTCTTATGAGCAGAGCATTGCTCATCTGGAGAAGTATTTCCCAGGAAAGGGCGAGGAGTATGCACAGAAGCTTCGTGATTACACTATCGCACTGTATAAGAAGTGTGCAGACTACGCACTGAGCAAGGGCATCATTATTGCAGATACCAAGTTTGAGTTTGGTCTGGATGAGAATGGAAATATCGTTATCGGTGATGAGATGCTTACACCGGACAGCTCACGTTTCTGGCCGGCAGATGGCTATGAGCCAGGACATGGTCAGCCATCCTTTGACAAGCAGTTTGCTCGTGATTGGTTAAAGGCAAACCCGGACAACGATTGGACACTGCCGCAGGAGATTGTTGATAAGACAATTGAGAAGTATCTGCAGGCTTATGAGATGCTGACAGGAAAGCCATTAGCATAAATACATAAAAGATGTGAAATAAAAAAGAAGGATTTGCCAATTCGACAGATCCTTCTTTTTTGCTTTTGATACAGAATAATTTGCAGCATACAGCAATTCTTGAAAGCAATATGTTTAATGGGAAAATGTTCGTATCAGGCGAAATACCTGCTCGGCAGTATCCTCTATATTTTGCATTGCATTTGTGCGGCACATCGCTTCATCAAGTGTAGAAACGCTTCGAAGTACTGGAAAGAATGCATCAATCCCGTGCTCATTGCAGGCGATGGCATCTTTTGTGACACAGCCGGAAAAGGCAATTACAGGCTTACCATATTCCTTTGCAATTTTTGCGACACCGATAGGCGCCTTTCCCATGACAGTCTGCCCATCAAGGCGGCCCTCTCCTGTTACAACTATGTCGGCATTTTGAACATAGTCGCGAAGCTTTGTTTCCTCAAGAACAATCTTAATACCAGATTCAAGCGTGGCATGTAAAAATGTTAAAAAAGCAAAGCCAAGTCCGCCGGCAGCACCTGCACCGGAGAGACTTTCATTTACATCTGGAAAATATTTGCGTGAGAGTAATGCATAGTCTTTTAGCCAGCGATCCATCATATTGATCATTTCAGAGTCAGCTCCCTTTTGCGGTCCAAAAACAGCACTGCAGCCAGTAGAGCCGCAAAGTGGATTTGTGACATCGCAGGCAACACGGAATGTACATTTTGAAAGCTCTGGCAGCACATGGCTAGTTGTGATTGACTTAAGCTGGCGAAGTCCTTTAGCACCAAATTCGACCTGATTACCATTCTCATCAAGCATTCCAAAGCCTAGTGCCTGAAGCATACCGATGCCGCCATCATTTGTGGCGCTTCCTCCAATGCCAATCAAAAAGTGCCTGCAGCCGCGTTTAACTGCATCAGCAATGATTTCACCGACACCATAAGTTGTGGTGTGAAGCGGATTTTTCTTTTGCGGTGGGACAAGTGTAATACCAGCAGCCACAGCCATTTCAATTATGGCAGTTTTAGTAGCAGAGACAATACCATATTGGCATGAAACAGTCTCGCCTAGTGGTCCTGTGACAGAAACAGTTGTCATTTTACCGCCGCAGCCAGCGACAAGTGCATCAACCGTGCCCTCGCCTCCGTCAGCGAGTGGACGAATCACTGTAGTGGCATCAGGGTAGACTTTTTTTATGCCATTAGCAGCGCTCTCGCCGGCTTCTAATGAACTGAGACTTCCTTTAAAGGAGTCAATTGCAATTACAACATTCATAATGTTCCTTTCATTTATCGCAGACTTTTCAAAAAGCCTAAGAATTTCTTAATAAAATCAGCACTGTCATTATAGCAAAAAACAACCCCTGATAGCAATGGGTTGCAAATCCAAAAAAAGAAATGGTTGACGCAGCTGATAGTCTCAGGGTATAATCAATACAATATGCGATTTAATAGAAACAGTAGGGTTCAAAATTGCAGGGAAGGAATTTAAAAATGAAAATTGCAGTAACGTATGATAATGGATCTGTTTTCCAGCATTTTGGAAAAACAGAGAATTTTAAGATTTTTGAAGTGGAGAATGGCGCGATCATTTCAAGTGAGGTAGTTGGATCAAATGGAGCAGGACATAGTGCGTTAGCAGGTTTTCTTGCTGATGCAGGAGTTGATGTTGTAATCTGCGGCGGCATTGGAGGCGGTGCACAGGCAGCACTTTCTGAGGCTGGAATCAAGGTATGTGCCGGAGTTTCTGGTGATGTAAATGAGGCTGCCGAAAGCTACGTAAATGGAACACTTGAGTGCACCAGTGAGGGAAATTGCGATCATCATCATGAAGAAGGCGGTCACTGCTGTCATGGTGAGGAGAGTGAAGAGTCTGGCTGCGAGGGCGGCTGCGGCGGATGCCACGGCGGCTGTGGAACACCAGAGCCAATCATGGAAGGCAAGAATGTAGGAAAGAAGTGCCGCACTCATTATAAGGGAACATTTAATGACGGAACACAGTTTGATTCATCTTATGATCGCGGTGAGCCGCTTGAGTTTATCTGCGGTGTTGGTCAGATGATCAAAGGTTTTGATCAGGCTGTGGCAAACATGGAAGTTGGCGAGTCTGTTGAGATCCATCTGATGCCAGAGGAAGCATACGGCATGCCGGATCCAGCTGCAATCTTTACACTTGAGATTGCGCAGCTTCCAGGTTCAGAGGAACTTGAGGCAGGTCAGCAGGTATATCTGTCTAATCAGTTTGGTCAGCCATTCCCAGTTAAGGTTGTTGCAAAAGATGATAAGACTATTACTTTTGATGCAAACCATGAGATGGCAGGCAAGGAATTAAACTTTACAATTGAGCTTGTCAGCGTAGAAGCGTAAGAAAAGAAAATGCATCTGTCAAATGACGGGTGCATTTTTTGAACATTTTATTTTATAATGTAACGCGGCAAATAAAAATCCTTCTTATATATTAGGAAGAGTATCAGTTAGGAGGTAAGTGGTTGCAGACAAAGGATGATGAAATTATAGAGCTGTATTGGAAACGAGATCCAAAAGCAATAGAGGAGACACAGACGCATTATGGGGAAAAGCTTGGCAGACTCTCATTTGGTATTTTGGAAAACAGAGAAGATGCACAGGAATGTGTCAATGATACTTATCTTCGAACCTGGAATTCTATACCGCCGACAAGACCGCAGTTTTTCTTTGCGTACCTTGCAAAGATATGCCGATTTTTATGTTTTGATGTGCTAGATCATAAAAATGCGCAAAAGCGAAGTGCTTTGGTAGTTGAGCTTACGCATGAAATGCAGCAGTGCATTCCAGATTCACGCAATGAAGATAAGGTGCAGGGGGAACAGATCGGACAGAATATAACAGCTTTTTTGAGGACACAGTCAAAGCAGGACAGACTTTTATTTATGAAACGCTATTGGTATGGTGTGAGCATAAAAGATCTGGCGCAGCAGATGCAGATAAGTGAGAGCAGTGCAAAGGTGAGGCTGCATAGAATACGTGGGCGGTTAAAAAAATATCTGGAAAGTGAGGGCATTTGGATATGACAGAAAAGGATTTGTTAGACAGCTTGCGCTTTGTGGATGATGACCTTATAGAGGAAGCTGGATTAGAACAGTTAAAAGAAGAAAAACAGAAAAAAATAAATGGAAAAGTGATTTTTTTGAGGACAGCACTTACAGCAGCCGCGGGCATTTGTATTTTCACCGCAGGAACAGTTATGGGAAGAAAGATCACGGCAAAAAAAGATCAAACAGATGGCGCGCTGATGATGGCTGCGTATACAGAAAGCGAATATGAAAAGGAAATCTTAGCGCTCGAGGGAAGTGAAACACTGGCGGAGGCAGAGGCTTACGCGGAACCTGAAGATAAAAATACACTTTCGGTTTCAACGATCACATTGGGAAAAGAAACAAAAAGTCAGATCAGTGAAGATGAGACATCACATAATGAATTGCCAGCTACGAGTATTGGTGGGATAGATGTATTCTTTTATAAAAAAGAAGGTTCTAGTTATTTTTTCGCTTCATTTGAACAAAATAATGTTTCCTATACTTTGCAGGCTGATACGCTGCGAAAAGTCGTGCAGGCAGCAGCAGATACGATCTGCGGCATGGGCATAGTCACAGTTGTGGATTAATTGATAAAATTTTTTTCAGAATGTGTAACCTTACATCTAATTTTCCGTCTTAAAGAGTGAAGACATAAAAGTCTTAAATAAAATTTTGTGAAAGTAATCTGGTATCAAAGGAGTACATCATATTAGGAAAGGCAGGATAATGATATGAGAAGAAAGAATTTAATGAGACTGACAGCTGCAATGGGAATGATAATGGCATGCTCACAGGTGATGCAGGCGGCCGCACCTGTATGGGGCAATGAGACTGTGGAAGAAACAACGGCAGGCTCTCATGATGATTTGATCGAAATTCCAACGCTTGAGGATGAGGAATATCCTGTGGATCAGGGAAAGCAAAATTATGTCGATACGATTGTGCAGGCAGATAACCGCATCGGATCAATGTTAATGGAAAAGCTTACGGCAGAGAATAAAAATGTATTTATTTCTTCCTATAGTATTGCAACAGCACTGACGCTTCTTAGTCACTGTTCTGAAAGCGGTGGACAGATTGAGCAGTTAAAAGAATTTCTTGACTTAAACAATATGAGTGAGAGTGAGATTTTAGCAGCGCAGGAAGAACTGGCAGCGATTCTTGGAACAAATAAGGAAAATCAGGAAGATGAAGAAGATGAAAATGAAGCGTCATCAGATTCATCAGAGGAAGTAGTGAGTGTAGAAAGTGATGATTACAGCATTCCAAAGTCAATTTTAGAAACAGCAAATGCCATGTATGTGGACGAGAAAATGAAGATGTCATCTTCATTTGACGATCTGGCGGATATACTTTCAAATACATATCAGGCATCACTAAAGCGCTGTGATTTATCGTCAGCAGAAACAATGAATGAAATCAATGATTGGGTCAATGAGAAGACGCACGGGCTGATTCCATCAATTCTTGATGAACCAATGGATCCGAGTATTCGAATGACACTTTTAAATGCTGTTTATTTTAAGGCTGCATGGGTAAATGCATTTGAAAAAGAGTTAACAGACAAACAGATCTTCCATGGAAAAGAGGGTGATACATCTGTGGATATGATGCATCAGCAGGATCATTTTGAATATGCAGAAAATGATGAGTATCAGATGATTCGTCTGCCTTACCATGGTGGCTGTGAGATGACAGTTTATCTGCCAAAGGACAGCGTAGTGGCTGACAAATGGAGCGAAAAAGATTATCTCTATCAGCTTGGGCTTGAGGCAGATAAGCAAGAGTGGGATAGTCGCGAGGTTTCTCTTTCAATGCCAAAGTTTGAGATGAAATATGGAAAAGAATTAAAAGATATATTAAAAGAACTTGGACTAGAGGCAATTTTTGATGGCTGTATTTATGACAGACTTACAGATGAAGAGATGGTAGCCGGATCAATCTATCATAAAACAGCAATTAAAAATGATGAAAACGGAACTGAGGCAGCAGCAGTAACCATGGCGCTTATGGAAGCAATGGCACTTTTACCAGAGGATGATATAGTTGAGATGAACATGGATCATCCATTTTACTTTACAATTTCTAATACACAGACAGGCTTAAAGCTTTTTGAGGGATGCGTTTACAACCTTAAGTAAATATAGTTAGTCAGAACTCCATGAGCAAAAACGTGATTATTTTGCTCATGGGGTTATTTTTTATTCTGTTTTTTTGGAGAGCATAGTCTTTTGGTAATGACCTGGTGTCACCTTTTTGTATCGTTTGAAGATGCGGTTAAAGTAACTTAGATCATTAAAGCCACATGAGTAGGCGACTTCTGTGATACTTTTTTGGGAAGAAGATAAAAGCTCACAGGCACATTCAATTCTGTAATAATTTAAATAATCAATAGGAGATTTTCCAGTAATTGAGTGAAACAATCGACAGAAATGTTCAGAAGAGAGATTTAAAACATCAGCAAGATCAGCAAGTGTCAGGCGTGAGGCATAATTTTTTCTAATATAATTTAGTACCGTTTTAATTTGTTCGGTACTCTTTGCATTTCTGCGCTCAGCCATATCAGTGACAGTATAGGAGTGATCATGCAGAATTTGACCAAATAGCTGCCACATAAGTCCGACCGTAAAAAATTCGTAGCCGGTTTGACGCTTATCCATTACCTCAAACATCTGGCAGATCAGTTCACTACAGCAAGTACCCTTTTCAAAAAAAGGATAAATAAGCGTATCAGTATCAAAAAAGTCGCAGTATTTTCTGTGAAGCAGTGCGCTGCTGCTTTCCATAAAGCGGCTGGTGTCAAATACGAGACACTCATAGATGCAGTTATCGGGAACACCGCCATGGACGGCTCCGGCAGAAATGATGGCAGTATCACCCTTATGTAAGGTCTTAGTTTTTCCATCAACTGACAAAGAGAAGCTTCCGCTTAACACAAGCATAATCTCATGTTCAAGGTGCCAGTGAAAGGGCATTTCATATCGGGGATGACTTCTATCAACATAGTACAATTCAATTGGAAAACCAGAGGTTCCTCTGGCTGTATTCTCATGCGAAGCTAAAAATTTCATATAAATCCTTTCATAAATAAATGGGCACATACTTAAATATTTTTGTGCACTTATCAACATAAACTAGAAAATATAGGTTTGTCTGGACAAACTTAGGAAAAATAACAGCAAAAACAAAATGATTATACAGCAAAAACAACAAAATATCAATATAATCCAATAGATAATCATGATAAACAATGACATAAACGAAAATGAAATGTATAATCAGGATAGAAGGTTTGTAAAGATTCTCGCCAGATGTGTCTGACGGGAAGTGATATCAATGAAAATAGGAGGGATGAAAATGCAGATCGACGAGATTAAAGACCAAATTTGTGATGTGTGTCACAAAATGTGGCAGTTGGGCTGGGTTGCAGCAAACGATGGAAATGTAAGTGTACGTTTGGATGACGGAACATTTCTTGCAACACCAACTGGAATGAGCAAGAGCTTTATCACACCAGATAAGCTGCTTCGTATCGATGCATCAGGAAACATTTTAGAGGGAGCACCGGGACTGCGTCCGTCAAGTGAGATTAAGATGCATATGAGATGCTACGAAAAACGCGACGATGTAAGGGCAGTTGTACATGCACATCCGCCGACAGCAACTGGTTTTGCAGTTGCACACAGACCGATGGATATGTATAACATGATCGAGGATGTAGCTGCGATTGGAGCTGTTCCGCTTACACCATATGGAACACCGAGTACAACAGAGGTGCCGGACGCAATCGAGCCATATTTAAACGAGCATGATGTAATGCTTCTTGAAAATCATGGTGCATTAGCCGTTGGAAGTGATGTAATTACTGCTTATTATAGAATGGAAAGTCTTGAGCTGTGGGCAAAGATTACGCTTAATGCAATTTTGCTTGGCGGCAGCTACGATATTGACCGCAAGAATATCGATAAGCTGATCAATCTGCGTTCCTACTATCATATCACAGGAAAGCATCCAGGCTATAAAAAGTTTGAGCGCAAAGATGAAGGGGAACCAACCGATAAATAAGCGCAGACAAAAAGATTTAAAATTTTATCGAATAAAATAGAGATCTATATAAATAGAAAGAGAGGATACTTATGTTATATCCAAAGATTGGAATCCGCCCAGTTATTGATGGACGCTGGGGCGGTGTACGTGAAAGTCTTGAAGCTCAGACTATGGCAATGGCAGAAAACGCAGCAAAGCTGATCTCTGAGAATTTAAAATATCCTGATGGAACACCAGTACAGTGCGTAGTTGGATGTACTACAATTGGAGGCGGTGCAGAGGCTGCACGTGTTGCAGAGCAGTTTTCTACACAGAACGTAACGGCAACATTATCTGTAACACCATGTTGGTGCTATGGAACAGAGACATTTGATATGGATCCAACCACAATTAAGGCTGTATGGGGATTCAATGGAACAGAGCGTCCAGGTGCTGTTTATTTGGCAGCAGTTTTGGCAGCACATGCACAGCGTGGTCTGCCGGCATTTTCCATCTATGGACATGATGTTCAGGATGCAAACGATACTTCCATTCCTGCTGATGTAGCAGAAAAAATTCTTCGTTTCGCACGAGGCGCAGTTGCAGCAGGCTGGATGCGCAATAAAGCATATGTTAATATCGGTGCAGTAACTATGGGAATTGCAGGAAGCTTCTGTGATGCAGATGTACTTCAGAAATATTTCGGCATTCGTGCAGAGTGGGTTGATGAGGTTGAGATTCTTCGCCGTATCACTATCGAAATTTATGATCACGAAGAGTATGAGAGAGCTCTTGCATGGGTAAAGGAAAACTGCAGAGAAGGTTTTGATAAGAATGCAGGTAAAAATTTCCCAGATGTTATTACAAAATCAAAGGTAATTGCTCCTGATAAGGACTGGGAATTTATTGTAAAGATGACTCTTATTATGCGTGATATTCTTTATGGAAATCCGCGTCTTGATGAGCTTGGATGGCATGAAGAGGCACTGGGACGAAATGCAGTTGCCGGTGGCTTCCAGGGACAGAGACAGTGGACAGACTGGCTGCCAAATGCCGACTTTACAGAGGCAATTTTAGCTTCCACATTTGACTGGAATGGACCAAAGGCACCGACTCCGTTTGCAACAGAAAATGATACATGCAATGGAATTGCAATGCTTCTTGGAAATCTGATTTCTGGTTCAGCACCGTGCTTCCATGATGTGCGTACATACTGGAGTCCAGAGGCGTGTGAGCGAGTAACTGGACATAAGCCAGACGGTGTAGCTTCAAATGGATTTATCCATCTGATCAATTCTGGTGCGACAGCACTTGATGGATCTGGCGCATGTGTTGACGAGAATGGAAATCATGTAATGAAGCCATTCTGGGAGATGAAGGAAGAGGATATCAAGAATTGTCTTGAAGCAACTGACTGGTGCAGAGCAGATTATGAATATTTCCGCGGCGGCGGCTATTCAAGTCATTTCCGCTGCCACGCAGAGATGCCAGTAACGATGCTTCGTTTTAATATTATTGACGGAGTTGGCCCAGTGCTTCAGATCGCAGAGGGCTGGACAGCAGATCTGCCGGATGAGATTCACAATCCAATTGATAAGCGTACAGATCCGACATGGCCTACTACATGGTTCTGCCCGAGACTTACAGGTGAGGGCGCATTTACCGATGTTTACAGCGTAATGGCAAACTGGGGTGCAAACCACGGCGTTACAGTATATGGACATGTTGGTGCAGATTTAATTACACTGGCAAGTATGCTTCGCATTCCAGTAACAATGCACAACGTAGAGAAGGAGAAGGTATTCCGTCCGCATTCATGGGCAAGCTTCGGAACGCAGGATGTTCAGGCAGCTGATTATGCGGCATGCAAGAACTACGGACCGTTATATTAAACCTGGTGACGAAACCATTACACCGAAGGGCTTCCAGATTTTATTGCCATTGCTATCTGAAAATGGTATGATGAATAAAAATAAGGAGTGTTATTCATGATGGAAAACAGATCATTTCAGAAAATGGCAAGAAACTATTCGAGTGTGTTGATCATTTTTCTGTGTGCCATATTTATAACTTGTGTCTTTGGACATAGGGGTGTAAGTATGGCATCACAGAATGAAAAACAACAAAAAATTAATTCAGATAATTTAACGGTGCAGATGGAGTATTACCAGTATAACGTCTGTGCCTCCTGCCACCCAGAGGACGATTTCTTTGCAGTTGTGTCGGATACAATAAGTCCAATCAAGCAGGAATATCCATATGAGATTGCAGTTTATAATACATTTCGTGCAGAAGATAAGAATCGCTTTGAAAAGAGACTGCAAGAGCTGGGGTTAAAAGAAGCAGATGTTAGTCTGCCGGCTTTGATTATGATTTCAGAAGATTCAGAAGCTTTAGTTTGTCTTAGCGGCTTAGATGAGATTAAAGAAAAGCTTGAAGATACACTTAAGCAGGCTGCAAAGCCAGGGCAATTTGTTTCTAGTGAAGCGGAACTTGAATCGGATGAAAAAACAGAGATTGTAACTCGGGCAGAAAACGAAAATCAGATTGAGAAACCGTTATCTAATACCGATTGGAAAAATCAGCTTCGTGAAGCTGTTTCTAAAGATAAAAGCACAGACTCTGTTATTTTATATTTTTATACTGTTTCCTGCACTGACTGCAGTGAAGTAAAATCGCTTTTGAAAAAGATGACTGATGAGCAGACAACAAAAAAGCCTCTTGTGATACATGAGTTTAATATTGCAGAGGGAGATAATGTAGTTTTGCTGCAGAAACTGTTTACAATCTATGATGTTGCATCAGATAAGCAGCAGGTTCCGATTGTTTTCTTTAGTGGCGGTTATTTAAGCGGAGCTAAGGCTGTAACACAAGGACTAGAACAAAAATGGAAAGATGATGAGCTTACTGGATTTAATCTTGAAAATATACTGTCAGATGATGTTTCTGGGCAGGAAGAAAATAAAGATCAGGCATCTTTTAAGACTTATATAGGACTTGCAGCAGCGGGCTTTATTAACGGAGTCAATCCGTGCGGTGCTTCTATGCTTTTGATGCTGCTTGCAGCGATTGCGATGTCAGGACGTTCTGTTATAAAAACAGGATGTGCTTACCTTGCAGGAAAGTTTGCAGCATACTGTGCGATGGGAATGGGATTATATAAACTTTTCATGGCGATAGGGCAGGATATATTTTTTAATATCAGCAATGTACTTACATGGATTTTTGCAGCAGTATTTTTCATACTTGCGATATTATATCTTGTTGATTTTGTCAATGTAAAGCGAAAGCAGTACGGAAAAATACGAATGCAGCTTCCCACAGCGCTTCGTAAATGGAATCATGAGCGCATTGAAAAGGCATCTAAAATAAATGCAAAGTGGATGATTCCGGCAGCAGTTGTTTTAGGAATTGTGATTTCAGCAGGAGAATTTTTCTGCACGGGACAAGTATATTTAGCTGCTATTCTTTACATGATGAAGATGCAGCAGGAAATGAAGCTTCAGACAAATGCAGCATTTATTGTTTATGTAACGGCGATGTGCATACCAAGCTTTTTGATTGTATTAGTAATCGAAAAGACAAAAAATGTAATTCGTATGTCAAATAAAACTTTAGAATGGCTTCCAGCCATTAAGCTTGTAACTGCGATTGTATTTTTTATATTTGCCGTATTCATGCTTATACAATAAATCTAGCTTAATGCCTGCCGCAGACGATAGCGCCGGCAGCAGGATATTATGTCAGTCTTTTGTAAGCTCTGCATGATCAATAGGTTCAATGCCAGTATATTCTTCAAGCAAAGCAAAGTCAGGCGTGCCATTTGTGATCATATCGGTCAGCTTTGCGACCAGATATTGACGGGCAGCGCCACGATGAATATAGCAAGGCTGAGGGTCTTTGTAGAGATCCATGCAGGTTGCAAGAATTGTTTCTTCGCTAAGCGGTATATCACTAAGCGGTCCACGGTAAAGCTCGATATTTTCAGCCGAAAGGACTAGTTCTGGCACAGACGCTTTCTTTTTTCCAAAGTGAAACATAGGTAATCTCCTTTATAAGATATGTTTTAATGTCGAAATAAAGACTAACCTTAGTATATCACTCAGACACAAAAAAGGGAATAGATTACATTGCTTTTGGGGAGGCAATGCCGAAAAAGTGATAAAAGTGTGAAAGAAATGTGTCAAAAATGTGAAGAAATATGTTGCAAAGTGAGAAACAATTGTTTATAATAAAGATAGCGTCATTCAAAAGCTACGTTAAAGCGTAAAAAGTAACAAAAAACACTTTTTAAGAACATACCTGAGAGATGGCATATATGCAGTGGAAGGTATGAAAAGAAAGAAGAAAAATCAAAAGGGAGGAATTTCAAATGAGAAAGTTCACAAAGGCAGCAGCAATGCTCTGCGCAGCAGCAATGGTAATCCCGTCCGCATCTGTATTTGCAGCAGAAGACGGCGGTGCATCTGAACTTACAGAAGTAGGTACATATCCGATCAGTGAGGAGCCGCTTGAGTTCACAATGTTCCGTACCAACATGCCAAACGTAGAAGACTTCCAGACAAACGACTTCACAAAGTATATGGAAGATCTGACCAACATTAAGTTCACCTTCGAGGCAGCTGCACGTGATGACCGTGCTGAGAAGCTGAACATGGAGTTCAATACTAATACTTATCCAGACGTTATCATGCACTATGCACCAGACGCAGCAAAGTGGGGCGTTGAGGAAGGTATCCTGATTCCGCTGGATGATCTGATTGAGGCAAATATGCCAAACTACATGGAGAAGATGGGTCAGTATCTTGATCAGATGAGAGAAACTGATGGACATATCTATCAGCTTGCTGGTCTGAATGAGTGCTATCATTGCCAGTATGCTCGTAAGATGTGGGTAAATACACATTATCTTGAGGAGATGGGTGTAGAAGTTCCGCAGACAACTGAGGAGTTCTATGAAGTATGTAAGAAGTTCGTAGAGACATATCCTGACAAGATCGCAATCGGCGGCGCAAGCTCAGGTTGGTATGTTGATTTTGTAGCATGGCTGATGGGCTCCTTCACACTTGATTCTGGTGAATATGGAAAGCTTGCTTTGACTCCGGACGGAGAGATAGTTAGTGCGGCTACCACCGAGGAGTGGAGAGAGGGTCTTCGCTACATCAAGAGCCTGTATGATATCGGTGCAATCTATGATGGAAACTTTACACAGGATGCAGAACAGCTTCGTACAATCATGAATCAGGAAGATGTTCCAGTTCTGTTCGTTCCATTTGGAACCATTTCCGATGGAATTGATTCTGATTCCAACAATGAAGTTTACAGACAGTATCAGTGTATTTCTCCTCTGGAAGGTCCAGATGGAACACGTATTACACCATACTTCAAATATAGTGGTCTTGAGACAGGAAGCTTTTCTATTACAGACAAGTGTTCAAATCCGGCAGCAGTTCTTCGCTGGGTAGATTATTTCTTCTCTGAGAAAGGTGATATCTCCGCACAGTTTGGTGCTGATGAAGGAAAAGACTGGGTTTGGGAACCAAACGATGGCTCTGTAGGCTTAAATGGTGAGCCGGCTATGTATAAGATCTCTGATGAAGCTCAGTATTCTTCTGAGGTACAGAATCATGACTGGCAGGATCTTGTAATCCGTTATGCACCGGCTGATTATCGTCTGGGTGCTGCAACTGATCCGGATGTAGATACCGGTACAAGTGCAGGTCTTGAGAAACTTCTGTATGATGCAACAAAGGAAAAGCAGGAGCCATACGGACAGAAGCCAGAGAATGGTGATCTTGATGTATTGCCGGATCTTAAGATGACAGCTGATGAGTCTACCGAGCTGCAGACTATTCAGGTTGAGGTTAAGAATTATATCAATAGTGCAAAGGTTGCATTTATTACTGGAACAAAGAGCCTTGATGATGATTGGGATACCTATCTGAAGGAACTGGATGCATGCGGTCTTCAGACTATGATCGATATCTATCAGGCAGCATATGACAGACAGTTTAAGGCTGAATAAGCTGATGTGTAATATACTGTGGCAGATGATCTGACTAGGGAGGAGGCAGGTGGAACTTCCACCTGTCTTTTCTAATGACTTTTGATCGTAACGTGTGAATGAAAAGTCAGAATAAAAGTGCTGTCATGGAAAAAAACAAAAAGGAGGTCACCTGATCTTGAAAGAAGTAAGTAAACCAAAAAAGAAAAAGAAGCTCGGAAAGAGCTATAATTGGCAGTTCTGGGCAATTATTGCATTGCCGATGATCTATGCATTTGTTTTTGCCTATATTCCGATGGGTGGAATTATCGTTGCATTCCAGAAATATTCCCCAAGAAAGGGAATCTTAGGAAGTGAGTGGGTTGGACTGAAGTATTTCAATCAGTTCTTTACAACACCGTCTAGTAGAAAAATTATTTTCAATACATTATATCTTGGTATTTATAGTTTAATTGCAGGATTCCCGATTCCGATTCTTCTGGCAATTCTGTTAAACGAGATGAGAAGCAAGAAGTATAAGAAATTTATCCAGATGGTTACTTATGCACCATACTTTATTTCAACAGTTGTTATGGTTGGTATGATGATGCGTATGATGGATATGCGTACTGGTATCATCAACCGTGCACTGCAGTCAATCGGTATTGGTCCTATTAACTTCTTTGGTGAAGTTAATCTGTTCCCATCCCTTTATGTATGGAGTGGTATCTGGCAGGGTGCTGGTTATTCTTCCATTATTTATATCGCAGCACTTGCAGGTGTAAGCCCTGAGCTTCAAGAGGCAGCTATCGTAGATGGTGCAAACCGTTTCCAGAGAATTATTCACGTTGATCTGCCGGCAATCGTTCCAACAATTATCACAATGCTTATCTTTAACTGTGCAAGCATTATGAACATCGGATTCGATAAGGTTTACCTGATGCAGAACGATATGAATATCGACCGTGCAGAGGTAATCTCAACATTCGTTTACAAGGTTGGTCTTACTAGAGGTGATTTCTCATTCTCGACTGCGGCCGGTCTGTTCCAGTCTCTTGTAAGCTTTATTCTTCTTGTTATCGTAAACAAGATTTGTAAGACGGTAACTGAGACGAGTCTGTGGTAAAGGAGGGAGAAACGAATGAGTAAGACACAGGTAAAATCAAACGACCGTTTTAGCAAGTTTAGAATGGAAAGTCCACTGGGCAAGTTTTTTACAATTTTGCTGTATGTGGTTATGACGATCATTGTATTGATCGTGCTTCTTCCAGTACTTCATATCGTTGCGGCATCCTTTTCTGATCCGCAGGCGATGATCAGCGGCAAGGTATCCTTCTGGCCGAAGGACTTTACACTGCGCGGATATGAGGCAGTATTTACATATAAAAAGTTCTGGACAGGTTTTCGTAATTCCCTGTTCTACATGGTATTCGGAACATTTATCAACATTGTAATGACACTTCTTTGTGCATATCCTCTTTCAAGAAAAGAGTTTACTGCGCGCAATAAGGTTGCAATGTTCTTCGTATTCACAATGTATTTTTCCGGTGGTATGGTTCCAAGCTTCATGCTTGTAAATGCACTTGGTCTTGTAGATACAGTTTGGGCAATGCTTATTCCAGGCGCAATGTCTACATACAACATGATCATTGCAAGAACATATATGATCAATTCCATTCCGGATGAGCTGTATGAGGCAGCTGAGATCGATGGATGTACACCATTTAAGTATTTGATTCGTATTGTTGTTCCGCTGTCAAAGCCGATTATCGCAGTACTTGTTCTGTACTATGGTGTTGCAAGATGGAACTCCTATCAGGATGCAATTTTGTACTTACAGAAGGCAAATTATTTACAGCCATTACAGATCATCCTTCGTGAGATCCTTATTATGAATGATATTGATGAGACTATGATGGGCAATGCCGATGCACTTGCAAGACAGAGAGGCTTGAAGGATCTTCTTCAGTATTCTGTTATCGTTATTGCATCAGTTCCAGTTATGATAATTTATCCATTCGTTCAGAAATACTTCGTAAAGGGTGTTATGATCGGAGCAGTAAAGGGCTAATCAATGAGAAATGCCAGAGCCAAAAGGCTCTGGCAGATTGGAGGATATATGTACCAGTTTAACCGTGAAGAGTACAACAAGAGAATGGAATGGTATGTAGATGCCAGATTCGGAATGTTTATCCACTGGGGACTGTATTCAATTCCTGCAAGAGGCGAGTGGGTGCGCAGTGTTGAGGAAATTCCGAAGGAAGACTACATGAAATATTTTTATGAGTTTGATCCTAAGGATTATGATCCTAAGAAATGGGCGAGAGCGGCAAAAGAGGCCGGCATGAAATACGTAGTGTTAACAGCAAAGCATCATGATGGCTTTTGTCTGTTTGACAGTAAGTATACAGAGTTCAAGTCAACAAATACAAAATGTGGCCGCGATCTTGTTGCAGAGTACGTAGAGGCAGTTCGGGCAGAAGGCTTGAAGGTTGGTCTGTATTTTTCTTTGATCGATTGGTATCATGACGATTTCCCACACTACGGTGATCGTCAGCATCCAATGAGAAATAACCCGGCCTACACTAATGAAAATCGTAATTGGGATAATTATGTAACGTTTATGCATAATCAGGTGCGAGAGATTTGTACTAACTATGGCCAGATTGATGTGTTGTGGTTTGATTTCTCTTATGACGATATGATGGGCGAAAAGTGGGGTGCTACAAAGCTTGTAAATATGGTAAGAGAGCTTCAGCCGCAGGTTATTATTGATAACCGATTAGAAGCAAGTGGACAGGGCTATGGCTCACTGGCAACAGGAAACCCAACTCCATATCACGGTGATTTTGTAAGCCCAGAGCAGATTATTCCGCCACATGGTATTCGCGATGTAAACGGTGATCCGCTGAACTGGGAAGCATGTATCACAATGAACAATAACTGGGGATATTGTGCAAGAGACAAATTCTTTAAGCCATCTTCAATGATCATAAAAAAGCTGGTAGAGTGCGTATCAAAGGGCGGCAACATGCTTTTGAATGTTGGCCCCGATGCATATGGAAACATTCCGCCTGAATCGCTGCAGATTTTGAGCGAGATCGGTGCATGGATGAAGAAAAATAGTAAGAGTGTTTATGGCTGTGGAATGGCAGGGATCGAAAAGCCAGATTATGGCCGTGTGACAAGAAATGGAAATCTTTTGTATTACCACATGTTTGAAAATACGATGGGACCAGTGCCGCTTACGGGAATTAAGCCAGGTACTATAAAGAAGATACGTCTTTTATGTGATGGAAGTGAGGTACCGATTTCTGACAGCTGGGTTCATACCGATTACCCAGATATCGTGTTTGCAAATCTTGGACCAGATCCAGTTCTGCCAGATGCAGTAGATACCGTGCTGGAGGTTGAGCTGACAGAATAAAGATTTAATGAGAAAGGAATGGTAGATAAGAAATGCTGTTAGCATTAGAGCTGTCTTTGAAGGAAAAAATTGAAAAGCAGTATGAAGAGTGGATGGCTTGCTGTCCGAACAAAAAGAGTGAGATAGATGCGTGGATTAAAAGCGCAGATGAGGACGAGGCAGTCTGCATGAAGTACCTTTACGCATATATGCATCCGTGTGATATTGTATCTTATGATGTAGAAGTGATTGCATCCTATGTAAAGGCAACACTCGATATGTATGCGAATGTTCCATATGCAAAACAGGTGCCGGCAGAGCTGTTCTTTACATATGTATTATGCGTGCGTGTCAACAACGAGGATCTTGATAAGAGCCGTGAGTGGATTTACAGACAGCTTGTTGATCGCGTTAAGGATAAAAAGACAATGGTAGAGGCCGCACTTGAGGTTAACTACTGGTGTTATGAAAAGGCAACCTATATTCCGTCTGATGATCGTACTCTGGCACCATTTGGTATGTGCAATTCCGCACGCGGACGATGTGGTGAGGAATCAACACTTGCTGTATCTGCTATGAGAAGTGTTGGTATTCCAGCAAGACAGTGTTATGTCCCGCGTTGGGCACACTGTGATGACAACCATGCATGGGTTGAGGTGTGGGCAGATGGCGATTGGCATTATCTTGGAGCATGTGAGCCAGAACCAGTACTTGATAAGGGTTGGTTTACTGCAGCTGCATCAAAGGCAATGCTTGTTCATGCAAAGGCATTTTCAGACCTGGAAAGCTCTGCAGAAATAGCTTATAAGACACCGCTTTATGCGCTGATGAATGTAACAGAGCGCTATGCAGATTGTGCGAAGCTGACTGTAACAGTAACTGATCATGGCGTACCGGTGCAGAATGTTTCTGTTTTATTCTGTCTTGTCAATTATAGTGAGCTTTTCCCACTTCATAAAGAAAAAACAGCATCTGATGGCAGTGTGTCCTTTATGACAGGTAAGGGTGATCTGTATGTATGCACCGTTTACAATGGAAAATATCTTGGTCAGAAAATTGATATGAGAGAGCAGCAGTCTGTTGTATTAAAGATGGAGCAGGCAGCAGATCCAGAGAAGATGGAAGGCATAATCGAGGAGCGCTTTGATTTGAACCCGCCGATTGAGGCTATGCCAAAGAGTACTGGTGCACAGATGAAGAGTGTGCATGAGGTTCGCCTTGCTGAGTGTGAGAAGATTCGCGCTGATTATGAGGAAGGCTTTGTAAAGGAAGATAAAGACAGCAGTGATCCGTGGAATCGCTATTTTGTCAATGCAAGAGGAAACAGACAGGAGCTTGAAAAATTCAGACAGATGACTGAGTTTACAGATGAGGATAAGCGTCTGATGCTTGATACGCTTCGTGATAAGGATTTTCTTGATACTACAGCAGAGGTACTTGCATCATATTTGCGTGTTGCATTGCCATATAAGAACAATTTCTGTACAGAGCTTTACCAGAAATATTTGCTTGCACCGCGTGCTGGTCATGAAAAGCTTATGGGAAGCAGAAGCCGTATTGTTTCTCTGTTATCTGAAAAAAAGGTATTCCCACAGGATGGCACAGTGACTGCAAAGATGGTATGGGAGTATGTAAATCATGGCTTAAATACAGTGCCGGATTATGGAACAGGAAACTGGCCGGCAGAGGCAGATGGCTGTATAAAGTGTGAGATCATTACCGAGGTTTCAAAGAGAGTTGTCTTTGTTGAGATTTGCCGTGCTATTGGTATTTTGGCACGCTTAAATCCAGTAACAGGAAAGGCAGAGGGCGTTTGCGAAAAGAACGGTGAGATTTGCTTTGAGTCTATGGAAAAGGAAGTTCAAAAGATAGATGAGCCAGAGAAGCAGGTAACACTGACTTTAGTAAATAAATCTGATCGTAAGCTTGAGTACTGGCTTCATATGACGATTGCCCGTTTTGAAAATGATGTTTATCAGACGCAAAACTATGATGATCTTGCAATTGAGCCGGGAGAAGAAAAGGAACTTTCCTTGGCGAAAGGTGCTTACCGCATCATCACCACACAGCGTCAGATTGATGGTGGCGTCAGCTGTATCGCAAGCAGCTTTGTTATGAGCGAAGATCGTGTATTTGAGCTTCGTCAGGCACCGGCAAAGATTGCCGAAAAGTGTCATGAGGCAGAGCTTAGTGATGCGACAGTACAGCAGGTGACAGCAGAAGGAAAGATGGTTGGCGATCCTGTTTTGATGACTTCACTTTATCAGGGACAAAAATCAATTCTTGTTTTTGCAGATCCAGGAAAAGAGCCGACAGAGCATCTGTTCCAGGAGATCCTTGAGTGTAAGGAAGCTTACAAGAGGCAGGGATACAGAGTTATAATTGCACTTGAGAATACGGATGTTTTAAAGAACGAGACATTACAGCGTGTACTTCATGCAGGATTAAATCTTGTATGCGTGACAGTAAAGAATGATGCATATTTGTATCAGCTGCATGAGGCACTTCACGTCGGAGATGAGCGTCTTCCATATGCTGTTGCAGTGAATACAGAAGGCAAGGGACTTTTTGCATTCGCAAACTATAACATTCGTACAGCATGGACATTGATGGAAATTCTTGATGCAAAGGGCTAATTGAAAGAAATTTTCAAAAAAACGAAATTTGATCTTCCAATTTCTTGAAGATCGCATTATAATGGTAGCCGCAAAGGTCAGACGCTTGCGGCTACCATTTGCTATTATATGAAAGTGGGGAGATACATTATGGTATCACAGATTTTAGCTGTCCTTATTTTTCTCGTGATGTTCGCCCTGATCATTACTGAGAAGATAGAGAGACACATTGTAACACTAGGCTGCGGTCTGCTTATGATCATTTTAGTATTCGGTATCACAATGCATAGCGGCAGCGCAATCATGGAGACGCTGAATATTGGAAGTATTTTCACGGCGGACTTCTGGCATGCTTCCAGTGAGGCAGGAGAGTCTTCATCTGGAATCAACTGGTCAACGATCATTTTTATCGCAGGTATGATGATCATGGTTGAAGGAATGGGAAAGGCAGGATTTTTCCGTTGGCTTTGTCTGCAGATTGCAAGACTTGTTCACTATAAGCCAATTGCTGTATTTGTCACCTTTATGATCATGTCATTTGTACTGGCTATGTTCATTGACAGTATTACAGTTATTTTGTTTTTAGCAGCAGTTACTATTGAACTTTGTCTTTTGTTAAAGAGCAATCCGGTACCGATGATTATCGCAGAGATTTTCTGTGCAAATCTTGGTGGCTCAGCAACAATGTGCGGAGATCCGCCGAACATCATTATCGGAACCTCCATGGGCTACAGCTTCTTTGATTTCTTGACAAATACTGGTGCCATTGCAGCTATTTCACTTGTTGTAGTTGTAATTTACTTTTATTTCTGTTTCAGAAAGAAGCTTGTTACACCGGGAACAGCGCCTGTTGATCCAGCATCTTGTCCAGATCCAAATTCTGCTATTACAGACAAGAAGGAGTTTATTAGCAGCGTTGTTATTTTCCTGATCGCAGTTGTTCTTCTTGTTTCACATGCAAATACAGGACTGACAGTTGCTTTCATCGGTACCTTTATTGCAATTATTACTTTGATTGTAGAGCATAAGTATGCGGCAGAGCTGTTAAAGAAGGTTGATTACAAGACACTGTTATTCTTTGTTGGACTTTTCGTTGTTGTTGGTGGTCTGGAGCAGACTGGTGTTCTTACAGTAATTGCTGAATTTATCAGTAAGGTAAGTGGTTCCAACACAAAGTTAATGGTAGCAATTATCATTTGGATCTCAGCATTTGCAAGTGCATTCGTTGATAATATCCCGTTTGCAGCAACCATGATTCCAGTTATCAGAAGCTTGTCAGCACTGCAGGGTGTTGATTTGGAGACACTTTCATGGGCACTGGCAATGGGTACTGATATCGGAGGAAGTGCGACACCAATCGGTGCTTCCGCAAATGTAGTAGGTATTTCCGTATCTTCAAAGAATGGTCATCCGATTGGATGGGGCAAGTACTGTAAGTATGCAGCACCGGCAACCATTATTGTTGTTTTGATTTCTATGCTGTTCATATTTGCCAGATATATGTAATATGATACCAGGGTCAAAAGGTCAGAAATCCGATGCGAGCTCGCTTCAACATCATATATTCAAGGTTTTATAAAAATATTTACAAATTGACTTCAAAGTTATATAATAAGGTAAATTAATTTTGTCGTCAGGAGGAATGGCAATGAGTGATCAATTGATAATAACATTAGGACGTGAATTTGGAAGCGGCGGACATGCAATTGCAGTAGAGCTGGCAAACAGATATGGCATTAAGCTTTATGACCATAATTTGTTGGACGCTGTAGCAGCAGAGAAAAACGTGGATGTCGAGACTTTAAGACGCTACGATGAGAAACCAAGAAGACTGCTGTTTTCAAGAAGCCAGAATGGTTTTTCAAGTTCTGCAGAAGAAAATGTAGCATTTTTACAGTTTGAGTATCTGAAGAAAAAAGCAGATGAGGGAGAGTCCTTTATCGTAGTTGGAAGATGCGCAGAGACTGTTTTGGGTGATCGTCCGAATGTGATTTCTTTGTTTGTTCTTGGTGATAGCGAAGTAAAGTGTAAGCGTGTCATGGAGATATATGATCTGTCTGAGCGTGATGCACAGTTTAAAATGGAGCGTCATGACAAGTACAGAAAACAGTATCACAACTACTACTGCAAGGATAAGTGGGGCGATTCAAGAGCCTATGACTTATGCATTAACAGCAGCCGATTGGGATTTGATGAGACAGTAAATGAGCTTGAGGATTATATCAATCGACGCAGAAAAATGTTCAAGTAAAAAGAAAAAAGACAATGAGTGACGTTCTGCTTGATTTTTAGGCTAAAATTTGGCATAATAATCAGCGGAACGGGCATGCATAGAAAAAAGCCTGTTCCAAATGGAACGGGCCTTTTTGTTTTGGTTAGGATACATGGTAACCCATACGTTTGAGTTACATGGATCAAGAGATGTCCGATTACAGGCGACCACAGATCCAGTCCCAGATCTCGCCCCACCAAACGCGGCACGGGGATGCAAAATAGAAATCCATAATAGTTCCTCCTTTTTGTTAGTCAATGCTTCATTGCTGAGTTTACAATATCACACATAACTAAGAAAAACAAGTTTTTTCTGTATTCAGAAAGGATATATATGCCAATTCGATCCATTTGTTTTTTGCTTGGACAGCTACTGTTTATTCCATCATATTTTTATATGACAAAGACATTAAAGAAAGAAAAGCTTCGTGCGCCTAGCTTCGTTCGCTTTCTTTTGGTATGCCCGCCCATGGCATACATTTATACGATTTTGTGCATGGGGCTGATTTATCGGCTTCTGCCCGGAAAAATATCATATGATATTATTTATGGTGTAGACTTTTTTGTATTTGGCATATCCTTTTTACTGATGTATTTTTATGGACGTATGATGGAGCCGGTGGGCAGTGCGGCACGCTTTTTGTATCTATGTTTGTATCTGTTGTCCATGCCATTTACAGCTATATATGATTCATTTGCCATGACAGTGTTGATTGATCTTTTGATGCCGATCATTGTTAATTTTATTTATTGCAAATGGGTCTGCCATCCAATCGTGGAGCTTAGGGAAGACTGCAATCGTATCAATGGTGTATTGCTTACGATTTTGATTATTGCAGAATGCCTGTTTTTGCTTAGAATCGCAGGTTTTTTGTTTATTGAAAGACATGTAGAACTGAAAAAGTTTGATGTATATTTTTCTGTTTACAGTTTTATCTATGCAGTATTTGTTCTGATGTTCGTGTTTTCAGCGATTATTATTATTGTGCAGAATATCAAGTCAGCGCGGGAAAATGAACAGGCAGCAAAAAAGAACCATGAGCAGTCAATTGAAACAATAGAATCACTTGTACGTGCTGTTGATGCAAAGGATAGCTATACAAATGGTCATTCTGCTCGTGTGGCAAAGTATACAAGACAGATCTCAAAACTGCTTGGATATGATGATGAGAAAGCTGACGGCATGTATTACATGGCATTGCTTCATGATGTAGGTAAGATAGGTGTGGATGATGCTATTCTTCGAAAGCCAGGGCGTCTTACAGATAAAGAGTTTTCTGATATCAAAAATCATACAGTAATCGGTTCACAGATTTTATCTCGTATAAGTTCAATGCCAGAACTTCAGTATGGTGCGCTGTATCACCACGAGCGCTGGGATGGAAAGGGATATCCAAGAGGCTTAAAAGGGGAAGAGATACCAGAAGCAGCGCGTATAATTGCAGTTGCTGATGCATATGATGCGATGACCTCAAATAGATCGTATCGAAAGGCATTAACGCAAGACTGCGTGCATGATGAAATTGTAAATGGAATAGGCAGGCAGTTTTGGCCGCCTGCCGCAAGAGCAATGCTTAAAATGATGGATCAGGATATTCATTATGATATGCGTCAAAAAAATGATGAGTCATCACAAAATGACGAACAAAAATATGAATATGGGATCAGTTAAAAACAGAAGCATATGTATAGTTTTCGGCCTCTGTGTCAGTTAGTGTATGTGTCCATGACGGGCGCGCACCTGCGGCACCGGGGCCATAATTTTTGTATTCTACAAAGTATACAGTATCGTGAGCATCAATCTTTCCCCAGTCGTGCCAGCCTTCAGGTTTGATATGATCACCTATCTCAGAATTTAAAATGACTACTTTTGCATACTCACGCCATGGGCGGCCAAGGTAACATGTATTAGGCTCACTTCCAATAAAGCGGCAATGATTGAATATGTAGCCATAAGTTTGACCTTTTGGCGATGAACCGGCCGTCACATAGCCACCGCCTTCAGGAAGTGATTCAAGTGTACAATTTTCAAAGTAAGCAGTGGCGCTTCCAAAAATAAAATCGACACCACCGCATATATAAGTATTTTTATAATATTGTCTTCCGTTGATGCGCGGGGCAAATTCCTTCGGACCGCGAAAGCCGCCAGGTTCCTTTTCTTTTTCAGGAAGCGGCCCTGTAAAGAGAGTGTCCTGACTTCCAATAAGACGGCAGTTTTCCACACGTATTCCTTCTCCCTCAGCATATAGAGCAATCGCCTGACCAACTTCCTTTCCAGCGCCAGCAGCATTTTCTACAGTGAGATTGCAAAGAGTAATATCTGGCGCATCTAAAAATAAAGTGTAGGTGCGAAAGGTACCTCGCTTTATTCCGTCTGGCATGATTTCTCTTGCATAGTCATCATATGTAAGAATCGTATTTGAAGCATCGTCGCCCATAAGTGTAACGTGAGGCTGTGAGACTGTCAGCTTTTCGTGATAGCGTCCCGGTGCAATGTGTATTGTGACAGGCATAGGAGCATAGGCTTTAGCAGCCTCAATAGCATCAGCAATGCGTGGAAAAGAAGTAGATTGTCCAGCGTTAATAGTAATCATAATGTGATCCTTTCTGATTTTGTGACTTAAATTTGTACCATACTGATATTTTAAAATATCACCTTTTTGCTGTCAATATGAGCTTGCGTTTTTATGAACGCTATTGTAAGATGACGATAGAAAGGTGAGTAACAATTCAAAGTTTTACATCTTTGTAAAACTTTGAATTGTCATAAAAACGGAGGAAAAACAATGGTAATCAGAGAATATAGCAAGGTTGAACTGGTATTTAGCTCTAGTGAGAGCGAAGCAGTCAAGATTGCACTTGTGAATCTGCGGCGCGATTTAATTCGTACACTTGACTGCAGCGTGACAGCAGGAGGCATTATTCGTATCCTTGTCGGAACAGTGGGCAATCTGCCAGAGTTAGACAAAAAGGCAGATATTTTAAAGCTTAAAGCAGAGGATGGCACATATCGTAAGGAAGCATTTTTGATTCAGGAAAAGGACGGAGAGCTTTTAATTGCAGGAACAGACCGCCGCGGTACAATTTATGGCATATATGATTTCTGCGAATGGCTTGGTGTATCACCATGGTATTTCTTTGCCGATGTTCCGGTGCGCCGTAGAAGTGAAGCTGTAATTGAAAGCGGTTACTGCAAGGTGGATTATCCGTCTGTTGAGTACAGAGGAATCTTTATTAACGACGAGGAAGAGTTAGAGCACTGGGTATGGCGCTACATGGGTGAAACGACCATTGGTGTAAAGACATATGAAAAGATTTTTGAACTGCTGCTTCGCTTAAAGCTCAATTATATCTGGCCGGCAATGCATGTCAATTCCTTTAATCTAAAACAGGAAAACGGTGCGCTTGCAAACCGCATGGGCATAGTTGTCGGAACGTCTCACTGTGATATGCTGATGAGAAGCAATAATCGCGAGTGGAAGCCGTGGCTTGCAAAGAAGGGCTATACCGATGTGGAATATGATTTTTCTATTCCAGGCAGAAACCGTGAAATCTTAAAGGAGTATTGGCGCGAGAGCGTAGAGCAAAACCGTGATTTTGAAGTAAGCTACACAGTTGGTATGAGAGGAATCCACGACTCAGGTTTTGAGACAAAATCACTTGAAGGTCTGACAGGAGAGAAACTACTAAAAGCTAAAATTGAGTTGCTTGAATCTGTTATGGCAGCACAACAGGAGATTCTTTCTGAAACATTAGACACCGAGCCTATGAAGACCTTTGTGCCGTACAAAGAAGTGCTTGAGCTTTATGATAATGGCTTAAAGGTGCCGGAAGATCTGACACTGATCTGGACAAATGACAACTATGGTTATGTGCGCCGCTATCCAGGCGAGAAGGAAAAGGCAAGAAAGAGCGGAAATGGTATTTATTATCATAATTCTTACTGGGCACCGCCGGGAGCTTCCTATCTGTTTATCTGCTCAATTCCAATGTCTCACACTAGAAATGAGCTGTTAAAGGCATACAAAGAAGGCATTCAGAAGGTGTGGGTTACAAATTTCGGCGCAATTAAGCCACTAGAGCAGCAGCTTTCCTTCTACGCAAAGCTTGCATGGGAAGCAGATGGAGATGCCAATCGCGATCTTGAAACCTTTGACGAAACTATTTTTTTGACAAGATGGTTAGACAGCATGTTTACAGGACAGCCAGGAAAAGCAGCAGCAGCGCTCCTATTAGAATTTGATCAGCTCACAAATGCAAGAAAGCTTGAGCATATGGATGATGACTGCTTTTCACAGACAGCATTTGGAGATGAGGCAGCAGCACGCATGCATCGTTATGAATATATTTGCAGTGAGCTGGAGAAGATTTATGAGAACTTGCCAGAGCAGGAGAAGGATGCCTTTTTCCAGATGATATTGATGAAGGTGCAGGCATCTTATTTTACAAATGGCATGTATTATTATGCAGATCGCAGCCGTCTTTGCATAAGACAGGGCAAAAACAGTGATGCAAAGCGTTATACCGATAAGAGCCATGCATTTGATCTGGCGCGCAGAAAGCTTCTCTACTACTACAATCACGTTATGAGTAATGGAAAGTGGAATGGCATATTAACACCAGAGGATTTCCCACCGCCGCGCACAGCTATGTATCCATCATGTCAAGTACCATTACATGCAGCTGCAGATAAGTTGATTGTTACCTGCTGGAATAACCAAAGTGAGCTCACCTTCACAGACAGCACACACGGTAACGCGAAATGGATTGAACTTGCAAATGCAGGAGACGGCGCACTGTCATATAAGATTGAAAAGCCAGAGTGGCTTGAGATTGTCGGTGCACTTCCAACAGAAGGAACACTTACAAAAGAAACTCGCTTCGTTTTTAGCGTAATACCACAGACTAAATCATCAGAAGCACTTCACTCTGAAAATGCATCTAATGATGCAAAGTCATCACTTGTTCGCCACGGTGAAATCGCAGTATTTAGCGGTACACAAAAGGTTTGTACAATTCCAGTAACCGATAAGACCGATGATGTAAAGGCTCGTGTACAAAAGGATGCAGAAGATGCAAAGCTGACTAAGGCAGTAGCTTTGCATGTTGCGATTGAAGACAGCGGCAGATGTGTTATTGAGGCAGAAAATGGTACAGCAGTATCAAGCTTGGATGCAGCCGGCTGGAAGCTAATTTCTAATCTAGGCCGTTCACAGGGAAGTCTTTTGGAGGCAGAGATACCTGGTGCACAGTGGTCCTGCCCGTTCTATCTGACACAAGGTGGTGATTTTGTATTAGAGCTTCATCGTTTCCCAACGCTTTGCTCTGTGAGACGTATTCGTATTGGCATATCTGTAGACAATGGTGAAATGAATGTGTTTGAGTCGCAGTCAACAGATGAGCACCGTGCGAATTGGAAACATAACATACTAAACAATGTGGATAAGCTGACAGGCTGTTTTACTGGACTGGCAGCAGGACTTCACAGTCTCACCTTCACAGCAATTGATCCATATGTTTCATTCACACGCGCCGTTTTATACGATGAAAAGAGCGAGGCAGGAAAACAGCTGTCTTGTCAGCTTACAAGTCCGGCAAAACTTGTGGATGGAGCTTATAAAAGAAGCAATCTTGGAATTGTCCTGTCAAATCCAGAATGCGAAACGCTTCCTAAAAATATTGATTTTGATGCATATTGTGAGCACTGGTACGGCAATGTAACACCAGAGCCGCGCCCTGTTTTATATCTTCCGCTTGCAGCAGGAAAAGATTCGCTAGAAGAAGATGATATAATAATTCGTCCAGAAGAAAACAGCGATACGATTACGCCGCAGCAGATCTTAGCAAAAGCAGCAAGCACAGTTACAGAGGCAAATGGCATTATCGAAATTGACGCAGCATCTGCAATGGCACAAACTGCATTTGCATTTACAAATGACAGCGCAGACGGCACTTCTTGGAATTATTGTGACAGTCCGGCATATAACGAAAGTGGTTTTGCTATGTATATCGAAAAGGAAGGCTTATCATGGAGTGAACAAGAAGCGCCAAGCCTTCACTATATAGTTAAGGCACAGGGCGGACATTATCGTATATGGGTACATACATGGCAGTGGGGAGATGACTGTTCACACTATACTGTAGGAGTAGATGGCGTCATTGTACCAGAAAAAGAACTGTATGGCGGACGCCCGCTATGGAAATATGCATCAGAGCATGTATGGAAGTGGGCACCAGTCTGGGAGTGCGAGCTAGAGAAAGGTCAGCACGAAATAAGCGTGCACAGCCTAAATTCACGCCTTCGCATTGATCAGATACGGTTAGAGAAAGTGTAATATTTTAAGGTACATATGCAAAGCTTCGCAAAAGCACCGTAAGGAAGAAATAAAAGACCTGTCTGCCCATCACTGAGCAAGCAGGTCTGCTAATGTAATACTGTCAAGATAGTCATTTACGATTTCACCTAGTTTCATCCACATACCAATTGTGCGGCATTCAGATGCCTTAGGGCAGGAGGTTGAGCCAGATTCAATACAGCCGACAGGTTCAAGACTTGTTTCTGTAAGGCGCAGGATTCTTCCGATTGTGTATTCACTGGGAGACATAGTCAGACGATAACCGCCGCCCTTGCCGCGCATGCCCTCAAGAAGGTGTTCTTGGACAAGAATTTTTAAAATGCTTTCCAGATATTTTTCAGAAATTCCCTGTCTGGCAGTAATTGATTTTAATGGAATATATGGTTCATTTGGATGCTCTGCGATATCAATCATAACACGCAGGGCATAACGTCCTCTGGTAGATACAATCATAAGTCACCTCAAAAATTGGATTCGCTGTGTCACAGCAGATAAACCTATTATACTACAAGGTAAAAAGGAAATCAAATAAAATGTATCTCTTTTAGAACAGAAAAGTGAGAAAAACCTCTGTACAAATAAGAAAAAATCTTCTACAATGAAATTGTGGCAGCGAGCATAGAGCCGCTGACCAGAGTCTGCGGCGCCGCCGTGGCAGACTTTTGTATAAGCGGCGCAGAGAGGAAATTGAAAAATGAAAAAGACAGGTAAGACAGCAGCATTAGCATTGACCATGAGTATGGCAGTGACAGCAATGCCGTTTGGCGTATCGGCAGAGGAGACAGATAAGACAGTTGTGCGCATTAATATGGAGTCTGAGCCAGATAACTTGGATCCATGGCTTTCAGCAGCAAGCGACACAGAGGCCGTATTTCACAATGTATTTGAGGGACTTGTACTGTTTGATGAGACAGGAGCATTGATTCCGGGATTAGCCGAGAGCTGGGATATTTCCGATGACGGATTGACCTATACCTTTCATTTAAGAGACGACGTAACCTTCCACAATGGAAAGGCATTTTCGGCTGAGGACGTCGTATATACCTATGAATCTCTTTCCGGTTTAGGCGGAGAGGAGGCTCTTTCTTCTAAATTTAAAAATCTCACTTCAGTAGAAGCCGTTGATGATTACACAGTTACAATGACACTCGCTGAGGCTGATGCTGCATTTTTACAGTATACAAGAGTAGCAGTACTTCCAAAAGGATATGAGGATCAGTCAAGTGCTCCGGTAGGAACCGGCCCATTTGTGTTTGAAAAATATGTTCCTGGACAGATGGTTGTTCTGGAGAAAAATGAAGATTATTATGATGAATCCAGAATGCCAAAGATCGATGAGGCACAGATTTATATCATGGGTGATGACAGTGCCGTTTTGACAGCGCTGCAGTCAGGACAGCTTGACGCAGGAATTGTTTATGCAGACAGTGCAGATTATTTAACAGGTGACTTTACTGTAAACAGCTCTCCGCAGAACATGGTTCAGCTATTTGCGTTAAATAACTCAGCCACGCCATTTGATGATGTACGTGTACGTCAGGCATTTGAGTATGCAGTTAATAAGGATCAGATTATTGACGGTGTATTTGCCGGATATGCTACAGAGCTTTATAGTAACTTCAGCCCGGTAATGTCTTATTTTTATAATGATGAGCTTGAAGATGTCTACACATATGATGTAGATAAGGCAAAGGAATTGATGGCAGAGGCAGGATATGAGGATGGCTTTGATATTACAATCACAGTTCCGTCTAATTATCAGAAGCATGTTGATACTGCGCAGGTAATCGCACAGCAGTTAAAGCAGATCAATGTCAACGCAACTATTGAGCCAGTTGAGTGGGGTCAGTGGCTTGAGCAGGTATACACAAATGCAGATTATCAGACAACAGTTGTTGGTTTGACAGGAAAGCTTGATCCAAACGATATTTTAGGTCGTTATGTAAGCGATTATGCAAAGAATTTCATGAAATACAATAATCCGGATTACGATAAGCTGATCGAAGAAGCAAAGACAGCTTCAGATGAGGAGCGCGTTGAGTTATTTAAGGAGTGTCAGAAGATGCTGACAGACGACGCTGCTGCTGTATGGATCTGTGATCCGAATGCCATTGCTGTTACAAGAAGCGATTTAAAGGGCTACACTTTCTACCCGGTAAGCTTCATTGATTTAAGCAAGCTTTACTACGAGGAATAAATCTATATAAGAAAGGCAGCCCGGCGAAAGTTTTTTCGGCGGGCTGTTTTGGAGTCAGACATATGAATTATTATATACGGAAAGCAGCGGGCCTTTTGGTAACGCTGCTGCTAGTGTCTTTTATTACATTCAGTGTTTTTCAAATTTTGCCGGGAAATCCTGCCTATATCATTCTTGGAGTAGATGCAGATCCTATGCAGATTGAGGCACTGAATAAGAGCATGGGATTAGATAAGCCTGCACTTGTGCGTTATATAGATTGGATTGCAGGACTGTTTCGCGGCGATCTTGGCATTTCATATCGTTATCAGCAGCCGGTTGCACAGCTTATATCAGATGCGCTTGAAGTAACAGGAAGCCTTGCAATTGTCACGCTTATTTTGACATTGATAATTGGTGTTTTGGCTGGTGTGTGGCTGGCAGACCACTCAGATAAGTGGTATAGTCTTCCGCTTTCTATGCTCTCACAAGTCAGCATTTCCATCCCGTCTTTCTGTATGGCAATCTTTTTAATAAGCATTTTTACAGTTGGTTTAAAATGGCTTCCATCTATTGGTTTTGTCTCATTTTCAGAAAGTCCATCAGGATGGCTTAAAAGTCTGATATTGCCGTCATGCTCATTAGCGCTTGGTACAAGTGCAATAGTGATTCGCTATGTTAAGGTGTCAGTTAACGGGCAAAGAAAGCAGGATTATGTGCGTACTGCCTACAGTAAAGGTTTGGGAAAAAATAAGGTGATGTACCGTCATGTGCTTAGAAATTCCCTGATTCCGGTAATTACTATTTTTGGTATGACAGCAGCAGATATCTTGGGCGGAAGCATCATCGTTGAAAATGTTTTTTCAATGCCAGGAATCGGAAGGCTGATATCTGTTTCAATTTCAAGCAGAGATTTGCCGCTGCTGCAGGGACTGACCTTTTATTTGGCACTTATTGTTGTGGTGTGCAATTTTATTGTCGATTTGATCTATTCGATTGTCGATCCAAGGATTCGCTTGAAGTAAGAGCTGCTTACTCATGTTTTTTGCGAGTCAAGAGGATTTCTGACCTTTTGACTTTTGTGTCATAAAAATAGAGTACGGCAAACTGTAACAGAAAAGGAATAAGAGTAACGATATGAAACAATATTTAAAAAATAAAAGCTTTCTTACAGGAGCAATTCTGGCGTTTATTATGCTTGGGATGCTTGTTGTCAGCTTATTCTGGCTGCCATATGATCCAGAAGAAATGTATCTTGCACCAAAGCTGTCGCTTCCTAGCATATCACATCTTATGGGAACAGATCAGTTTGGACGAGATGTGCTGAGCCGTATAATGAAGGGTATACAGGTATCATTTGGCATTGGTGTTGTCGTTGTAGCAGCAGGCGGATTTGTGGGAACGCTTCTTGGCGCATGTTCTGGATATTTTGGCGGATATGTCGATGAAGTGATTATGAAAATCGTGGACGCACAGATGGCATTTCCAGGAATTTTGCTCGCGTTAATGCTGATGTGTATATTTGGACGCGGTTTAAGCAATACGATTCTGGCATTGTCAATCATGTCTATTCCGCGTTTTGTGCGCATGGCGCGAAGCGGATTTTTAAAGCTTCGTGAATCAGATTTTGTAAAAGCAGAGCGTGTCAGAGGGGCATCTGCACCGCGAATCATGTTTTTGCACATTTTGCCAAATTTATTCTCAGAGTTGACGGCAACTGCATCATTAACATTTGCGTCAGCAGTCATGTCAGAGGCAGGATTAAGCTACTTAGGACTTGGTGTAGCACCGCCAAAGCCAAGTCTTGGACTGATGCTTTCAGATGCCCAGCAGACGCTTCTTATGGCACCATGGAACATTGCCATGCCAGCGATTGTGATTACATTGCTTGTCATGAGCTTTAATTTGATTGGAGACGGAATCCAGGAGGTGACTGAGCAATGATTGAATTTCGGGCAGAACATTTTTCATTGGATTTTGAACATGAAAAAAAGTGGTATCCGGCGGTGACAGATTTCAATATGCACATTGATGCAGGAGAGATGGTTGCACTGATAGGAGAGTCGGGCTGTGGAAAATCCATCACGGCGCTTTCTATGATAGGACTTCAGCCGCCGAATACACGCATTATGGGTCACATGTATTTAAATGGCGAAAATGGGCCGGAGGATTTAAATGAACTGACAAAAAAGGAGTGGACGTCAATTCGCGGAAGGCGTATCTCCATGATTTTTCAGGAGCCTATGACAGCTCTTAACCCACTGATTAAGATAGGAAAACAGGTGCGCGAAAGTCTTTTAACTCACCAAAAGGGTATAAGTAAAAAAGAGGCAAAGAGTCTTGTCTTAGAACAGCTAAAAAGTGTTGGTCTTCCAGATGTGGAAGATCTGTATGACTGCTATCCTCACCAGTTGTCTGGCGGACAGCGCCAGCGAGTTATGATTGCAATGGCATTTATAAATAATCCGGCTCTTTTGATTGCCGATGAGCCAACAACTGCACTCGATGTTACGATTCAGACGCAGATTATGGATTTGATGCGCCAGATGAATAAAAAGACTAATACAGCTATTCTTTTAATTTCTCATGATCTTGGTGTTGTAAGCCGTCTGTGCAGCCGCGTTTACATTATGTATGCGGGACGTATTGTTGAGAACGGTCCGGTAGATGAAATTTTAACTAATCCGCTTCATCCATACACAAAAGGTCTTGTAGATGCTATTCCTGATATTACAAAGCGTGGAAAGCCATTAAAGGCTATACCAGGCAGTGTGCCGGGATTATATGCAAGAAGTAATACAGGCTGTGGCTTTGCAGAAAGATGTGAGTACTGTACGAATAAGTGCCAAAAAGAAGTGCCGCCGCTAGTGCAGGATGGGGGACGCGCTGTAGCATGTTGGAATAAAAGCTTTGACTCAGGAAGGGGCAATACTCATGACTGAACAAATAAAACAAAGACAGCCACTAATTGAGCTAAAAGATGTGACAAAAACATATCATGACGGCAAGAGAAAAGACGTTTTTGCCGTATCAAATTTTAATTTGACGCTTTACGAGGGTGAGACACTTGGTCTTGTCGGAGAGTCTGGCTGTGGAAAATCAACTATCGGAAATATGCTTGTTCATCTTTTTACACCAGATGAAGGTTCTATTTTATTTCGCGGACAGGATATCGCCTCAATGAATGAGAGGCAGTTTCATCCGCTTCGAAAAGAGATTCAGATGGTCTTTCAGGATCCATATTCTTCACTTAATCCGAGAAAGAAAATTGGCTGGCTGTTAGAAGAACCGCTTAAGATTCATAGAAAAGATATGAAAAAAGAAGAGCGAAAGGCAAAGGTAGAGGAAATATTAAAAGAAGTTGGGCTTGATGCAGAGTATGCAAACCGTTATCCAAAGGAACTTTCCGGCGGACAGCGCCAGCGTGTCAGCATTGCGCTTGCCTTTTTAATGAAGCCTTCCTTTATCGTGGCAGATGAGCCTGTCTCCGCACTTGATGTTTCAGTGCAGGCACAGATTTTAAATTTAATGCGTGAGCTGCAGGAAAAATATAAGCTGACATCACTTTTCATTTCACATGATCTCGGCGTCGTTTCATATTTGTCCGATCGTATAGGTGTTATGTATCTTGGTCATCTTGTTGAACTTGGTACGACAAAGGAAATTTTAGAACATCCGGCGCACCCATACACAAAAGCATTGTTTCATGCAAATGAGAAGGTGCTAGTGGGCGAGATTCCGAGCCCGTCAGATCCGCCATCGGGATGTCCGTTTCACACCAGATGCGAGTACTGCACCGAGCGATGCAAAACAGAAATGCCGCAGATGCGAACACTTTCAGGTGATGGATACGGTGTTCACATTGCGGCATGCAATGTGATACCAGGGTAAAAAGGTCAAGTGCGTTCGGGCTTGCGCGAAAACACACTTGACCTTGGTACCCGCCCAAACATGAGGATGCAGCGATTTACGAAGTAAATCAGCGAATCCGAATGTTTGCAGGATTGCGAGAGCAGTGTAACTGTGGAGCAATCCGTGGGTATCAGATTTACCCTTTCGAGCGAATTGCCTTTTGCTTCCACTTTCCTGATGCATAGCGAAGCAGGCATACGATAGATACTACAAGCCAGGTAAGTCCAGTTGTAATCCAAATGCCCCAATAGCCGATCTTTGGAATCTTTGTCAGGATATTGGAGAAAAGCAGACGGCAGACAACTTCAGTAATTCCATTAATAACGGAAAATCCAGCATCGCCGCATCCGTTTAAAATACCTCTTGGAATATAGATCATTCCAAGGAAGAAATAACATACACTTGTAATGCGAAGCGCGGATGCGCCAAGTTCAATAACGTCGGTTTCTTTGACAAAGAGACCGGCGATATTTTTTCCAAAAATAAACATGATAGGAATCATAATGGCACTAAAGATTCCAACAATATAGATGGACTTTTTAAAGCCGAGCTTCACGCGGTCTGTTTTGCCGGCACCCATATTTTGACCAGCGTATGTCGTGAGTGCCGCGCAAAGAGAGTTGTACGGCTGGTTGATTAGCTGCTCAATGCGGTTTGTGATCGTAAAAGCAGACACAACCGTGGAACCAAAGCGATTGACAACATACTGCAGCGCAACACATGAGAGTGCGATCATGCTGCCCTGAAGTGCAATCGGAACACCAAGGCGATATGATGTGCTAATAATTGAAAAATTAGGCTTTAGCTGCTCCTTTGTCATGTGAAAATATGGAACCTTTTTAAATGCATAGATTAGGCTTACGACAGCAGACAGCGCCTGAGAAAGAATGGTCGCAAATGCCACACCAAATACTCCAAGGTGAAATACAACGACAAAGAGAAGATCTAAAAGTACGTTGCAAATGCTTGCCATGATTAGAAAATAAAGTGGTGTTTTTGAATCGCCAAGTGCCTGCAAAATTGAAGAGACACCATTATAGAGCGTGATTGCAACAATTCCTAAGCAAGTTGTTCGCATGTAGATGATTGAGTCGTCTATGATATCATCTGGCGTCTTTAAGAGGCGAAGTGCGGCAGGAGCAATCAGGTAACACACAGCGCTTACCACAATAGCAGTAAAAATCAATACATAGAATGAGTTTGCAATCGTTGCGCGAACCTGATCGAATTGTTTGGCACCGTAATTTTGTGAGACAATTATACCGATTCCAAGGGCAAGACCAGATGAAAGTGAGAAAAACAGCCAGCTTATTGAGCCACAGGCACCGACAGCACCAAGCGCATTAGAACCAACGAAATTTCCCACTACAACTGTATCAACCATGTTATATAACTGCTGAAAAATGTTGCCAATAATTAAAGGAATCGAGAAGGTCAGAATTAGTCTGACCGGGCTGCCTTTTGTCATGTCGGCAGTATTTGATGAAGGCTTCATATATATTCCCTCCCTAATGTATAGTCTGCCTTTTTTTTAACATGGTAAAAGCCCGTTGTAAATGGACTATTTTTGCTTAAATTCAGCTTAAAAGATAGATATTATTGTCTAGTTCCGTACAGATGACCTGAAAACTCTCCAAACAGTGTTTCTTCCTGTTTACGAAGGAAAATTGTAACATCTGATTCTCCAAATGCAGCCTGAATATGGATAGAGCCAACAGAGGTATCAAGCAGGTGAACACGAATATAAAGCATGTTTTCGCTAAGCCACTCTGCGCTTGCTGCATAACGCATAGAAACAGGCACAGGCTCATCGGCACGGTTTCCCATATGTGTAGTCATATTGAGCGTGCCTTCTTTTAAAGCACCAAAGCCAAATTCAAAAGTCACTGGGGAATCTACAGTGGAATCCATTATGGATGAAAAAACATGGCACTTTAGTGATACTTTTCCAGTACATGATGGCGCCATTGACTCACTCATCTCAAATGAAATCTCGTCCCAAATTGTTTCATTTATGATGTTTTTATCAAGTGTCTTAGCAGCGTCAGAAGCCTTTTTGATTACATATGTCCCTTTAAAACTTGACATAATTGGCCTGAAATTTGTTGAAAAACTTGTATTTATGTCATTGACATTTTCAAATTTGTTGTTCCATGCCTCAGAAGCAGATTTATTATGGTTAAGCGGACGCATTGCAAGCTTACTCATAAATTGCTCAAAAGCAAGTTTTTCTTTGCCAGTCGGTGTCCATGGTGCCTTTTTCTTTTCAAGCTCTGGCAAGATATGGCGAAAGATCGCATCGTAGATGACCTGATTGCCGCCCTGATAGCCCTGCGTGTCAGCAGTTGTCACGATTGCCGTGTTATATTCTGGCAAAAGAATCACAAGCTGTCCGCCCATGCCGTAGCAAACGATTGAGCTATGCTCGCCAATCCAAAACTGAAGACCGTAGCCTTGGCTTTCCGATGGAACAGGGCCAGTGACGCAGGTAGCAGTCTGAAATGAGGTCGCTTCTTTAATATAATCAGCTGGGACATACTGTTTTGCGTTTAATTTACCTTGCTTTAGAATAAGAAGCGCAAACAGCATCAGATCGCGGGAGGTCGCCATTAGACCGGAGCCGCCCATGCTTACGCCAAAGCCATCCTTTAAGCAGTAGGCCTTTTTTGAAAAGCCAATCTCATCAAGGACTTTTTTTCTTAGGTAGTCGAGCATTGTCATGCCAGATAGTTTTTCCACGAGTGCGCACAGCGTATGGGTGGCAGAGGTGTCGTAATGGAACACAGTGCCTGGTTTGTGAGTCGGTGGGACAGTAAAAAAGCTCGCTACCCAGTCGGTTTTTGAGCTGAATTTATCGTATGTGGTTGTGGCGTGGCAGGAACGCATGGAGAGCATGTCGCGGATTGTGGTTGCAAGTAGCCATGGATGAGCCTGCGCAGGATCTGGAACATACTCGGGAAAAAATTTCACAATCGGGTCATCAAGCGTAAGACGACATTCCTCTTGAAGAAGTCCGATTGCGATGCTTACGAAGCTTTTTGTGACCGAAAACATCCGGTGAAGATCATTGCGCTTAACAGGGGCATAATACCCTTCTGCAACAAGATTGTCTGATTTCCACAACAAAAAACTGTGTAAAAAAATCCCTTTTTGATCAATTTCTCTAAGGGTATCCATGATACAGGAGGCCGAAATACCCGTTGTCTCTGGAAAATTAGCGGTTAGAATTGTATTCATAAAAAACAAAATTCCTCCTTCTTTTTCGTTCAGTATAACTAATTGACAAAAAAGTGTCAATCCAAGAACATAAAAAAATCAAAAAAATTTTTCAAAAATGACGGAAACTTATTTGAGAAAAAATGGTTTATTAGTAAAAATTCAAAAAGAGCTTGTAATTTTATCGTTTAAGTAGTAGAATAATAAGCAAGGAAGTTGTTATATACAACATAGACACAATTTAAGGAGGATTTCTAAATGGAGAAGAGAAAATTGATGGCACTGGCATCAAGTGCTGCAATGGTAATGGCTTCTATGGGCATTGCACCAGCTGTTATGGCAGATGAGGTAGAAAAGCCGGAGAAGATCACAGTAATGTTTGACGGTACCGTTTTCACACAGGAGAACGGACAGGCAGAGTTCGAGGCAAGATGGGAAGAGCTTACCGGTATTGACCTGCAGATTATTCAGCCAGACCATTCACAGTACTATGATGTATTAGGCCAGACCATCGCAGGCGGCGATTGGCCGGATGTTGTTCTGTTAGGTTCTACCTACTACGCTAGCTACGCAGCAGAGGGCGTTCTGTGGGATATGACAGAAGCATATGACAACTCCGAACTCAAGGAGCGTATTACCGACCAGAGCGTTATCGATGGTTTAAAGATTGATGGTTCTCTGTACGGAATTTCTCCAGCAAGAGGAAACGGTTGTATCACTTATGTAAAGAAGGCATGGTTAGATAACTGTGGCTTAGAGGTTCCGACTACTTATGATGAGTATCTGGCAATGCTTGAGGCATTTACCACTGGCGATCCGGATGGAAATGGTGTTGACGGCGATACATATGGTGTATCTTCTGCAGGTCTGATCGGAACTGAGGCTCCATATACAAACTATCTGCCGGAGTTCTATCAGGATGCTTACCCGAGCTTCTACAAGAATGATGACGGTGTATGGGTAGATGGCTTTACAGAGGATTCCATGAAGGATGCTTTAGAGAGATTAAAGAGTGCATATGAGGCTGGTTATATTGATAAGGAGTCTCTGACTAATGCAACATCTGACTGCCGTACCAAGTTCTACGAGGACAAGTTTGGTGTATTCACATACTGGGCAGGAACATGGGCAACCAACTTAAAGACAAATCTTGAGGCAAATGGTCTTGACAGTGAGCTTGTAGCAATCCCACCGATTGAGGAGCTTGGCGCTTATACAGAGCGTGTTGCACCGGCTTGGTGTATCACTGAGGCTTGTGAGAATCCGGAAGGCGTATATAAGTACTTCATCGAGTCCATGCTTGATGGCGGCGATATGCAGTTCTTATGGACATATGGTGTAGAGGGCGTTCACTGGTCTACAGCAGCAGAGGAAGTTTGCGGCGTTAAATATGAGGAAGGTCAGTTCCATATGTTAGAGAACAGAGAGAAAGAGGGAACTGTTTACACAAAGAACCACATCGACCCGATGCTTGCAGTTGCTCCGCTTGAGAACGATCCAAAGGCTGACGCTGTAGCAGAAGAGGCAAAGGTTTCCGCAGAGACCTTCCAGGAGCACAGTAAGATGGCTCAGCTGGTTGTTTCTACTGATGAGATGGCAGAGTATAACGGTGATCTGACCACACTTAAGAATGAAGTAATCGCTAAGGTTGTTACTCAGGGTATGAGCGTTGAGGATGGTATGGCATACTTCGATCAGCAGGGTGGAAATAACTGGTCTCAGAAGATTGTTGATTCTCTGAACAACTAATCAGTCCCAAACCTGACTTGCATACACTAAGTTAAAAGCGTATGCAGGATAATTGATTTGTATGACAGACGGATAGCTGCTGAGAGGCATATCAATAAATTTGACTCTCAGCAGTTTTTTTGTCTTTCAGATAGATGGAAGAAGCGCACATACAGTGAGATTTCTGACATCATTTTTTGATGCAGGAAAAATCCGAAGCATCTAAGTTTACAAATATAATAAAAAAGGAGAAAACGATGGCAAAAAAGAACACTATAACGCTCCCAGACGGGACTGTTGTATCACACAAGAAGCCACTCAAAGAGCAGATGTATAAGTACAGATGGTTCTATTTGATGTTCCTTCCTGTATTCATCTTTGTAGTAGTATTCTACTATCTGCCAATGTTCGGTATTGTTTATTCATTTACCGATTACAAGCTGATTAAAGATCCTGTATGGACGGGATTCAAAAACTTTGAGACTTTGTTTTCAAAGCCAATGTTCTGGCGTGCATTTAAAAATACGCTGTTTTTAAGTATCGCTAAGCTGCTTTTGAATACATTTGCGGCAGTAGTTGTTTCACTGTTATTAAACGAGATTATAAACGTTCATTTTAAGAAGGTTGCACAGACAGTTATTTATCTGCCACACTTCTTATCATGGGTTGTTACAGCATCTGTTTTCGGTTTGATCCTTTCCCCATCCAGCCAGGGTCTTGTAAACTCTTTCCTTGTTTCAATCGGTGTGGTTGAAAAGGGAAGCGAGATCTATTTCCTTGGAAGCTTAAAGTGGTGGACACCAGCATTCTTCGTAATCAATGTATGGAAGGATACTGGTTGGCAGACCATCATCATCATGGCAACACTTGTTGGTATCAGCCAGGAAATTTATGAGGCTGCTGGTATTGATGGTGCAGGACGCTGGAAGAAGATGTGGTACATCACCATGCCGGCACTGGCAAACACGATCATCACTGTTATTATCCTGAACTTGGCAAAGGTTCTGAATCTGTTCGAGTCCGTATTCGTATTACAGAATGATGCGGTTATGGAAAAGGCCGAGGTTATTCAGACTTATGTTTACAACCAGACCTTCAACAGCGGCGGTATCCCGAACTACGGTTATACCACAGCGGTAGGTTTGTTCAAGTCCCTTGTTGGTTGCGTACTCGTACTGATCTGTAACTATATCAGTAAGAAGGTTCGTAACGGACGCGGTATTGTTTAAGGAGGTGGAGAACAAATGAAAGATCGTCCAAAGATTAGACTTTTTAATGTGATTAATGGAATCCTTTTTATTCTGATCTCCATTATCATGCTGATTCCGATTTATAAGGTATTAGTCGATTCCTTCGACTTAAGCTCTGCTTATGGTATGAGATTGTGGCCAAAGCAGTTTGGTCTGGCTGGATATGCGAGTGTACTGTCAAACCCGACTTTGTATCGTCCACTTATGATCTCCGTTGGAACAACACTGGCAGGTACCTTCCTTGGTCTGGCACTTTCTACACTTGGTGCATATGTTTTAATTCAGTGGGATATGCCGGGAAGAACATTCTTTGCAAACTTCCTGCTGTTTACCATGATCTTCAGTGGTGGTATGATCCCGACTTACTTGGTTATGAAAAACTTAGGTTTAACCAATAACCTGCTTGGCGTTGTACTTCTTCCGGCAATCAATATTTATAACCTTGTTTTGATGAGAAACTTCTTCGAGGGTATTCCGCAGAGCTTGTTTGAGGCAGCAACGCTTGATGGATGTACGCCAATGGCAACATTTATCAAGGTTGTACTTCCGCTTTCCAAGGCAGCACTTGCTTCCATCGGTCTGATGTTTGCAGTTGCTTACTGGAATGATTACACCAACTACAAGCTGTACATTACTGATTCTACTCTCTATAACTTCCAGATGAAGTTAAGAAGTATCATGATGGGTAGTGATCTTCCGCAGGCAAACGGCGGTGCAACTGAGAATACCGTAAAGAGTGCGGCAATTATTATTGCAATTTTACCATTCATGATTCTGTATCCGTTCCTGCAGAAATACTTCGTAAAGGGTGTTAACGTAGGTGCTGTAAAGGGCTAAAAAACAAATAAAAAGTGCGCTGTTATCTTCGGATGGCAGCGCCGTTTTTAATTAAAAGAGGGTTTAAATAATAGAACTTAGGAAGGGCTGACTGTTATGGCAAAGGCAAAAGTAACCGAAAAAAATATTCAGCTGATTTTGCAGGGCAGTATGGGAAAGGCAATTCTCGCACTGGCAGTACCTGTTGTAATCAATAGTTTTTTACAGACTATGTATAATCTGACCGATACTTATTGGCTCGGACAGCTTGGAACAAATGAATTAGCGGCAATTAATCTTGTTTCGCCGCTTCAGCAAATTGTAGTAAACTTTGGATCTGGACTTACTGTTGCAGGTGCCGTTTTGATTGCACAGCTTATAGGAGCAGCAAAAAAAGAAGAGGCAGCCTCCATGGCAAGCCAGATCTTTGTATGCGCAATGATATTTTCCATCATCTGCGCTGGAGTTATTGCAATTTTTACACCTACTGTGGTAAACTGGCTTGGAGCAGATGAGCCGACAGCAAAAGTTGCAAATGTGTATCTGCGTCTTGTCATTCTAGACATGCCGTTTTTATACATGGTCAATATTTTTGCAGCGATTAGGCAGGCGCAGGGTGATACAGTATCACCTATGTTTTTAAATCTGACAGGAATTTTACTTAATGTTGTACTTGACCCACTTTTAATGATTGTGATACACTGGGGAGCAGCAGGAGCAGCGCTTGCGACAGTTATGGCTAAGGCAGTTCCGGCAATGATTTCACTTGTCATCTTAAAGAGAGATACAACAGGTGTAAGGATTCGCTTAAAGGGCTTTCGCTTTGAAAAAAGCAAAATGAAGAGTATTCTCACAGTTGGTCTTCCGACTGCAATCGGCGGAAGTACAATGCAGCTTGGCTTTCTTTTAATGAGCAGAAATGTCTATGTGTATGGTACTGGAGCAATGGCAGCATACGGAATTGGAAACAAGGTAAATGGTCTTATCACGCTGCCGTCAAATGGTATTGGCTCAGCAGTTGCGACAATTGTTGGTCAAAACATTGGAGCTAATCAGATTGATAGAGCTGAAAAAGGCTATAAGATTGCAAGACGTGTGAGCGTTATCTTTTTGTTTGTTGGAGGACTGATTCTATCGCGTCCATTTTTGTCAGAGGCGATAGTAGGCTTGTTTTCAACAGATGAAGAAGTAATTGCCATGGCTGCAGATTTTCTTAGCATCATGGCGTTATGGTGCTTTACAAATGGTGTTTATAATTCCACAAGCGGTCTCTTTCAGGGAAGCGGTCATACGGAAGTTACGATGGCAGTTGATGCAACGAGGCTGTGGGTATTTCGATTTGCAACGCTTTATGTATGCGAGCATTGGCTTCATATGGGAGTTAGAAGTATCTGGTACAGCGTTGTTGTCAGCAATGCACTGTCATCTGTGATTTTGTATGTAGTATACCGCACGGGGCTTTGGAAGAAAAAGCGCGGGTAATTACATTAATTTTACGGAAAGGAAGAATCATAGGATGAGCTACAGACTTGCCATATTTGATTTAGATGGAACAATTCTTGATACACTGGAGGATTTAAAGGAGAGCACAAATGCAGCGCTTGCTGCAAATGGGTATCCGGCGCGGACACTCGAAGAAGTGCGCTGTTTTGTTGGAAACGGCATTGGAAAACTCATTGAGCGAGCTGTGCCTAAGGGAACATCAAAGGAAGCGACAGAAAAGACGCTTGAGAGCTTTAAGGTTCACTATGGCATACACTGCGCAGACCACACAAAGCCTTATGATGGAATTATAAAGCTGTTAGAAGATTTACGTAAATGCGGCATCCAGACGGCAGTTGTTTCAAATAAGGCAGACTTTGCCGTGCAGGAGCTTTGCAGTCAGTACTTTCCGAAAGCATTTGATTTTGTCGTTGGCGAGCGAGAAGGCATCAGAAGAAAACCTTGCCCGGACAGCGTTTTTGAAGTTCTAAAGACATTGAAAAAAACAGCGGCAGAGGCAGTTTATATTGGCGATTCCGATGTAGATGTAGATACAGCAAAAGAAGCAGGCATGGATGGAATTTTTGTAAACTGGGGATTTCGAGGCAGAGAATTTTTGCTTGAGCATGGCGCAAAATGTGTAGTAGATACGCCAGAAGAGTTAGAGAGGCTGCTTACCAGAAAGGCTTAAGTAAAAATCTAAGGGAAAGAAAAGGATTAGGAAAATGGCAGTAACAGCAAAGGACGTTGCAGAAGCTTGTGGTGTATCTCGTATTACAGTAAACCGTGCACTGAGCGGAAATGAGAATGTGAAGCCAGAGACGCGAGAGAAAATTTTAAAAAAGGCACAGGAAATGGGATACGTTCCAAATCTTATCGCGCGAAGTCTTGTAAATGGAAAAAGCAAAATGATAGGGATTATTGTCTCTGATATAAAAAATTTGTATTTTTCAGAGATTGTAGATGCTATAACACGCCAGGCGAGAGCACGCGGATATATGGTCTGCACCTGTACACATGACGGTGATTGTCAGGAGGAAAGGCGCCTAATTGAGATGATGAAAGGCTACTGCGTTGATGGTTTGATTTTAAACTGTGTTAACAGAGGCGATGAGTTTAAAGACTGGCTTGATAAGCTAGATATGAAGTATGTGATCCTTGGTTACAAGCTGCTTCCTGGAAGTTATACAGTAGGTGTAAATGAAAATAAATCTGTAAAGGATGTTGTGCGTTTTTTAAAGGCGCATGGATATAATAAGCAGGTATTTGTCGTTCCGCCTTTGTATGGAGAAGATGGCCAAATTAATATTCCTCATTACCAAAGAGCCTCTGGCTTTCAGGAGGAGGCCAAAAAGCAAGGCTGTGACTATCATATTTTGTATGGAAAAGACACGAATGAGCAGGCACTTGAGTTTTTAAAGAAGAATACGGGGGAAAAGCCAGTATTTTTGTGCACAGGAGAAATGTTTGCCATACCAATGCAGAAATTCTTAAAAAAGAATGGATACCGTGCGCCAAAAGATTATGGTCTTATGACATATGATCGCTTGATGTATCGCTTCTGGAATGAAGAGGCCATTGCTGCAGTAGATAATCACGTTGATCAGATAGGAACGAGTGTTGCCAATGCTGTTATTGATTTAATTGAGGAAAAAGAAATTCCGATGAATATAGAGGTGCCATACGATCTTGAAGAGGGCACATCGCTTTAAGAGATTAGAGGGGTCTTAATGGCCCTTCTTTTTATTATAGGCTTTAGCCTGTTGAACTGCTTGGAGTTTTTCGTGTTCCGAAAAATGAA